>Ga0247762_1000060_pt1 | contig 50998 bp, 53 predicted proteins | sample UWRJL081202R4_FD_181016 | JGI IMG/M metagenome (GOLD analysis project Ga0247762, IMG submission 181016) | Plant litter microbial communities from Arlington Agricultural Research Station in Wisconsin, United States - UWRJ-L081-202R-4 | ecosystem: Environmental > Terrestrial > Plant litter >...
AATCCCGGCTTTCCTGCGCCGCCAGGCCTAAGACTAAAGACCCACGATTCTGGACGCCCCGGCAAAACCGGGGCGTCTTGTTTTTGGGCCTGCTCACGAATTGGACGCCTGTGGAAAAGTTGGGGAGGGCGGGGTTGCCAGCCCCTTGAAATCGTGGCGAAAAATGGCCGCCAACCCGGCAAGATTCCGTAACAAAGCGTAAGAAAGCGTGACTTGTCGCTCAGGGTTGAGGGGGTATCGTCCCCAAATCCAAGCAACCACGGGGAAAAGTGGCCTTGGAGCTGGGTAACAAACTGGGGCGAAAGCCGGGCAAGTTCGTCACGGCTTTTAGTACGGCGGGAATGCAAGTTCAGTTTCAATCGACCCTCGCCGATCGCGTGGACCTGACAGGCCGCGGTCTCCATTCCGGTGCTCCCGCCCGCATCGCGCTTCTCCCGGCCGCGCCGAATTCCGGCATCATCTTCAAGCTTCACGGCAAAAAAATCGCGGTAGGCCCAGAAGCCGTTCGTAACACCGATTTCGCTACCGTCATCGGCGATACCAACGGCTCTAAGTGCTCCACCGTCGAACATCTGATGGCCGCCTTCGCGGGCCTCAGCATCGACAACGCGATCGTCGAAGTCGAAGGCGACGAAATCCCTGCGTTTGACGGCAGCTCCGCCAATTTCGTCGAAGCGATCGACGCCGTCGGCATCGAAACCCAGGAAGCGCCCCGCCGCTACCTCAAGATTTTGAAGCCGATCAAGGTCGAAGACGGCCGTATGTCGGCTGAATTCCTGCCTTATGACGCCGGTTTCCGCGTCGAAATCGAAATCGACTTCGACCACGTCGCGATCGGCCGCCAGCGCTTCGCCGGCATGATCACGCCGGAAGTTTTCCGCGAAGATCTCTCCCGCGCCCGTACCTTCGGCTTCATGCGCGACGTCGCGAAGCTTTGGGGTGCCGGTTATGCGCTCGGCGCTTCGCTCGACAACACCGTCTGCCTCGCCGACGACCGGATCGTGAACCCGGAAGGCCTGCGTTACGCCGATGAGTTCGTCCGCCACAAGGCGCTCGACGCGGTCGGCGATCTTGCCATGGCGGGACTGCCGATCTTGGGCCGATATCGCTCGGTCTGCGGCGGTCACAAGCTCAATGCCGCCGCCGTTGCGGCTCTGATGGCGGATCGCTCCGCCTGGACGGTCGTTGAAGCCGAAACGGCACCCAAGCGCCGCCGTGGCCACGCCGAAATCGGCGCCCAGGTCGCTCCGGCCTATCGCGCTGACCTTTCTTAACTTTTTCAGCCATAATCGCGGCGGATTCGGCCTTTAGCGCCGTAGCCGGGATGGGCTATTCTCGCTATGCCCAGTTCGGCTGGCCGGCCTCTAGGCCGCAAGTACGGGTTTAAATGCTGATGCTCTTCGACAGGCTTCGCAGCACGAGCTTTGCGGCGGCACTTCGCGTGCTGGTCGTATTGCCGCTCGGTCTTTCGCTGGGCGGCTGCGCAAGCCTCGGCATGAGCGATTTCAGCCTCAGCAGCCTATGGGGCAGTAAGGGGGACGACGAGTTCCTGCCGGATCAGCCTGCGGACCTTCTCTACAACGAGGCGCTCACCCTTCTGAACAAGAAGGAGTTCGATAAAGCCGCCAAGAAATTCGAAGAAGTTGACCGTCAGCATCCCTATTCCGAGTGGGGCCGCAAGTCGCTCCTGATGTCGGCTTACGCCTACTACGAAGGCCAGAAGCATCCTGAAACCGTGGCTGCGGCCAAGCGCTATCTCGCTCTCCATCCTGGCAGTTCGGATGCGGCCTATGCGCAGTTCCTTGCGGCTTCCGCGCTCTTCGACGAAATTCCGAACATCGAGCACGATCAGCGCCGCACCGAGACGGCGCTGGAAGCGCTGAACGAAGTCATCCGCAAATATCCGGACACCGAATATGCGGTGAGTGCGCGCCGCAAGATCGATGTCGCGCGCGACCAGCTCGCCGCAAAAGAAATGGTGACCGGCCGCTATTACCTGAAACAGCGCAACTACACGGGCGCGATCAACCGCTTCAAGGTCGTGGTCACCAAGTACCAGAATACACGCCACGTCGAAGAGGCGCTCGCGCGCCTGACGGAAGCCTATATGGCGCTCGGCATCGTGAACGAGGCGCAGACCGCCGCGGTCGTACTCGGCCACAACTTCCCGGACAGCCCCTGGTACAAGGACGCCTATGCGCTCGTGACCACCGGCGGCGCCGTTCCGCAGGAAGACAAAGGCTCCTGGATCAGCCGCGCCTGGAAGGGCCTCGCCGGCTAATCCGTGCGCGGCGCGAATTGACGCTTACGCCGCGCTAATCTTCAATCACGTTTCGTTCCACAACAGGCCGAATCGGTTCACCCGATGCGGCGGTTATTCATGCTCGCTCATCTTTCAATTCGCGACATCGTGCTGATCGACCGGCTGGATGTCGATTTCTCCGGGCGGCTCTCCGTGCTTACGGGCGAGACGGGTGCGGGCAAATCCATCGTGCTCGATAGCTTTGCGCTGGCGCTCGGCGCGCGCGGGGATGCCGGACTTGTGCGCGACGGCGCCGAGCAGGGGCAGGTTGCAGCGGTGTTCGAGCTTCCGAAAAAACATCCGGCGCGGGAATTCCTGCGCGACAACGATCTTGCAATTGAAGACGACAGCGACGTGATCCTGCGCCGGGTTCAGCTTGTCGATGGGCGTACACGCGCTTTCATCAACGATCGTCCGGTCAGCGTGCAGATCCTGCGCGAACTCGGCACCAAGCTCGTCGAAATTCACGGCCAGCACGACGAACGCGCGCTGATCGACCCTTCGGCGCATCGCGCGCTGCTCGACGCTTTCGGCGGCACCATGGACGCCGCGCTAAAAGTAAGAGCGCTCTGGAATGCGTGGCGCGAAACCGAAACGCAGGTCGCGGAAGAACGAGCGCGGCAGGAACGCGCGCGCCGTGAAGAAGATTATGTGCGTAACGCCGTTGACGAATTGACGAAGCTTGCGCCGAAGCCGGGTGAAGAAACCGCGCTTGCCGATCGCCGTGCTGCCATGATGCGCGTGGAAAAAATCGCGGGCGATCTTAAGGATGCGCACGACGCGATTGCGGGCAGCGACTCCGCTGTGCCGCAGTTGTCTTCGGCGCTACGCCGTCTCGAACGCCGGCAACAGGAAGCTGCCGATATCGTCGGCGGTCCCGCAAAGGCGCTGGAGGCCGCGCTGCATTCCATCGAAGAGGCGCGGAGTGGGTTAGAGGCTGCAATGCGTCTTGCCGATTACGATCCGCAGGAACTGGAGCGCAACGAGGAGCGCCTGTTCGCGCTGCGTGCAGCGGGCCGCAAATATAATTCTCCGGTCGACAGGCTTCCGGAAGTCACGGAGCGTTTCGCCGGCGATCTCGCCTCCATCGACAAGGGCGAAGAAAAACTGAAAGCGCTGGAAGCGGCGGCGAAGAAAACGGAAGCAGACTTCCGCGCTGCTGCGGAAGCGTTGTCTACTGTCCGAAAGGCGGCTGCGGCAAAGCTCGACAAATCCGTGCAGGCCGAGTTGCCGCCGCTGAAACTGGAGCGCGCGGAGTTTATTACCGAGATCGAAAGCAATACGGGCTCGCCAGGCCCGGACGGGTTTGACCGCGTCGAGTTCTGGGTGCGGACCAACCCCGGTGCGCGGCCGGGGCCGATGATGAAGGTCGCCTCGGGCGGCGAACTCGCGCGTTTCCTGCTCGCGCTCAAAGTTGTACTTGCGGATCGCGGCTCGGCGCCGACGCTTGTGTTCGACGAAATCGATACGGGAGTCGGCGGCGCCGTCTCCGACGCAATCGGTGCGCGTCTCGCGCGGCTTGCGGAAAAAGTACAAGTGCTCACCGTCACGCATGCGCCGCAGGTGGCGGCACGCGCGGCCAATCACTTCATGGTCGCAAAAGACGTGGTCAGCGGCGGCAAGCGGGTCTCAACAAAAATTCTTCCGCTCGACGAACAGCGCAGGCGCGAGGAAGTCGCGCGGATGCTTTCCGGCGCGGATGTTACCGACGAAGCGCGAAAAGCTGCCGATCGCCTGATCGCGGGCGCGGCGGCTTAATTCCGCAATGGCCAAGAAAGCAAAAACGGGCGGTCCCAAACCGGTCGAAGAACTTTCCGTCAAGGAAGCGAAGGCCGAACATGTGCGGCTGGAGCTGGAAATAGCCTCCCACGACAAGCGCTATTACGAGCACGATGCGCCGGTAATTTCCGATGCCGACTACGATGCGCTGCGCAGGCGCTATGACGCGATTGAAGCGCAATTTCCCGATCTGCGAACGCTGACGAGTTTATCAAACAAGGTCGGCGCAGCACCTTCCGGAAAATTCAAGAAAGTGCGTCATGCGGTGCCGATGCTTTCGCTCGGCAATGCCTTCACCGAGGAAGACGTTAGCGAGTTTGTCGATCGGATCCGGCGCTTTTTGCGGCTGTCGGACAAAGACGAACTCGTCATCACCGCCGAGCCAAAGATCGACGGGCTTTCCTGCGCCATACGCTATGAAAAAGGAAAGCTGACGATCGCAGCGACACGCGGCGACGGCGCAGAAGGCGAGGATGTCACCGCCAATATCCGTACGATCAAAGACGTGTCCGATACGCTGAAAGGTAAAGACGTTCCGGACGTGTTTGAGGCGCGCGGCGAAGTCTACATGACCAAGGACGACTTCATCGCGCTGAACAAGCGCCAGGAAAAAGAAGGCAAACCGCTTTACGTCAATCCCCGGAACACCGCTGCGGGTTCGCTCCGCCAGATCGATCCGAGAATGACTGCGGCGCGGCCTTTGAAATTCTTTGCGTACACCTGGGGTGAGGCGAGCGAGCTTCCTGCCGATACGCAATCGGAATCGGTTGCTGCGATGAAGCGCTGGGGACTGCCCGTCAATTCCTTGATGAAGAAGTGCAAGTCCGTCGAAGAACTGCTCAAGCACTATCGCAAGATCGAGGAAGAGCGCGCTTCGCTCGGCTACGATATCGACGGCGTTGTCTACAAAGTCGACCGGCTCGATTGGCAGGAGCGGCTCGGTTTCGTTTCGCGGAGCCCGCGCTGGGCCATCGCGCATAAGTTCGCAGCGGAGAAAGCGACGACCATCGTCAAGGACATCGACATTCAGGTTGGCCGCACCGGCAAGCTGACGCCGGTCGCGAAGCTCGAGCCGGTCACGGTCGGTGGTGTTACGGTGCAGAACGTGACGCTGCACAACGAAGACGAGATCGCGCGCAAGGACGTTCGCATCGGCGACACGGTGACGATCCAGCGCGCGGGTGATGTGATCCCGCAGGTGCTCGGCGTTGTGCTCGAAAAGCGGCCGAAGACTGCCAAGCCCTACAAGTTTCCGGAGGTCTGCCCGGTTTGTGGCAGTCACGCCGTCCGCGAGGAAGGCGAGGTGGACCGCCGCTGCACAGGCGGACTGATCTGTGCTGCGCAAGCGGTGCAGACGCTTATTCACTTCGTCTCGCGCAATGCCTTCGATATCGACGGCCTGGGCGAGAAGCAGATCGAGTTCTTCTTCGAGAAGGGCTGGGTGAAAGAGCCTGCCGACATTTTCACGCTGGAGAAACGCAACGGCAAACTGAAGCTGGAGAACGAAGAGGGGTTCGGCGAGACTTCGGTTCGAAATCTCTTCAACGCGATCAATGAGCGGAAAGAAGGAATCGCGCTCAACCGCGTGCTTTTCGCGCTCGGCATTCGTCACATTGGCGAAACCAATGCGACCCGCCTCGCGCGCCACTACGGCACGATGGAAGCGTTACGCGACGCCGCGATTGCCGCAGGCAAGGGCGATACGGAAGCATTTTCCGAGATGAACAACATCAACGGCATCGGCGAGATCGTCGCCGAAGCCGTGGTCGAGTTCTTCAAGGAAAAGAAAAATATGAAAGCGCTCGACGCGCTTCTGAAAGAAATCAAGATCGAGCAGATGGAGGCGGTGGCGAAGGACAGTCCCGTGTCCGGCAAGAGCGTGGTCTTTACCGGCTCGCTCGAACAGATGACGCGCGACGAAGCCAAAGCCATGGCGGAGCGGCTTGGCGCGAAAGTTGCGGGCTCAGTGTCGAAGAAAACGGACTATGTGGTCGCTGGTCCCGGCGCCGGCTCCAAGCTCAAGGAAGCGGAGAAGCACGGCGTCCGGGTTTTAAGCGAGGACGACTGGTTCAAGCTGATCGGGAAGAAGTAGTTAGATTCTTCCCGCGAGTGCGAGCACGACCACGATAATAAGGATCACGCCGACGAGGCCGCCGGGGCCGTAACCCCAGTTGCCGCTGTAGCCCCAGCGCGGCAATGCGCCGACCAGGATCAAAATCAGAAGAACGATGAGAATGGTTGAAAGCATGATGAAGCCTCACGTCCGGAATGGCGTGGCAATTCAACCCGCAGAGTTCCGTCCGGTTCCCTGCTTAGACAATCAGAGCAGCGGTCGCCTGATTGAGCCAGTCGCGCTCGTTCGCGTCGAGTTGACCTCCGATCTTCTCGCGAACCTCCGCGTGGTAACTGTTGAGCCAGGCGATTTCTTCGGGGTTCAGTAGCGTCGGTTCGACCAGACGTAAATCGATCGGTGCGAAGGTAAGCGTTTCGAATCCGAGTAACGGCTTCTCGATGCCTGCCTTGCGCTTTTCCACCAGAAGAAGATTTTCGATCCGGATGCCATAGGCGCCCGCTTTGTAGTAGCCGGGCTCGTTCGAAAGAATCATTCCGGCAATGAGCGGCGCACCGCCGAGTTTGGAAATGCGCGCCGGACCTTCATGCACGGAAAGATAGCTGCCGACACCGTGGCCGGTGCCGTGATCGAAGTCGAGACCTGCTTCCCACAATGCGCGCCGTGCGAAGGGGTCCAACTGCGCGCCGGTCGTACCTTCCGGAAACACGGCGCGGGCGACTGCGATGTGACCTTTCAAGACGAGCGTGAAGCGCTCGCGCATTTCGGCGCTCGGGTTTCCGATGGCGACGGTGCGCGTCACGTCGGTGGTGCCGTCTTCATATTGCGCGCCGCTATCGACCAGAAACAATTCGCCGCTCTTCAGCTTGCGGTTGGTCGCTTCCGTCACGCGGTAATGCACGATTGCGCCGTTCGGACCTGCACCTGAAATCGTCGGGAAGGAAATTTCCTTCAGCTTGCCGGTTTCCCGGCGGAACGTTTCGAGTGCGGCGACCGCATCGATTTCGGAAATTTTGCCGCTTGAAGCTTCGCGATCGAGCCAGGCGAGATAGCGTGTCAGCGCCACGCCATCGCGCTCGTGGGCGGCGCGCATCCCTGCGATTTCAGTTTCGTTTTTTATGGCCTTGAGGTTCGTAACCGGATCGGCGCCTTTGGAAATGCTGCCGCCTGCCTGCTCGACGATCTCTGCGAGCTTCGCCGGCGCGGTTGCAGAATCGAGCCGCACGCTCTTGCCCCGCGCGGCTTCGTGCAATTCGACTTCGAGTTCGCGCGGCTCCCGCACATCCGCGAGCTTTGCGAGCGCGTCGCGCACTTCGTTCGAAAGCTTGCGGGCATCTATGAAAAGCTGCGGCTCACCTTCGCGCGGCAGGATCGCCCAGGAAAGCGGAAGTGGCGTATGCGCGACATCGTTGCCGCGAATGTTGAAGGTCCAGGCAACGGAAGCAGGATCGGAAAGTACCGCGACTCCGATTTTCTCTTTGCCGAGTACGTCGCGGATACGTGCAATTTTCTTCGCCGCTTCTTCGCCCGAAAATTTCAGGCCGTGCAGCACGACCGGCGTCAGCGGGGGAGAGGGGCGGTCGGTCCAAATCTTATCGAGCGGATTTTCCTTCGCTGCGACCAGCCTGCTACCTGCTTCCTTCGCGGCTTTCTCCAGACGGTCGACGCCGTCGGCGGTCGTCCGCCAGGGGTCGTAGCCGAGGGCTGCTCCGGTCGGGAGATTTTCCGAGAGCCACTTGGCCGCCGGTTTCTCCACCATGTGTTCGATCGCAAACAGCTTGCTGTCGATCTGATCCTTCGCCTGCAAGGTGTATCGGCCGTCGGTGAAGAGCGCGGCCTTGTCGGCGAGGACGACGACGATAGCGGCGGAGCCAGTGAATCCGGTCAGCCAGGCGACGCGTTCTTCCGAAGACGGCACATATTCGTTCTGGTGTTCGTCGGCGCGCGAGAAGATAAAGGCGTCCAGACCCTGCCGCGCGAGTTCCGCGCGCAGCGCCTTCAGCCGCGCGGCGGTTTGCGTCTTGTCGCCTTCGTCCTTGAAGGTCTGGAATTTCGCTTCGAACATTCCGCTAATTTAGGCGCTCAGGTTCCGGCGACATAGCGCGAAGCGCGGATCGCGCCTATTTAAGCCCTAATTCCCGCAGCTATTGGGCTCGCGCCCTCGCCAAATGGCACCTGCGATGCCATTTTGTTCTCGAATCACGACATTGTCGAAAGTCCCGTGGCCGATCCGCAATACAAACCCTTTCCGCTCGACGAAGACCCGGCGCCGCGTCCGGCGAACGTAGCCGCGCGGGCGCGTCCTATGCCGTACCTGCAAGGGCTCAATCCGGAGCAGCAGGAAGCGGTCGAGTCGCTCGACGGACCTGTGCTGGTGCTCGCCGGCGCGGGCACCGGCAAGACGCGCGTGCTGACGACGCGGATCGCGCATCTGCTTGCGACCGGCCGCGCGCGCCCCTCGAACATTCTCTCGGTCACGTTCACGAACAAAGCCGCGCGCGAGATGAAAGATCGCGTCGGCCATATGGTCGGCGACATCGTGGAAGGCATGCCGTGGATGGGCACCTTCCATTCGATCGGCGCGAAAATTCTGCGCCGTCACGCCGAGTTGGTCGGCCTGCATCCGAATTTCACCATTCTCGATACCGACGATCAGATCCGGCTGATCAAGCAATTGCTGCAGGCCGACAACATCGACGAGAAGCGCTGGCCCGCGCGGCTGTTCGCCGGTTATCTCGACGGTTGGAAGAACCGCGGGCTTGGGCCGGATCAAGTGCCTGCCGGCGAGGCAATGTCGTTCGCGAACGGCAGAGGCAAGGAGCTTTACGTTGCCTATCAGGCGCGGCTCAAAGTTCTGAACGCGGTGGATTTCGGCGATCTTCTGATGGAGAACCTACGGCTCTTTCAGACTCAGCCCGAAGTGCTTTCGCAATATCAGCAGCGCTTCCGCTATATGCTGGTGGATGAGTATCAGGACACGAACGTCGCGCAATATCTCTGGCTGCGGCTGCTTGCGCAGGGCACACGTAATATCTGCTGCGTCGGCGACGACGATCAGTCGATCTATGGCTGGCGCGGTGCGGACGTCGATAACATCCTGCGCTTCGAGCAGGATTTCCCCGGCGCGAAAGTGATCCGGCTCGAGCGCAATTACCGCTCGACCGCAAATATTCTTGCCGCCGCTTCGCACCTGATTTCCAAGAATAAAAGCCGTCTCGGCAAGACGCTGCGTACCGACGACGAGCCGGGCGAAAGAATCAAGATTACCGACGCCTGGGATTCGGGCGAGGAAGCGCGGCTGATCGGCGAGGAAATCGAGCAGTTGCAGCGCAAGCAGCACCGGCTTTCGAATATCGCGATCCTTGTGCGCGCCTCGTTCCAGATGCGCGAACTGGAAGAGCGTTTCATTACGCTCGGGCTGCCTTATCGCGTGATCGGCGGCCCCCGTTTCTACGAGCGGCAGGAAATCCGCGATGCGCTCGCTTATTTCCGGGTGATCGTTTCGCCCGCCGACGGTCTTGCCTTCGAGCGGATCGTCAACGTCCCGAAGCGCGGTCTCGGCGACACCACGATGCAGATGCTGCACGATTATTCGCGGCAGCATGCCGTGCCGCTTCTGGAAGCGGCGCGGGTTATTTCCGCGACCGACGAGTTGAAGGCCAAGCCGCGCACCGCGCTGCGCGATCTGATTGCACAATTCGACCGCTGGCGTGCGCAGATCGAAGCGACGCCGCACACCGAACTGGCGCGGATCGTGCTGGACGAGTCCGGCTACACCGAGATGTGGAAGACCGATAAATCCGCACAGGCAGCGGGCAGGCTCGAAAACTTAAAAGAACTCGTGCGCTCGATGGAGCAGTTCGAGAACATGCAGGGCTTTCTCGAGCATGTCTCGCTGGTCATGGATGTGATCGAAGGCACCGATCTCGACGCAGTCAACCTGATGACGCTGCATTCCGCGAAGGGACTCGAATTCGACACGGTGTTTCTGCCGGGATGGGAAGAAGGCATTCTTCCGCATCAACGCTCGCTCGACGAGAGCGGATTGTCGGGTCTCGAAGAAGAGCGGCGGCTCGCGCATGTGGGCCTCACTCGGGCCAAGCAGCGTGCTTACGTCTCTTACGCCTCGCGGCGGCTTACGCACGGCATGTGGAATTCGAACTTGAAGAGCCGCTTCCTCGACGAATTGCCGGAAGAGAATGTCGAGATCGTCGATGGCGGCGGAAGCTATGCGGCGCAAATTCAAAGCCGCTTCGACCGCGCCGAGCCCTTCACGTCCGGTTATTCGACGCCGGGGTGGCAGCGCGCGCAACAGCGCCGCGGCGGATTTTCCGAACCGCCGGGCCGCCGCAACCCGGTGACCATCGAAGGCGAAATCCTTGCGCGCTCGAGCGGTCCGTCCGCCGAGTTCGATATCGGCGACCGCGTCTTCCATGACAAATTCGGCTATGGCGAAATCATGGATGTCGAAGGCACGAAGGTCATCGTCGAGTTCGACAAGGCCGGCGAGAAGAAGCTGGTCGCGAGCTTCCTCAAGAAAGCCTGAGCTTGGCTGATTTTTCGCAAAGCCACGTCGTTCGCGTGCAGGCGAGCGAAGCCGATGCCAAGCGCATCGCCGATCATCTGCTTGATCGCTTTTTCGAAGGCGAAGGCGCGGTCGGTGCGTTCGAGGCGCCGGACGGCTCCTGGTTTGCGGAAGCGCACTTTCCGGAATTGCCGGACAAGAACTTGATTGCAAGTGCTGTTGCCGAAATCGTCAAAGACGCGAAGGTTGAGTACGAAACGCTCGCAGCCAAAGACTGGATTGCCGCGAGCCTCGAAGGGCTGAAAATAGTCCGCGCCGGACGTTTCGCGATCCACGGGTCGCACGATCGCGACAAGATTTCACCAAACGAAATCGGCATCGAAATCGAGGCAGCGCTTGCCTTCGGTACCGGGCATCATGGCACGACGCTCGGCTGCCTTCGTGCGCTGGAGCGCCTCGCGCGCAACGAACGTCCGAAACGCATTCTCGATGTAGGCGCGGGGACCGCCGTGCTTGCGATTGCCGCCGCGCGCATCTTTCAGGCGCCGGTCATTGCCACCGAAATCGATCGCGCGTCGGTTGTTGTTGCGAAAGAGAATGTTCGCGCAAATCGTGCCGGGGCTTATGTCGGTATGTTGCATACCGGGAGCCTGAGTGCGCCGCTTGTTGCGCAATACGCGCCGTATGATTTTATCTTCGCGAATATTTTACTGCCCGTGTTAAAGCAGCTTTCGCGTCCGATCGCGTCGCTCGCAGCACCCGGCGCTCACGTCATTCTGTCCGGACTGCTGCCGAGCCAAGCGCTTGCCGCGCTTGCGCGCTATCAGGCGCTCGGGATGCGACTTGTCCGCAGCGACACCATCGAGAACTGGACGACGCTGACGCTGCGAAAACAATAAAATTCCTCTTCCGCTTAACGCGCGCTTATTGTGGCCGAAGTCGGATAGATCCGACTTCGGTGCGCACGCTGAAAAGCAAAACGCCCCGGCGGGGAGGCCGAGGCGTTTCGAATTCGATTTTTCCGTGCCGCTTAGTTCTTCATGAACGGCAGATTTTTGTACTGCGCGAGCGTTTCCGCCGGCAGATAGCTCAGATGCATACGAATTTCGCGCTCGACCTGACGCATGCGCGCTTCGACGATCCGGTCCCAAACGCGGGCCCAGAAGCTCTTACCAGTCTTCGCCGCGGCTGCGGCAGCGGGAGCATAGGTGGGGGAGTAGGTTAGTGCGGCCATGGGAGTTCTCCTTCTTCCGCTTCGTGCCGGGACACCGCCCGGCCGGTCGTGCAAATCACTTATTGCATTGCAATATAGTCTTTTTGCGACGCAGCTAGAATAGGTAAGGTTGCATGACCGATGTAACGGGTCTGCATGATTGCGGTAAGGATTGATTAACTATCGGGCGGAAGTGCCACCCGGGCAGGCAGACTAGCTGCGTTTGGCCATGCCGATTTTGCGGCCGATGCCTTCAGGTGCGGGAAGTGCCCCGTGCGAGGCTTTCATGGCCGCGAGCCGGTCCAGTACGTCGTCGGGCAGCGCCACGACCTTCTTCGACTTCATGTTCACATGGAGCGCCATCTGCTCCGAGGTCGCGGACATCCAGCCTTCATGCGCGTGATAGAGCTCGGCGAAGAAGTGGATGCGCTTCTCGTCGTAGTCGATCAGCCGGATCGTGGTGCGGACCGTCTCCCCGGCCTGCAATTCGCGCAAGTAGCGGACATGGGCTTCTGCAGTGAAGAAGGAATGGCCGCGCTCCTTCACGTATTCCGGGCCGAGGCCTACGAGCGCGAAGGCTTCGTCGACCGAGCGGTCGATCAGCACGTTGTAATAGGCCATGTTGAGGTGGCCGTTATAGTCGATCCAGCCGGGCTCGACCGCCATCGCCGAGGAAACGAACGGGGCGAAGAAGACAGGTTCGAAGTCGAGGCGCTGCAGCATTCCCTGTGGCCGAATCTTTTCTTTGTTCTGACTACAATCATGCATTGTAAGTTTACGCCGGGCAATGGTTTGGCGCGTTTAAGGCGATTCCGTGCCACGCTTTCCGATGCGTTACCGCCGGGCGGCCGAGGCCGCCGCGGGTGTATACCGGCTAGTGTATTTACAACCCGTCCCGCGCAGCTTGAATGTGCTTGATCGGTGCGCCGCCGGCCCGCAGTGGCAACATCCAGAATTTTGCTAAACTTGTCCGCAACGGAGGACGCCAATGAAGAACGCCGCCCTGAAGCGGGTCGAACCCGCTGCGGTCGAAAAGGCCATCGCTGCGCTGCACGCCAAGCTCGGCAACAAGGTCGTGACCTCGATGGAGGTCCGCCGCCAGCATGCCAACACTACGACCTGGTTGCCGAACGAGGCTGCCGATGCGGTCGTCTATGCCGCTTCGACCGAAGACGTGCAGGATGCGGTCCGGATTGCAGCCGAGCACAAGGTGCCGGTGATTGCGTTCGGCACCGGCACGTCGCTGGAAGGCCATGTGAATGCCCCGATGGGCGGCATCTGCATCGATGTGGCTGCGATGAACGAGGTGCTTGCGGTCCATGCCGAAGACCTCGACTGCGTGATCCAGCCCGGCGTTACCCGGAAGAAGCTCAACGAATATCTTCGCGATCAGGGACTTTTTTTTCCGATCGATCCGGGGGCGGACGCTTCGCTCGGCGGCATGGCGGCGACACGGGCATCAGGTACCAATGCGGTGCGCTACGGCACGATGAAGGACAACGTGCTGTCGCTGAAGGCGGTGCTGCCGAACGGCGAAGTCATCCGCACCGCTTCGCGCGCAAAGAAATCTTCCGCGGGCTACGACCTGACGCGGCTCTTCGTCGGCTCGGAGGGTACGCTCGGCATCATCACCGAACTGACGCTGAAGCTTTCCGCTATTCCGGAAGCGATCTCTTCCGCAGTCTGCCCGTTCAAATCGGTCGAGGGCGCCTGCCAGGCGACGATCGCGACGATCCAGTCTGGCATTCCGGTCGCGCGTATCGAATTCATCGATGCGATGGCGATCCGCGCCACAAACAATTACTCGAAGCTCAATCTCGCGGAAGCGCCCACGCTGTTTCTGGAATTTCACGGCTCGGAAGCTGGCGTGAAAGAGCAGACCGAACGCTTCGGCGAAATTGCAACCGAATTCGGCGGCGGTCCGCTGCAATGGACGACGCAGGCTGAAGAGCGGACGAAACTCTGGCAGGCGCGGCATGACGCCTACTTCGCGATGATGTCATTGCGGCCCGGCGCGAAAGCGCTTGCGACCGATATCTGCGTGCCGATCTCAAGACTCGCGGAAGCGGTGCTCGAGACCGACAAAGACTTGCAGGACATGAAGCTGCTCGGGCCGATCGTCGGTCATGTCGGCGACGGCAACTTCCATGTCAGCCTCGTCATCGACATGGACGACAAGGACGAGCTTGCGCGCGTGAAGGTGTTTCTCGACCGCCTGACCGAGCGGGCACACCGGATGGAAGGCACCTGCACCGGGGAGCATGGCGTCGGCCAGGGCAAGATGAAATACATGGAAGCCGAGCACGGGCCGGTGGTGATCGAGATGATGCGGACGCTCAAGCGCGCGCTCGACCCCGACAACATCATGAATCCGGGCAAGATCGTCGCGCTTTAGCGCGCAATCAAAGAAAACCCTTGCCCCATTCCCGCTCAATCGGGACGCTAGGCTCCGCATGCTGGTGGACCGGGCCGAACGCGGCCTTGTGGAGCTGATTTCTTGCAGACGACGTTGCTTGGGCTTGGACTTGCGCTGATTGCCGCGATCCTCGCCGCTTTCACGGCGCCGCTTTTCATCGACTGGAACGAGTGGCGTCCACAGCTCGAGGCACAGGCAAGCGCGCTTGCCGGCTCGCGCGTGACGATCTCCGGCAATATCGATCTGACACTGCTCCCGACGCCCGCTTTCGTTCTGCGCAATGTCTCGCTAGGTGAAGCGGAAAAAGGCACAGGCATGCGCGCCAGCGAAATGCGCGGCTCGCTGTCGCTGCCCGCCTTGCTCTCGGGAAAGATCGAGGCGAACGAATTCGTGGTCTCAAAACCCTCGATCCGGCTCGTCGTGGAGAAAGACGGGACGTTTCTGCTTCCTGCGGGCGCGAATGCCGGTCAGGATATTTCGGTGAGCGGTTTCGTGCTGGAGGCGGGCTCGCTTACGATCGAAGATCGCCGCACGAATGCAATCTTTCTCGCCGATGATTTCTCCGCCCGCGGCGAACTCGTGTCACGCGAAGGACCGTTTCGGATTGAAGGCGGCTTCCGCCTCAACGGAGCGCGCTGGATCCTGCGTGTATCCTCGAGCCGCTTCGGTCCGGATCATGCTGGGAAAGTTAGGCTCGCGCTGGAGCGTCCGGCGGATCGTCTTTCGTTCGATGCGGAAGGGACGCTCGCGCTCGCCAACAGCGCCCCGCGTTTCGAGGGAAAAATTCTCGCGGCTCAACTGAGTGGCACCTTGCCGTGGCGGATTTCGTCCGACGCAGCCGGAGACGCCTTCGACGTTCGCTTTGCCAATCTGGAACTTGCGCTGGGTTCGAGCGAACTGCCGATTACGCTCTCGGGCGAAGCGAAACTGGATTTGCGCGGCAGCGGTTCGCTCGAAGCGACGCTTGCGAGCAAACGGATTGATCTCGATCTGGGGGATCCGAAAGCTCCGGCGAATGGCGCTTCGCATGTGCTGCCGTTGCTGCGTGAAGCGCAGCTGATTGCGGGGAGCTTACCGCTCCCGGCACAGATCGCGATTTCCGCGGATGGCATTCTCGCGGGCGGGCAGTTGATACGCGACGTGCGCGCGAACCTTCGCGTTCAACGCGGGACACTCGTACCAGAACATCTTGAAGCGAAGCTGCCAGGTCGAGCCGCGATCAACTTCTCCGGTAAAACAGATGGAAAAGCGTTCAGCGGACCGGTTTCTTTTGAAGCCGAAGAACCGCAGATTTTCGCACGCTGGGTGGTGGGGCAGGAGCAGGCAGAGAGATTGACGTTGCCATCAGCGCTGAATTTGCAAGCAACGCTGCAGGTCTCGCTCGACGAAGAAGACTATGGGCTGCGCGATCTGCGGGCGAGTGTCGGCGGCGCGCAGCTAACGGGAAGCATACGGCGGTTCATTTTCAGCCATCCAACTTGGACTACAGAAATAAATCTCGTAGCGCGCGGCATCGATCTCGACACGGTGTTGCCCGCAGCACGAACTGCGATCGCTCTGACGGACGAGGAGCTGCGTGCAAATATCGTCGTCAGCAACGGACGCTTCTTGCAGAAACCCGTGAAACGCGTCGCTGCCGAGGTGCGGCGTGTGCGGGGATTGGAGGCTTCGCTATCCAGCTTGCAGATTGAAGATCTCGACGGTCTTTCGCTCACGATCAAGGAATTACAGGGACCTGGCAGCAGAAAAGAATTTTCGGTAGAGGCGGTTCGTGCCGAAGGTCTTGCCACCGTTTTCGCATATCTTACGGATAGCGCCGATTTCGCGGCGCTCGCTACGAAGTACGCGACGCCGCATTTTCCGTTGCGTGTTACCGGCACGCTTGCTCCGGAAAAGAGCGGCTGGCGTGCCGCGATGAAATTCGCGGACGCGCAACTCGCGCTCGTTCTCGGAGAGATGAAAGACAAGAAACGTTCCGCTGAGGCGACTTTGCGCCTGCCGGAAACCGAGATTTCGGCAAAAGGCGAGTTTCGCTTCGGCGCTGACGGGCGCTTTGAGCCGGTGTTCGCGCTGAACTTCAAATCCTCCGATCTACGAAACGCTTTCACGCTTGCCTCGCGCGCCTCCGCCAATCCGATACCTGCGAGCGGCAGCGTAAATCTCTTGCGCGAAGGAAATAATTTCGTATTCGAAAAGCTAGTGGCCGATCTGGCCGGTTCGCGGATAACGGGGCGCGTTGCCATCCCGGCCGGAGATGTGTCGCCGTTCACCGGCGCTCTGGTGCTGGATCGAGCCGATGCGAGGACGCTGTTGTCTCTGGCGCTCGGCCGCGCGCATGTTTCCTATGTCGAATTGGGCGTTCCGCTGCTTGCGAACTTCCCCGGCACATTGAAAATGGAGATCGAAACGCTCTCGGTTTCCGAACGCGTGTCGCTGCAGAAAGCTGCATTCCAGATTCGTGCCGGGCGGTATGAAACGGTGTTCGAGGATTTTCAGGCGCAGTTCGCGGGAGGGAAGCTTTCCGGCTCGCTTCGCGTGGCCGACACCTATCCGCGCGTCGTTGAAATCAAATTGAACGCTGCCGATTTCGCGCTCGCGCAACTGCTCGCGGCCAAGGCGCTGCGCGGCGGGCTGCAGGGAGCTCTTTTCTTGAGCGCCAACGGCAATACCGAGGATGAGCTTATCGCCAGTCTTTCGGGGCAGGGCACGATTGCCTTGTCCGCGTTGGAGATCGACCGGACGGACGCAACGGCTGTCACGACCGTATTTGCAGCGGCTGCCAAAGAAAATCTCGACGATAAGAAAATAGAACAGGCGTTGATTGTCGCGCTGGAGCGCGCGGCGCTTAAGGTTTCGAAGCTTGAAGCGCCGCTCGTGATCGCAAATGGGGTTTTGCGGAGCGGTTCTGCAAAAGCCAAAGCCGGAAACATCGAGATCGCGCTTTCCGGCTCGCTCAATCTGCCGAAGCAAAGCATCGAAACGCTATTGGCCATCGAAGTCGCCGGCGAGGCTGCCGCCAAGCCCGGTGCGATCATCCGGTGGGAGGGTCCGTTCGCGGCGCCGGAACGAAAGATCGACGCACGCGCGCTGATCACCGCGATTACGCTCCGTGCTATCGAACGCGGCGGACAAAATCCGGCCAATATGAGTTTGCCGCAGGAAGAGCGCGTCGTGCCTGTGAAGAAGAAAAAAGCGCCGGCAAAGAGCGATATTGAAACGGCGCCGCTGTTGCCGCCGCCCGCGAATATTCCCTCTGCGCCGCAGCCGCGCAGCCAGAACTAGGCTTTGCGTTCGAGGGTCACGACCGAATAGGCGTGATCGTCCTTCTCGCTCTGCATCGGGCCTTCGCGCCGTGTCTCGCGAAAGGCTGCGCGATCGTAGTCCGGAAGGAATACGTCCCCTTCCGGTTTTGCGTGCACTTCGGTCAATTCGATCTTTGCCGCAATCGGAAGCGTTTCTTCAAATAGCGCACTGCCGCCGATGACCGCGATCTCGCTCGCGCCGGACTTCTTCGCGTCGTCGTTTGCGAGTTTCAGAATTTCTTCCAGCGAATGGCCGACCAATACGCCGTCGGCACGCCAGCTTTTGTCGCGCGTGAGCACAATACTGGTGCGTCCGGGAAGGGGCTTGCCGATCGACTCATAAGTCTTGCGGCCCATAACCATGGGCTTGCCCATCGTGACGGCTTTAAAATGTTTGAGATCGCCGGGAATGCGCCACGGCAGTTGGCCTTTGCGGCCAATGACGCCGTTTTCCGCGACGGCGACCACGAGAACGAGCGGCAGCGAATTCACTTCTTGCGGAACTTGTCGAGGCTGACGATCTCGGCGCCGGCGTCGCCTTTGTCGGCGGCCTTTTCTTCCGCAGCCTTTTCGCGCACGGGCTTTGCGACTTCCGGTTCGGAAGCGGCACCCTTCGGCGGCGTTGCGGCGATCGGCTTTTCTCCGGTCTTGTCGTTGTTCGCGATTTTCAGTTCACCGGTCTGGCCTTCGGCGTTTTCGTTGGAGATCACCTCGAACTGCAAACCGAACTGCACCGAAGGATCGAAGAAGCCTTTGACCGCCGCGAAGGGAATGAGCAGCCGCTCCGGCGCGCCGTTGAAGGAGACGCCGACTTCGAAGGCGTGGTCGCCAACCTTCAAATCCCAAAACTGGTGCTGCAAGACGATCGTCATTTCTTCCGGAAACTGATTGCGCAGGCGATCGGAGATGCGCAGTCCCTGCGCGCGCGTGTCGAAGGCGATGAAGAAATGATGCTCGCCGGGCAGGCCGTCTTTCGCGACATCGGCGAGGACTTTGCGCACAACGCCGCGCAATGCGTCCTGGGCGAGAAGATCGTAGCGGATGAGATCGGCCATTGATCCAGTGAACCCGATTCCGGGGGCGCGCGCCAGCAGACAAAAAGAGAAGTGGAGGCTTCTGTTGCCAGGTGCCTCCGAACCCCGCCTGAAAGTGCTAACCCTCAGGGCTTAATTCCCAGTAGAGAAAACCGCTTACGCGGCCTGCGCCACCGGAGCATAGTTGTCATTCGCAACTATCAATGGCCCGATAACGGCGGAACCATGCCGAGCAAAAGCCGCGCTCTTTACGCCCTCGTCGATCCTATTTCGCCCCCGCCGAAGCCCGGAAATCTTGTGCCGGTGCCGGGTTTTGGTGGAGGCGCCGGGTACCGCCCCCGGGTCCGAATGGTTTATTACAACGAGCGTTTATCGCCATAGCCGGATTGCTCCGGCACCCCGAATATAGGCGCTTGAGCGTGGCGGTTAAAGGGCAGTGGATTAACCCTTGCCCTGCGTGGTTTTGAAGTACTGTCCGGCCGCCGCGAGCAGAAAACCCACACCGCCGAGCACGTAGAGGAAGAACGTGCCGCTCGCGCGGCCCGAGAGATAGGCGGCAAGCAGGCAAAGCGCGCCGATAACGGCGTACATCAGAACAAGCTTCATGTTTCGCTCCGCATCGCAATGACTTCCAGTTCGACGCGCGCGTTCAACGCGAGCCCGTTTGCGCCGAAAGCCGAGCGGGCAGGGTAAGGCGCTTCAAAATATTCGAGATAGATTTTGTTGAAGGCCGGCCAGTCTTTCATGTCCGCGAGCATCACGAGACACTTCACGACATTCTTCGCGCCAAGGCCGTTTGCTTTAAGCGTCGAAAACACGTTTTCCATCACCTGGCGGAATTCGTCTTCGGCAGTCTTGTTGTTCAGCTCGAGCTTTCCGTGAAGCGTTCCGAGTTGTCCGGACAGAAACACCAGATTGCCGACGCACATGCCTTCGGAGAAAGGCAAACCGGACGGCATGTGCCCGCCCGGTTTCACGGCCTGCGGAAATTTGGTGGCGCTCATTGATCGAGAACTTCGAGAGCCACCGTGCGGTATGCGACCGCAACGCTCTGCAAGCGCGCGGCTGCTTCGCCGCTGCCCAATATGCCGAGCAGATAGATGCCGCCTTTGCGCCGGGGCAGGATGATATAATACGTCGACATCGCTTGCTCACCCTTGCAGGCAGTGAACATCGTCACCGATTTCGAGTCCGCCGCTGTGGGCAGCGTGCCGGTGTCGAGTTTTCCCTTGCAGGCTGCGGTGTCCGCTGAAATTACATCGGAACGGATTTTTTCGATCGTATCTGCACGCGCTTCGGAGAAAATACGCAGCGTTCCCAGAAATTCTTCCGCGCGCCAGACGACATCGCTGCGGTCCCGCTGGCCGGCAGTGAGTTGCTCAGGTTTCTGAAATTCGAACGTGAAATTAGCGCGGCGCAGAATGTCCGTTGCGATTTGCGTCGCTTCCGCCCGCGATTCAGGCGTAGGCCCGAGCGATATATTCGGTGATGGCGCTGGTTGCCGCTCCGGAGACCGCCGTGTCTCCTCATTGCGATCGGGAACGCGGGCAACGCGGTTGTTGTCGTTTCTTTCGCGAAAGCTGCCGTCCGATCCCACGCCGGTGTTCCGGTTGGCCGGCGGCCGGTTGGTGTCGCTGCGGAGGCCTGGCTCACGCTCGCTTTCGCGCGGACGATTGGTAGGACGTTCGGCATAACCCTTATGTTTTTGGGCGCAACGCAGAATCTCGGTGAGCATCGGATTGGTGTCAGTGAGATCGAAGTTGACCGGCGATCTGTCATCGACGCTCACGACAAGCCGGTTGCCGTAGCGGAACTGATTGAACAGATCGACGCTGTCGGGCAACGTTGCGCGGATAAGTCTCGTGTTCGCGGCAATCCCGCGAACGGAATGCGCACGGCCGCCGTCAATCCTGAAGTCCACATTGAAGTCGCGGCCCTGCCGCAAGTCCCATTCGGGACTCGAGAAGCCGATCGACCACTGGAAATTGTCCGAAACCGAAAACAGCAGCAGAATTCCGCTGCGATAGCGCGCCGACGCCGCGCAATGCGTGAAGCGGCCGGTTTTATCGTCGCTGAAGGCTGCGAGGTCCCAGCTCGATACCTTGTAATTCGTAATCGTGGCGGCGTTTACGGGCGCTGTGAGCGAAACGGTTGCGGCGACGACAGCAATGGCGAATACGCGCATGACGAGTTCACGAGGTCCCTGTTTCCAGCCTTCCGCTGTTTCCGCCGATGATATGACAGGGATAGCGCGATGCAACGGTCCTCTTACCGTGGCCTGAGACTACGCGATTTCTTCTTGATTTCCGAAGGATCAGCGCGCCCGCGTGAGCGCGAGCCAGACGCCGCCGCCGATCAGGAAGCCTCCCGAAATCTTCGAGAGCAACTGCACACGCGCGCGCGAAAGCAGCGCACCAGCGCGTCCCGCGGTGATTGCATAGATCGTGTCGAAAACAGCCGCGGTGATCATCGCGGTGATGCCGAGCAGCAATACCTGTTCGAGATAGTCACCCTTGGGATCGATGAATTGTGGAAACAGCGCACCGAAGAGCACGATGATCTTCGGATTGCTCATCAGGACGACGAAACCCTGAAAGAAAAATCCGCCGCGCGGCTTCGGCGCGCTCGCCTGAGAATCGAACGCGCCATCCGAGCGGAACAGTTTGATGCCGAGCCAGATCAGATAGGCCGCGCCCGCGAGCCGCAGCACCTCGAACCACCAGCCGATCGCTTCCAGGAGCGAGGCGAGGCCGAGAATGACGATCCCGATCATGACCGCAAGGCCAAGCTGTGTGCCTGCTACGTTGAGTAATCCCGCGCGCGCGCCGTAGCGCAGGCTGTTCGCAACGATCACGGTCACCGTCGGACCGGGAACGATCACGAGGACGATGCAGGCAGCGAGATAGGCGAGGTAAAGGTTCAGGGACATGGCGCTGCTCCTGCGCGCCAGTCTCGACTCATTTAGATGAAGAGTAAATATCGCCAGAAGCGCAGGCGCTTCACGCCCGGACCGATCCAGCCGAACAGTCGCTCGACACGCGAACTGCGGACGCCAATGCGGGAAGCGGCTGCCAGCGCTTTCGGCCCCACGCGCTGAAGAAACTTTCGTTCGCGCGACCGCGAAAGTTTTGCGATTGCTTTGCTCAGGGGCAGCCACTGCACGCTCTGCACGTCGCGCATGAGCTTGCCCGGCTTGCCGTAGGCTTCCATGCGCCAGAATTTCGCGACTTTCGGCAGGCCGCCGCTTTCGTAACTGATCTGCCCCAGATACTCGTAGGCCGTCACTTCGCGGCCGGTTTCTTCGGTGGCTTCGCGCTTCGCCGCGGCAAGCACGGTTTCGTTCTTGTGCAGTTTTCCTTTCGGCAGAACCCAGGTTTTCTGCTGGCGCAACTGCACGACCGCGATCAGCGGTTTCTTGCGGCCTCGCAGAACGATGCCGCCCGCCGATATAATGGGGCTGTGCTGCCCGGATTTCTTTTCAGCCGTCGTCATCTGCCTGCAATAGTTCCTGCAAGACGAGCATTACGAATTTGTGACAGGCTGTGTAAGCCGCGCCGGCAAAGTTATGCGCGCCGAATTACTGCTTTTCCAGTTCGCCGTAGAACAAATAATTCCCGAGCGGGCCATGGACCGAGATCGTCCAATGCGTGAACTGGCCGGCGTCGGGGCAGTTGCGGCCGCGGCCCTGCAGAATGAGCGTGATGCGCTGATAGCCGCCGTTACCGGCCTTGAAAATTCCGGAGCCGGCGAAGGGCGCAGTCAGCCGCCACTCCTTGTATAGCAGTGGCCCGAGGCCACCGCTTACCGGCGAGTCCGGTTCGCGCGGATCGATCTCAAAAACCGCTACCGCATCCGGCACGGCGAGCGTGAGTGAGCCTTCGTTTTTCTTTTCGTCGCGAAAGGAGAAGACGAAGCGATCCTTCTCGCGGGTTACTGCGAAAGCATACGTCTCGGAAGGATTGGCGATGCCTTTGATATCGGCGAGGTCGCGCTCATCGACGAAGAGATTGGCTCGTTTGGCAAAGCGCAGTTCTTCGATGATGCTGCGCTGGAACGGTTGAAGTTTTGTGTTCTCGACGTAGCGCTGCCCGGTGTTGGTACAGCAGGCGCACGCAAGCGCATAATTCGTTTGTGCAAACGCGAAGAAGACACCGAAAAGATATGCGATTCGCAGCTTGTTTTTCACGGGTTTCCAGCGTTGCCGTTCCAAAGTCAGTGAAACATGCGCTGCAACCTCTGTCACGGCATGTAGTTATGCTGGTAGCGAAGTCGTGATGTGACCAGTTTCAGCCGGAAGGCGTAAAATCCCGCCCTTCGCGAAGATAGAGCATTCGGTCCAGAGTCGTTCAAGGAGTCGCCATGAGAGCGAAATTGATCCTCTTCGCCGCACTTTCCTGCGGTGTGTTGGCTGCGACCTGCGCCGAGGCGCAACGCCAGAAGGCGCCTTACGACGCCTGGTGCAGGGACGCGCAGGTAGGCTGGGGCGGCGGCACTGTCATGATCTGCCGCTCTTATACGTATGAGCAGTGCATGGCTTCACGAAATAGCCATGTCGAAACCTGCTATTTGAATCCGCTCTATGATCCGCGCTTTGCCGAATGGCGGAAGCGCAATCCAAATTACTAAAGGAGTGTGCGATGAAACTCGGTATCTTCTTTCTTGCGCTCGCGACGTTGATGCCTGTTGCCGCACAGGCGCAAAATCAAAAAGCGCAGCAAGAAAGTGCAACCTCCGACCGCTGGTGCAGATACGAAGGTTTGGACCACGGTTCGCTACAGGTTTGTTCTGCCTACACTTATGAACAGTGCATGGCTTCGCGCAATCCGGGCGATACCATTTGCTTTCTGAACCCGCGCTACGATCCGCGCTCGCGCCGCTAGTTGCAGGCTGGGACGTCTTTCAGCGCCTGTTCGGCGTCTGCGCGCTCGTTGAACATGTTGTTCAAGAGAATCTGGGTAGAAGCCGAGGAAGGCAATTCCTGCTCGATTGAGCATTTCCCCGTTTCGGCGTTTTGCACGACATAGAAGTCGGCGACGGCGAAGCTGGTAGAAACAGCAAAAATTGCAGCGGCGATTGCGATACGCATGTTGATCTCCGTCGGTAAAAGGCGGCTGCACCCCAGTTGCCCTCACCACGAAAAAACGCTTTGAGGAGCGCGAGGTTCCGCAACAGCGCGCATAAGGCTCAAGTCTTTTGTCTTTTTCTTTCAACGCCGGCTTCAAAGCTCTCGTCGCTACGCGCTGCGCGGGTTTCAGGCGTGAAGCTGTCGGCACTGATAAGGCGCTGAAGCAGGCGGCGGTCGCGATCACACTCGTTGCGGACGACGACGGCTCCGGCCGCGCGGCATTCATCCTCACGGAGCGGCCTTCGACCATGCGTAATCACGCAGGGCAGTGGGCCTTGCCAGGCGGCCGCTGCGACGAAGGCGAAACAATTGCGCAGGCAGCCTTGCGCGAAATCGAGGAAGAAATTGGGCTGAGAGTTCCCGAGAGCGAAGTCCTGGGCACGCTCGACGATTTCGTTTCGCGCTCCGGCTATCGCATCACGCCGGTCGTGGTTTGGGCGGAAGAGAGCAAAACCCTGCGGCTGAATCCGGAAGAAGTTGCGATCGCCTACCGGATTCCACTCGACGGCTTCGTGACCAAGGAAAACGTGAGCTTTGTTTCGATCGAGGAAAGTCCGCGGCCGGTGATCCGCATTGCGCTCATGGGCAGCCATCTACACGCGCCGACTGCAGCGATCGTCTACCAGTTCTCCGAACTGCTTCACGGCCGCATTGCGCGCGTGTCCGAATACGAGCAGCCGCTGTTTGCCTGGCGTTGAACGCCGCCGCTCGACGCCCTATCTGCCGCAATGTAAAAGCGATTCACATGAGCTGGAAACACGGCGGCCGCGGCCCGCGCGGTTATCATCACGGCGATCTGCGCGAGGATCTTGTCCGCGCGGCGCTGGAATTGATCAAGGAGAAGGGGCCCGCGGGCTTCACCTTCGCCGATGCCGCGCGCTGGGCCGGCGTTTCGCCGGCTGCGCCATACCGTCACTATCGCGACCGCGATGAATTGATGGTGGATGTCGCCAAACGGGGCTTCAAACTTTTTTCCGAGCGGCTTCGCGATGCATGGGGCGAGGGCAAGCCAAGCACGGCGGATGCGTTCAAGCGCATCGGCGCCGCCTATCTGAATTTCGCGCGCACCGAACCTTCCTATTACGCCGCGATGTTTGAGAGCGGTGTCGGGGTCGGCAACGATCCTGAATTGCGCGAAATCGCGGACCGTTCGTTCACGCAGCTTCGTGCAGCTGCCGAAATACTGGTCGCGAAAATGCCGGCAAAGGGCAGGCCGCCTGCGATGATGGTGGCGCTTCATATCTGGTCTATGACGCACGGCATCGCTTCGCTTTTTGCCCGTGCAGACCCCGCCCGGCGGCCGTTGCCGATGAACGCCGAAGATCTTCTCGAGGCGCAAATGCTCATTTATCTCAAAGGCTTGGGCCTCGAGACCTGAGAACTTTCCAAGCGATATGAAATTCTTCCCCAAACCCTCTTGACCCCGCCTATGTAAATGTTATTTACATTTACACGAGGCCCGAGGATGGGCCTGCAGATGGAGAGCGACATGCCTATCGTGGCAAAGATCGATCAGTTCGGAGTGCTGCCCTGGATCGCGTTGATGGTCCTCGGCTTCGTCATTTGGTGGCCGCTGGGCTTGGTCGCCCTCGCGTTCATCATCGCAACCGGAAGATTTTGGAGCGGACACATGCGTTACGGATATGCGAACGGCGCCTGCGCATCGCGCGGCGAATACAAGATGCAGAAGCTGCAATGGAAGATGGATCGCATGCGCTCACGCATGATGGGCGGTCACGCTTACGACTTTGCGCCCAGTTCCGGCAACCGCGCCTTCGACGAATATCGCACGGAGACGCTGAAGCGCCTCGAAGACGAGCAGCGCGAATTCCAGGAATTCCTCGACCGCCTGCGCTTCGCGAAGGACAAGACCGAGTTCGACGAGTTCATGAAAGAGCGCAAGAACAACACGGTCGACAACGAGCCGAGAGGCGAGCAGCGGCCGGAGTAAAACCATCCTCTACAATCCAATGCAAAATGCCCGGCATAGTGCCGGGCATTTTTTTATCCTCGATGAAATCGGCGAAGAGGTTTCTCATTACCTTCGTTGGCAGGTAAGCACCATTACCCGAAAACTTTGGTACACTCGACTTGGTAAAGTCTGCTTATAGTTTTTCAATTTCAATAGGTGCGTGATGGCTGGCAGAGGAAATTCACCGAAGCAAAATGAGAATCCTAAGATTGAGATATTCAAAACGATTGTTGAGTTGGTAAAAGCCTCTTTTTGGCCAGTCTTAGTTATGGCTATTTTTCTTCAGTTCTACGCTGAATTGAAACAAGTAGTTCAGCTAATTCCTGCTTCGATAGCTAGGGCGACTAAGATCGAAGTTGGATCTTTAAAGTTCGAGATTCAGGTTCAAGCGAATGCAACTGGAAATCCAGAGCTTGCCAACGCGCTTGGCCAACTAAGCGAAAAGGAAATCGCAATGTTGCTGACTCTGCCACGGCAAAAATACGGATTTCTAGGCAGATTAACCAATCTCGACGAAAGTCAGTCTTACTCGATTCCCAGCAAGCCCAAGCTTGAAACGCTATTGAAGCTTGAAAAGGGTGGTTATGTTAGATTCGATTATCCCCTGGAAAACTTTTTGAACCTTGTAAGCGGAATTTCAACTAGGTCTCGACCAAGTGAATTCAGGAAAGAAACGCTACTAGATGAAGATTTCGATGTCTCGCGCAACCTTGATGAAGAAAGGAAGCGACGACTCGATAGCTATTCCTTTAATTTGTCAGATAAAGGCATTGGTGCGTTCAACGCGATTGTTGCAGCAATAAGTAAACAACTTAAGACGCCGTAATTAGCAAAGGTAGTTATCGACTCTGAAGTCCCGCCTTCTTGAAACACTCCTGATGCACCGGCGGGAACGAGCGCTCCAGCTCCGTCTGGCGTAATTTCTCCGACGTATCGACGGTTTCTGCCATGCAGCGGCAATAGACTTGCGCGCGCGATTTATTCGTTTCCGAAATCTGCGAAACGCAATGCACGATCCATTCCTTGTCCTGTGCGCTTTGCTGAGCAGACACAGGATTGAGAAGCGCGGCAAAAACCGGCAGCGCCAGCAACATTCCCATTTTCATTATTGGACCTTGAGCGACTGTCTCGCATCGGCAATCGCCTGCTTGAAGATGTCTTCGTCGCGCGCGCCGAACAGCCGGAATTTCCCGATGATGAAAGATGGCGTGCCCTGAAAGCTTAAGGCCTCTGCCTGCGCCTGATGACGTTTCAGAACGCCGCCGATCTCGCCGATATTCTTTTGCAGGTCTTGCTTGGCGCGCTTCACATCGATGCCGATACTGCCGAGCACGCGGTCGGTGGTTTCCTCGGTGATGCGCGTGTTCGTGGTCATCAGGGCGTCGTAGGCCTCGAGGTATTTTCCCTGCGCGCGCGCTGCGAGCGCCATCTGCGCGCCGTATACGGACGGCGGTCCGAAGATCGGCCAGACCTTGTAGACGAGCCGCACGTTGCCGTCTTCGCGCACGACCTTCTGCAGCACCGGAAATACTTTGCGGCAGTAAGGACAATTGAAGTCGGAATATTCCGCGATCGTGAGATTGCCTTTGGGGTTTCCCGCAGCCGGAATCGCCGGATCGCGCCAGATCATTTCTTCGGAAAGAACTTCGTCTTTCTGCGCGAAAGCGGGAACCGCGCTGAACGCGAGCGAACCGGCGACGAAAGAGCGTCGAGAAATCATGTGGATCTTGCTCCGCTATTGTTTGCCGGCGATCTTCTTCACGCGCGAAATCGTCAGATAGATGACTGCATACCAGAGGACGAACGACATTACGCCGTTAAAGAAGCGGAAAATCCCGGCGCCGAAGCTCCCCATCTGCTGTTCCATCTCGGCGCTTCCATAGAAAAACGGCCCGAACGCAATCAGGGTCGAGACGCTAGCGAAAAGCGCGAGAATGACGATGGTAAGCAGCTTTTCGCCGATGCGCAGCGCAAGCGGTGCGTTTTGCGGGATGTCTTCATTGTCTTTCGCCCCGGCAAGATCGCGGATGAACACCATGATGCCGGCGAAGATGAACAAGAGACCCGCACCGGCCCCGAGCAGCGAGTTGAACGCCGACGGCTCGACCTTGCCGGAAGGAATGACGCGAACGCCGATCAAAAAACTGATCGCGCCCAGCAGAATGCACAGGCCGCCCAGAAACAGCGTTTGACCGAACGGCCGTGGATTGTTCTGCGGTGTATTGCCTGACGGGTCGCTCATGCGCGGCTTTCGATTCAGCGTTGCATTTTCTATAGCGCAGGCCGCTGGTTCTTGTCGCGCGGGCGGCCTAGCATCCGCGCCAGCCACTCGGGGGTAGCCATGGATCTGACGCTTCTCACTTATATTCACACGGGGCTTAGCATCGCCGCGCTCGCGGCGGGAATTCCGGTCGCGATGGGCCTGTTGCGCGCGGGCGCCACGAAATTCTGGACGGTGGTTTTTCTCGTCACGACGGTGCTGACGAGCGCCACGGGATTTCTGTTTCCGTTCTCGCGCTTCGGCGACTCGCACTGGGTCGGGCTGATCTCGCTGGTCGTGTTGGCCGCGGCGATCGCCGCGCAATATCTTTTCCGCTATCGCGGCCGCTGGCGCGCGGTTTATGCCGTCGCGGCGCTACTCGCCCTCTACTTCAATGTCTTCGTTCTGGTCGCGCAACTCTTCAAGAAAGTGCCCGCGCTGCACGCCATGGCACCGACACTGATGGAGCCGCCGTTCGCGATCGCGCAAGTCGTCGTGCTCGCATTTTTCGCATGGCTGATGTGGAAAGCCACGCGCGCATTCAAGCCGGTAATGTAAGGAAGTTTCTCAATGCCTCTCTCGATGTCGCAATCTTCGATCCCGCTGTTCGTGCGCGCGCTGCGTAATCTTTCGGAATATCTCAAGAAAGGCGAAGCGCAGGGCGATGCGCTCGCGGAAGCGCGGCTTGCGCCCGATATGCTGACGCTCGCCGGTCAGGTCCAGCGCGCAAGCGATGCGGCGAAAGGATGTGCTGCGCGCCTTTCCGGCACGCCGGCGCCGAGCTTCCCCGATGAAGAGAAAACGCTCGCGCAATTGCAGGAGCGGATCAAAAAGACGATCGACTACTTAAAGAGTGTACCGTCTGTCTCGATCGACGGCAGCGAAGAGAAGCCGATCTCCCTGAAAGCGGGGCCGACCGAGCTGAATTTCACAGGGGTGCAGTATCTGCAGGGCTTTGCGATCCCGAACTTCTTCTTCCACGTCACGGTCGCCTACGCGATCCTGCGCCATAAAGGCGTGCAGATCGGGAAGATGGATTTTCTCGGAAGAAGCTGAGCAAAAGCAAAACGCCGCCATTTCTGGCGGCGTTTGTTTCTTTTGGGCGTTAGCGATTACGAGCGCCAGCGCTGGTTGGTCTGCGCGAGACCGATTTCGCATTCGGTGAGCTGCAAGGGCGTTTCGTTCGCAGTGGCGGCAACGCCGGCGACATTGATGCACTTGCCGGTCGCGACGTTCTGGATGAAGCCGTCCTGACGAACGGTCCAGTTCTGCGCCGGATTGGTCGCGTCACAGGCCTGGATCTGAACGAGGCTGCCGTTGTTCGTGCCCGAAATATCGATGCACATGCCCGACAGCGTGTTCTGGATGCGGCCCGTGGGGGCGAAGACCCAGAACTGATCCGAACGCTTGCCCGAATAGTCGACGCCATTGTGTTCGCAGTCGAAGAGCTGCAGCGGCGTGCCCGGGGTGAGGTTCGAGATGCCCGGAACGTCGAGGCACTTGCCCGAAAGCTGGTTGACGATCAGGCGGCCTGCAGGCTGCGCCTGCGTGGTGCCCATGACGAACATGACAGAAATCGCGGCAGCAGCCGCAACGGTAATCACTCGGCTAAACATGATTCTCTCCATTGGGGTTTCGTTGACATCCTTGACTTGCAGCGACCCTAGGAGCGGGGAGGCAGGCGGCGTGTGATGGCGATCACAAGCTTTCATCACGAGCCCGTGTGAGCGCAGATTCCTGTTATTTTTCAGCTATTTATAGGGATTGAAAAAGCAAGGCCGCCGGATGAGGCGGCCTGATGGCAGGTCTTCTTGGAGTGGGAGGCCCCGCGTCGAAGGCTTATTTGAAGCTGCCTTCGCTGCCGCGCTGCGCAACATCGTTTGTGTGACGCGGCGAGTTGCTGAAGGCGCCCTGATTTCCGCGGCCAGGATCGCGTGTTTCGATATCGGCAAGCCGATGCTCCGCCGTGCAGGCCGGGTAGCCGAACTTCTCGATCATGTCGCGGCCGGAAATCGTGTGAAACGCGAAGGTTTCCATGTAGCCGTTTTCGATCACGAAGCGGCGCAGCTTCGGATTGTAGGCGTTCTGCATGTGCCGCGTCGCGCCCAGCGAGATGTTGCCCTTGCCGTCGTTGCCGGCATGAAAGCCGAAGACCGCATTCGGCTCGATGCAGACGTTCTTGATCGACAGAAACAGCGTGCAGGCCGAATTGCAGGGCCCGACGATGCGGAACGGCGCGCCGGTCTGGTTATATTCCGCGACCACCGGATCGAAGCGGACGAACTTTCCGCCGCTCTCAAAACCACGCGACGTGCCGGCAAGCGCAGGGCCTGCTGCGCTGATTGCCAGCGCGAGGGCAGTGGTTGCTGAGAAAAGGGGACGCGGTTTCATGCACGAAAGAATATTCGCGCCGTGCGGGTTTTCAAATCACGAGTGTGGGAGGTGAATGGCGGGTGAATAGCCTAATGCAGGGTGCGCGGCTTATCCCAGATGCAAGGCAGTTCGCTGAAACTCAAGATCACGTTATGAACCGCGCAAATGACGTAGACCACGAGACCCGGCAAAACATAAGGGATCATCGACTCGTTGAGCGTCATCGTGCCTCGCGCTTCACCTTCGCGCCGGTCAAAAAACTGCGGGTTGAAATCCGAGTAACGGACGTAATCGACTTCGCGCCAGACATAGTTTGTGCAGTTTATTTGCGTAAAGAACGATTGCGATTGGCCGATCATGAAGTCGGTCTGCATGAAGTTTCCAGCAATGCCCTTGATAAAAAACCTGTCCTCACACGGGCCAATTCCTTTCTCTGTAGGCGGGTTCTCGTCGAACCAGAGCAACCATTCTTCTTCGTATTTGTTGCCAAGTTCAATTAGGCCCAGATACTCGTCAATAACTCCCATGGCTTTAAGCGCTTGCGCCGCGACGTCGTGGAAATAGGCCCGAATTATCGGCGATACGTCGTTATCGTTTAGAATTCTTTCCTGAAGATCGGCAGGCGTGGTGCGTAACACCTCGCATACGAAATCAATGCTTTTTTTGTATTCGTCGAACTCTCTGCCTACATCGACAAGATGAGTCAGCAAATTCATAAGGTAGTCCGAGCGCAATTCTTGCGCGTGCTTCAAATAATGAGCTTTGATCTTTTCATCGTCGGTAATCAACAGCGCGGCCATAAGCGACCAAAGATCTAATTTTTCGGCTACCGGAATGATCAGCCATGCCTCAGCAACGATTTCCGGTTTGTTCCTGTTTTGAATCGCCTGATAAAGTTCCGGAAAAACGAACTTCTCCCGGAAGTCCACAGGTCTGCCGTTGCGCGCGGCGCTGACGACGGGGCCGACTTTTTTCGCTCGCTGATCTTGCGCTGTAATCTGATAACGCCACCAGATCATCCGCAGCTGAAACAGCGTATCTGCGTCGATGGCGGCGCCTGGCGAAAAGGGCAAGGCGCTCGCTAGCAATTCAAACGCTTCGTCCGAAAACGGGTTTACTTCGGTCTCTGCGCCGACGAGCTTGATTGCCGCGCCCCAATTTTCTCTCGCCACTTGGCCCAGACTTTCGCGCGCGCGTTTTAGCATTTCGATGCGATGGGACGATCCACGGCCGGAAAGATCGGTGGTAAAGCGATCGACACACCACTGGCTGAATTTTTCCGGCGCGGCCTTCAGTAGATGGTCACTTGCTTCACTCAAATTCTCGTCGCGTTCGGCGCTCGTTTTGCTTTGGTCCGGGAGAAGCGTGCGGCGTTCCGGATCGGGGCTGGATACCCGGTCGTGGTAGTCGAACAATGCGTAATGGACTCTTTGGAGCAGAGATTTATCTGTAGCCTCGAGCGTTTCAATCATGCCGTCGCGCACGAGCTCATGCATCAGGTAGCGATCGTTGCCTGCTTTTCGAAAATAGACTTCGTCCAGCAGGTCATCCCGCGAAACGACGTCGAGCATCGAGAAGCCTGACCGCGCCAAGTGATCCCAAATGCTCGCGTCGACATATCGCGGCACCGACAACACCCGAACCGCGGCCTTGCTCGCTTGATCTAGGTGGTCAAAAAGCCTGTCGAAGGCTTCTCGTGCGATGAGTGGAAAATCTTCGACAACCGGTTGCCGTCCGTTACTCATCAGAACTTCGTGTAGCCGGATATTCACGCGAAGCGTGAGCGGGTGACCGCGAGAGCTTTCGACGATGCGATCGCGCACCGCACCTGGGGAAATTTTTGCCGAATCCAGAATTTGAGCGACTTCGGGGGCGTGAAGTTCGGCGAGGTCGATCGAAGTAATCGCGCTGTTCCAATCCGGATCGAAGCTCGCCCAATCCAGCCGCTGTCTTCCGGCCATCACATGAAGCGCGCCGGGCGATTCCTGAACGAGGCGGCGCACCCATCCGTCCACAGCGGTATCGGCGGCCGACACATTGCGGCTCTGACCGCGCCAGAGCGCTTCGTAGGTATCGAAAAAAATTACCGGTCTCTTGCCGCCTGAATCTTTCATGTGGCCGACGAGATCGGCGCCGAGAAACATCGGCAACTCGCTTCGTAGGGTATGGGAGGGGATTTCATCGAGCTGGGCGAGGAGTTTTTCTCCCCGGCGCCGATGCCAATCCCTGATTTGCTCCGAGACCCGCGTAAGTATCGAGTACACAAGCTTCGCGCCGGGAAGTTCGGTAAAAATGCTGTTTGCAGTGTCGACGATGTCGCCGATCATTTCGTTCGAGAAGCGAAACAGTTCCGGATGATCGTTGCGAATATCGCGGCCGGGCTTCGTCAGCGCGAAATGCCGGGCGAATGCTACATCGAAAGCGTTCGTCTTGATTCCGCCCGCCACGAATTGGTTTCTTAGCGTTATGAGTGCGGTGACGGGATCGCGTTGCGCAGCAAGATCGAAATCGAGCTGAGCGATCGGGTAGCCTTCAAGCTCGGGCTTTTTTAGAAGCTCGCGCATTTGCGCGAGCAGGCTCGATTTTCCTTGGCCGCCGAGGCCATGGATCGCAAGCACAGAGTAGGCATCTGCCGACTGCTCGTTTCCAAGCAGCCGTTCGAATTCCAGGATTTCGGAATTGCGTCCGACGAAAAATGAGCTGGATAGAACTGAGGCTCGCGCGTGCGTTGGCGCTATCGGCATGAATTTCGGAACTTGAGACTTGTTAACTTACAGGTAGATATAGCGAATAATTCTGAGAAAGTCGCGATACGCCGAAAAGCCCGCTTAGCGCCGGACGAAAATAAGTTCCTCAGCCCTCGCCGCATAAAGACACAGCCACGCAATGACGGGCTGCAATGCTAAGCGCGGCGCGTGATACCACCACGTATCCGGGATCGGCGGCAGCACGATGCCTTCCAATGCGTGTTTGAAATTCGCGGGCCAGACCGCGAGCGCATAGAGCGCAAGCAGGATGCCGCCGGCTTTTCGCGTCTGCGGAAACACGAGCATCACCACTCCAAATACTTCGATGATGCCGGTCGCGTAAACGACCTCTCGGGGATACGGCACCCAAGCTGGCGTGATCGAAACCAGCGCATCGGTCGCGCGGAAATGCAGGGCAGCGCCGCCTGCGAAAAATGCGGCGAGGATAATTCGCAAGGCTGCGTGAAGGCTCAAAGGTGTCGCTCTTTTAAGCATCGTAACGGACTCCCTACGTGATCTTCATTGATCTTCCAATTTCGGAGGGCGGTAATAGATAACCGCCAAATGAATCTTTCTACATGACTCAACGAAAAAGGCTCGTATGCTTTTGCTGTCCATTTAACGCAGGAGGGGCAGATGGCACGGAAAGCACAGAAAGCACAGAAAAAAGGCCAAGCAAAAAAAAGCAAAACCGAAAGCCGAGACGATCTTGAAAATCAGCTACTTAAAAAAATCATTGCCGAAAGAATCTTAACTCTAAAAATTCTTTCACAAAAAGCATCCCGACTGGAGCCAAATGCGGGAGGGCCGAAAGGATTAGAAAAATTTTCAGATGCAACATCGGCAAAGATTATTGTCTATCGCGTATTGCGAAACAGCTTCGGAGATCTTGCGATCAACGATGCAATGAAATTGTCAACGCTGGGGTTTGATACACTTTCGCTGGCAGGTTTAGCGGCTGCGATCGCGAACGAAGGCGTACCAGTCGATACGGCTGCGATTCAAAGATGCAGCACGGTCGGTGAAGTGGTTACTGCGACAGCAAAGTTTATGTAGGGGAAAGTTATGTTGCGCATAAAGCTCATTGTAGCGGCAGTTATATATTTCGCTGTGTCGCCTGCATTTTCTACAGGAGAATTGACCGGCGAAGAGTTGAGAGTGCTGCAGAAGATCAATGCGGATTCCAACAAGCGACAAGCAGCCATCAGCGTATTGGCCGCACCTGTGTCGCAGCGACTCCAGTCCTCAGCGTCGCTGCCGGTTACAGGGCAGGCTAAACGAGGGCGGACTGAGCAAATCAAGACGGTAAGTATTCTGCGAACACCGCCGGTGGGGAGCGTTCCTGAATTGCTCAGTAGGAACGTTGAGCCAATCCGCGAAGAAGAAAAGTTGAAGCAATACAGCCCGTGCGCGGGACTGAATTTCATGCTGCGGCAGAACTGGACCGATATCGGCTTCGTATCTTGTCCGCAGACGGTGGATAAAGCCACGGGTGCCGAAGTTTCGTACACGGACAACAAGGCAAAAAATAACCGAACTTGGGCTATCAACGGAACGGCCGCACTCGTCTACAATTCGCTCACCGGAAATCCTGATGGTTCGTTTGTGCCCTATAACATTACTGCCGGTACTTATGTCACGATGAACCGTGTAGTGAATTCAGCTGCTGCTGCGGTTTCGAGCGACGTTGATAAAATTGCGTATGGCGGCCTTCTTGAACTCGGTTATGTGACAATCGGGGGCGCGAATTATTTCCGCGTGCGCGGCGGATCGGTAGAGAACAATCTAAAAGAAACGATATCCACGAACATCACCGGCGAATTCATCCCCGTGGACTATCGCTACAATATCCACTATCCGTTCCGGCCATTCGGAGGGACGGCGCCCTTCATCATGCGTATCGACCCTGCTTTTCTCGTGCAGTACGCGAAACTAACGACTCCCAATGGTCAAGTGCTCGATTTCAGTGGCCGCGACGAAGCGTTGCGCGTCGGCCCACAACTGGCACTGAATTTCTTTCCGTTGCCAGGTAGACAGGATTTCTTCTCGCGCATGAGGGGCAAGGTTTCCTATCATTGGGCTGAGGAAACCTTTTCAGGTCGCAATTTTTCACTTTTCCAAAGCGACGTCGGGTACAATCTAGACGAGGCAGGCTATTTCGCTCTGACCTTCATCTATAACCGTGGCCGTGACGAAGATACCGGCGAGTATAAGAACTTGTTCAAGGTTTCTCTGACTGGAAAAATCTGACTTATATTTTTTCAAAGATATTTCGCCGGGGGAAATGCCCCGGCGAAGTTTTTCTGCAACTCATGTTTCGAGACGGCGGCTTCGCCACTTCCTCAGCATAAGGGGCGAGCAAGCGCTGCGTTAATCAGCACGCGGTAGGCGAGTACTAACCCTTCACATCCGTCTCAGGCCGGTCGCTGCCGGATGCAGTTTCCGTGCGCCACACGCCCTTTTCATCTTCGTATTCGATGACATGCGTATCGCCCGGCGTACGCTGCTCTTGCGCCGCGCGTTTCGCGGCCTTCAGCGCAGCATCGTGACTTGGAAACGGTTCGGAGAAGGTGCCGTCCATCGTGTATGCCCAGCCGCTGTCGTGCTTCACAATTTTGTATGTCACATGCGCCATCAGAGCACCTTGTTGCTTGCTTTTACTTCGTCGGCATTGACATAAACCTGCTCGCCCATCGCTTTGAATTTCTCCGACATCTCGGCCATTCCGGCTTCCTTGTCGTTCAACGTCGCGGCGTAATCCCGCACGTCCTGCGTGATCTTCATCGAGCAGAATTTGGGCCCGCACATCGAGCAGAAATGCGCGACCTTGTGCGCGTCCTTCGGCAAGGTCTCGTCGTGATATTCGCGCGCGGTGTCAGGGTCCAAACCAAGATTGAACTGATCTTCCCAGCGGAAGTCGAAACGCGCGCGCGATAGCGCATCGTCACGCAGTTGCGCCGCAGGATGGCCTTTCGCGAGATCGGCTGCGTGTGCCGCGATCTTGTAGGTAATCACGCCCGTCTTCACGTCGTCGCGGTTCGGAAGCCCGAGGTGTTCTTTCGGCGTGACGTAGCAAAGCATCGCGCAGCCGAACCAGCCGATCATCGCGGCACCGATACCGCTCGTGATGTGGTCGTAACCAGGCGCAATATCGGTCGTGAGCGGCCCAAGCGTATAGAACGGCGCCTCGCCGCATTCCTTGAGCTGCTTCTCCATGTTGATCTTGACCTTATGCATCGGCACATGGCCGGGGCCTTCGATCATCACCTGGCAGCCCTTTTTCCACGCGACCTGCGTGAGTTCGCCGAGCGTTTCCAGTTCCGCGAATTGCGCGCGGTCGTTGGCGTCGGCAATCGAGCCGGGACGCAGGCCGTCGCCGAGCGAGAAACTCACGTCATACTTGCGCATGATGTCGCAAATCTCGTCGAAGCGTTCGTAGAGGAAACTTTCCTTGTGCCGCGAGAGACACCACTTCGCCATGATCGAGCCGCCGCGCGAAACGATACCGGTGACACGGTTCGCGGTGAGCGGCACATAAGCGAGGCGAACGCCCGCGTGGATCGTGAAGTAGTCCACGCCCTGTTCGCACTGCTCGATCAGCGTGTCTTTATAGACTTCCCAATCGAGCTTGACCGGATCGCCGTTTACTTTCTCGAGCGCCTGATAGATCGGCACCGTGCCGATCGGCACCGGCGAGTTGCGCAGGATCCATTCGCGCGTGTTGTGAATGTTGCGGCCCGTGGAGAGATCCATCACGGTGTCCGCGCCCCAGCGGATCGCCCAGACCATCTTGTCGACTTCTTCTTCGACGGATGACGTGACGGCGCTGTTGCCGATATTGGCGTTGATCTTCACGAGAAAATTGCGGCCGATGATCATCGGCTCGAGTTCGGCGTGGTTGATGTTGGCGGGAATGATCGCGCGGCCGCGCGCGATCTCATCACGCACGAATTCCGGTGTGATGAATGCGGGCAGTGCCCCGCCGAATTGTTCGCCATCCGCGAGGGCGCTTTCAGCGCGGTCCAGCATTTTCTTGCGGCCGAGATTTTCGCGCTCGGCGACGTAGATCATTTCCTTCGTGATGATGCCGCGTTTTGCGAATTCATATTGCGTCACCGGCGCATCACCGACACCGCGCATCGGCTTCGGCGTATTCGGGAATGCGCGCGCGAGATATTTGCCGGTGGCGTTGCCGTTATCGACGGGCTTCAGCGGGCGGCCTTCATATTCCTCAATACCGCCGCGCTCTTTCACCCAGACAGCGCGCGCGCGGGTAAGGCCATTCTCCACGTCGATCTTCACGTTCGGATCGGTGTAGGGGCCGGAGGTGTCATAGACCGGCAGCGGCGGTTCTTTCGCGGCTTCGGAAAGCGCGATCTCGCGGACCGGTACGCGAAGGTCTTTCGCCGTCTCCGGCACCGAATAGATCTTGCGCGAGGCGGGGAGCGCGCCGGTCGTCACTTCCGGTGTCTTCAGTTCGCGATCATGGATGTTCATGGTGCCTCGCTTTCACGCGCAAATGCGCAGGCGCGAAAGCGCGCCCGCGTCAAATAGATATGGAACTGGTGTCCGTAACATTTGTCCTGTCCCTTCGCCGGCATGACCCGGATCAGGTTCAAAGGGACTCTCTCAGCCCGGATAACCGGGCACCCCTCGGAACGAAGATAATGTTGGCTCTTATTTGAGGCGCGTCAATGGCGGAGCGCTGCACGTACGGCTGCTTCGATCGTTGCGTCGATTTCAAGTGGCGGTACTGCCTGCGGAAGAAAGATACGCACTGCGCCAAGCGGAATGCCAATCAACGCTACTGCCACACGCTCTTTACCGCGCGCATCGCCGGGAAGGAGGCGGAGGGCTGCTTGTGCAATCCCTTCGCGCAATTCCGCGGCGAGTTTCACTGCACGCGCGCGATATTCCGCCGGTGCGTCCGGCCGCTGGAATTCCTCGCGGCGTTGGGAATTGAGCACGACAGCGCTCGCGTGATGCTCCCGGGCAAAGCGCGGGGTGACCAGTGCAGCTTCCGCCGCTTCATCCACCGTGGATGCCGCCTCGAAAGCAGCCAGTGCCCTCGCCTGGAACTGCTCAGCGGCGGCAAGCCAGATTTCGGCAAGCAGGGCACTGCGCGAGGGCAGGCGGTGGTAGATCGACCCGGTCGGAACGCCCGCGGCTTTCGAGATGGCCGCGATAGAGGTCTTGGCTGGCCCCAGCCGCGCGGCGGCCTTCGTTGCGGCGGCGAGGAAATCTGCTTGGGAAATGCTAGCGGGACGGCCCATTTCTTATTATTAGAATATATATTCTAATATTTCAAGTAACTTAGACTTTCTGAGAGGACGGAGAAGGAAATAATAGAATATATATTCTATTATTTATCCCCGGCTTCTAAAGTAAGGAATTGGTGCTTGGGGTGCGCCGTAACTATGTGAGGCGTAGTCTCCAGACCGACTCAAAATTGAAGGCGGCACGTGCGGCAGTATCTCGATCTCGTCGAACGCATCATCCAGACCGGCGTCGCCAAGGGCGACCGCACCGGCACGGGCACGCTTTCGGTCTTCGGGCACCAGATGCGCTTCGATCTGGCCGAAGGCTTCCCGCTGGTGACGACCAAGAAGCTCGCCCTCAAAGCGATCGTGCATGAGCTGCTGTGGTTTCTCGCGGGCGACACCAACATCAAATATCTGAAAGACCACGGCGTCACGATCTGGGACGAGTGGGCGGATGCGAGCGGCAATCTCGGGCCTGTCTACGGAAAGCAGTGGCGCTCCTGGCCGAATCCGGACGGGGGCACCATCGATCAGATCAAGGATTTGATCTCGGAAATCAAAACCAATCCGAATTCGCGCCGCCTGATCGTGACCGCCTGGAATCCCGCGGACGTGCCGAAGATGGCGCTCGCGCCCTGTCACTGTCTTTTTCAATTCTGGGTCGGCGACGGAAAACTCTCGTGCCAGCTTTATCAGCGCTCGGCGGATGTTTTCCTGGGTGTGCCGTTCAACATCGCGTCTTATGCATTGCTCACCCACATGGTCGCACAGGTAACGGGCCTCAATCCGGGCGAGTTCGTGCATTCGTTCGGCGACACGCATCTTTATAATAATCACCGCGAGCAGGCGGAGCTGCAGCTTTCGCGCGCGCCGCGCGCGCTCCCGACGCTGAAACTCAATCCGGCGGTGAAGGATATTTTTTCTTTCCGCTACGAAGACATCGCATTCGAGAATTACGATCCACATCCTGCGATCAAAGCGGAAGTCGCGGTGTAAGCATGCGGTACCGGTGGCTCGCCGCACTCGCGGCAATTTCGCTTTTCATTTCGCCGCTGCAGGCGCAGTCGCCCGACGCGAAAAGTTTCGTGGAAACCATATACAAACGCTATCTCGGCAAGAACGTGCCGGGCGTCGATCTCGCTACGCGCGAAGCACTCGAACAGTATTTCACGCCGTCGCTAGCGGACCTGATCGAAAAGGATGCGAAAGAGGCGGAAAAGCTGCAGGAAGCGCCGCTGCTCAACGGCGATCCATTCGTAGATGCGCAGGATTGGGAAATCACAGATCCTTCCGCAACGATCCAGGAGCAGGCAAGTGACCGCGCAGCGGCAACCGTGAGCTTCAAGAACTTCGGCAAGGCGATGACGGTTCGGCTTACGCTTGTGCTGACGCCGAAAGGCTGGCGCGTGGACGACGTGTTCTGGAGCGAGGGTAACCTCCGCGCACTTTACAAGCCGCCGCAATAATTTTTATTTGTCGTTCCTACGGCCAATAAAGGCCGGTGAGGATAGTGAAAATTCCTGCCGTCGCGGTGAGCCAGATCAACGAGCGGATGAATGAGATTCCTGCTGCATAGACCGGCAGGTAGATCACTCGTGCGACGAGATAAAGCCACGCACCGTTTACGGTAAACGCGTTGTGCCGGTTCGCGAGATGCGCGATCAGGACTGCCGCGGCGAAAAACGCAAAAGTCTCGAGATAATTTTTGAACGCCCGGTCGAGACGGCCGGCGGCACCATAAAGCGGCGACTTCTGTTCATCACGCGGACCGGCATTCCACCGGAAGCCGCGAATGCGCGTGGACGCATTTCCCGCCGTGAACAGATGCACGAAGCCAAGCAGAATCGCGAGTGTGAGAACGGTAAGTTCTTGTGTCATGGAGCGCAGCTAACGTGGGCGAAGTCCGCAAAGCAAACGGGCCGCTTCTCGCAAGCGGCCCGTTCAAATCGTAACTTGTTTAGAAATTCCGGCGGCGAGGATCTTCCGGAATAAAGGGCGTCTGTACGTAGGTCTTGATGATCTGATCGACCTGCTGACGCTGAGCGTTGTTGAGTTTCTCCGAGAACGGCTCGGCAGCGTCCGCAAGCGCGCGGATTTCTTCCGCGCGAAGGGCAAGCGCATCCGCGTGTTTGCGGAGCGCCTCGGTATGCGTCAGCGGCTTCTTGTCTTTTTCAGCTTCGCGTTTGTCCCATTCGTCCATCAGCGCAAGACGGCGCTCGGCTCGCTTCTTCGATATATCTTTGAGCGCGGTTTCGAAGCGGCTCCAGTCGCGCTCCTGATCCTGATTTACGCGTAGATTGGCCTTCAACTGGGCAATCCGCGCTTCATCCTGCGCGACGAGCTGATTGATGGTGGGGCGGTTCGTGTCGTTGCGATTCTGCGCAGCGGCGGGCGTGGCGAGTGCCACGGCAAGCGGAAGAATGAGGGCAAGCGGGGTAAAGCGTTTCATCGGCAAATTCTCCTCTAGTAGGAGAAACGCCCGAAAGCGGACTTCGTTTCCGGTACCGGACTTTAAAAAGCGTTGGGCCGCGAGGGGGGCAACTCGCGGCCCAACTACAGAAGTGTCGCTACAAGGATGGAGAGAATGACCCTTTGGAGGTCAGCGACAGGCTTCCGATCTCTCAATTATCCGCGGCGAGGCGTGTCGTCGCGTTCGTGACGCCAGCGGTGCATCATTCCTGCACGGCGCTGTTGCATGATCGTCTGCAGGCGGCGCTTCTGACCTTCATCGAGCGTCGCGTAGAGCGGCTGGGCCGCGTCGGCAAAACGCTTGAGATCCGCTGCGCGTTCGGCGAGCGCATCTGCGCGCTTGCGAAGACGGTCGACGTGATCGACTGCAGGCGGCTCTTTATCGTCTTTCATGGCCTCGCGGCGCTTCTGCCATTCGTCGCGGCGCGCAGCGAAGCGGTCACCCCACTTCTTGCCGAGGTCGCGAGCGACGTTCTCTACCGGACCCCAAAGCTTTTCCTGCTCTGCGGTCAGACGCAGCGCAGCCTTGGCGCCGGCGATGCGGGCGTCGAGGAATGCAGCACGATCTTCCGCGCTCAGTGGACGGCGCGGTCCGCGCCAGTTCTTCTGATCGCCGTATTGCACGCGCTCAAGCACGCGGTCGAAGCGGTCTTCGAAGGTTTGCTTTTTATGGCCTTGCGCAAACGCGGCAACGCCGAAGCCTGTGCCGACGAGCGCGACAGTGGCGACGCCGGCGATAACCAATTTCTTCATGGCGCAACTTCTCCAAGGGAGACTCTCTCCCGATGGAGGTAAGGATGGTCGCGCAACCCGCGAGTTTCAAATGAAACTTACGTAAGCCGGGGGTTACCGGCTTGTAATGAAACGGAAAGGTGGAAGGGAGCGGGAACTCAGTCCGGGCCGATCATTTTTTCAGGGCGAACAAGCGCATCGAAGTCCTCGTTCGAAATATAACCGCCGCCGACCGCTTCCTCGCGAAGCGTCGTTCCCTTTTTGTGGGCGGTCTTTGCGATCTTCGCGGCGTTGTCGTAGCCGATTTTCGGTGCGAGTGCGGTGACGAGCATGAGGGAGCGCTCAAGCAGGTCCTTGATCTTGTCTTCATTGGCTTCGATGCCGACAACGCAATTGTCGGTGAACGAAACAGCGGCGTCACCAAGCAATCTCACCGACTGCAGAAGTGCATAAGCCATCACCGGCTTGAAGACGTTGAGTTCGAAGTGACCCTGCGAACCGGCGACTGTGACCGCGGTGTTGTTTCCGAACACCTGACAGCAAACCATCGTGAGCGCTTCAGCCTGCGTCGGGTTCACCTTGCCTGGCATGATCGACGAGCCGGGCTCGTTTTCAGGAAGCGAAAGCTCACCGAGGCCCGAGCGCGGGCCTGAACCGAGAAAGCGAATGTCGTTTGCGATCTTGAAGAGCGCGGTCGCGCAGGCATTGAGCGCGCCGTGTGCCGCGACATAAGCGTCGTGCGCGGCCATCACTTCGAATTTGTTCGGTGCGGTGACGAAGGGAAGCTTCGTCATCTCAGCGATTTTCTGCGCGACTTTTTCGGCGAAGCCTTTTTTGGCGTTCAGGCCGGTGCCAACCGCGGTGCCGCCCTGCGCGAGCAGCATCAATTCGCTCAACGAGGCGCGGATGCGCGTAATCGAAGACTGCACCTGCGCGGCGTAACCGGAAAATTCCTGACCCAATGTCAGCGGAGTCGCGTCCTGGGTATGCGTGCGCCCGATCTTGATGATGTGTGCGAAGTCTTTTGCTTTCTTGTCGAGCGCCTTGTGCAGGTGTTCGAGCGCAGGAATGAGCCTGTGGGTGATTTCCTCGCCTGCTGCGACATGCATGACTGTCGGGAAGGAGTCATTCGACGACTGACTCATGTTCACGTGGTCGTTCGGATGCACAGGCTTCTTCGAGCCCATGGTACCGCCGAGTAACTCGATCGCACGATTTCCAATTACTTCGTTCGCATTCATGTTCGATTGTGTGCCGGAGCCCGTCTGCCAAACAACAAGCGGAAAATGGTCATCTAGTTTACCTTCGATGACTTCGTCGGCTGCTTTACAGATCGCGTCGGCGAGCTTCGCATCGAGCAGACCGAGCTCTTTATTAGTCATCGCCGCTGATTTTTTCAGCACACCGAAAGCGCGCACCACCGGTTTCGGCATCCGTTCGACGCCGATTTTGAAATTCATCGTCGAGCGCTGCGTTTGCGCCCCCCAATAGCGATCGGAAGCTACTTCGATGGGACCGAACGTATCGGTTTCAGTGCGTGTCTTCGTCATTTGCTGTTCTCGTTTCTCGGACTCTACAATGAGCGTATCGTAATACCGTTCTTTGCGATGCAGCGTTCATTTCGCGCTGCGAGCGCGCGGCACAACATCATAGTACCGCTTGAAAAATCAAACGAATTGTCACTTGCGAAGAAGTTTTTAGTCACTAATGTTCCCGCCGTTGACGCAAACGGAACGCAAGATTCCGTTGCGTCCGGGGATGGGACGAGGAAGCGGCCTATGGCCGAGATAATAAATCTACGGCGCGCGCGTCGAGCTAAAGCGCGCGCCGACAAAGAAGCTGTTGCCGCGCAGAACCGCGTTCGCCACGGCCGCCCCGCGCATGAGCGCAAGCTTTTCGCCACGCTCGAAGAGAAACGAGAGCACTCTCTCAGTCTGCACTCGCTTGCAGATAGAGAAGGTCGGAAATGAAGAGCCCAGTAGTAAAGCGGTCGATCGTAATCGCCGGCCATAAAACCAGTGTCAGTCTCGAAGATGCGTTTTGGGACGCACTCAAACAGATCGCTGCGGAGCGCAAAGTGACGCTTTCTGACGTCGTTCAGGAAGTCGATCAGAAGCGCAAACAGGGAAATCTGTCGTCCGCAATCCGCCTCTTCGTACTCGATTACTATCGGTCGCATTATTCCGGCGGTCGGGCGCGCGCTTAAGAGCGGTTGCGGCGTTTCAGTCACGCTTTTGAGCGCGACAGGTACGCGCGTTGAACCGCCACAATCGCTACCCTATAACCATCGCGACACCGTGAACGGGCATTCCATAAAGCCCGCGCGACCGGAGGCTTTTCAATGTCTTGGAAGAATCAGAGCGGCGGACCGTGGGGCGGTGGCCCGCGCGGACCGTGGGGTTCAGGCCCGCAACAGGGTCCTGGACGAGGCGGTAGTGGCGGCAATCAACCGCCGGATCTGGAAGATTTGATCCGCCGCGGGCAGGACAAACTCAAGAATGTGCTCCCGGGCTCCGGCAATTTCGGCGGCCGCGGCGCACTCATTCTTCTATTTGCCGTGGTCGTGATCTGGCTGCTCTCGGGCTTCTACCGTGTAAATACGGATGAGCAGGGCATCGTGCTGCGCTTCGGAAAATTTGTGCAGACGACGCAGCCTGGCCTCAATTACCACCTGCCGTATCCGATCGAGACTGTGCTGACGCCGCGCGTCACCTTCGAAAACAAGATCGATATCGGTTTCCGGCAGCAGGAAGATTTCCGCCGCGGCACCGTCACGCGTGACGTAGCCGAGGAAAGCCTGATCCTCACCGGCGACGAAAACATCGTCGATGTCGATTTCTCGGTGTTCTGGATCATCAACAACGCCGGTCTTTATCTTTTTAACCTTCAGAATCCGGAAGGCACGATCAAAGCAGTCGCCGAATCCGCGATGCGCGAAGTCATCGGCCGCGCCCAGATTCAACCGATCCTGACGGGCGCGCGCGCTGCGACCGAACAGGAAGTGCTGAAGCTGATGCAGAAGGTTCTCGATAGCTATCAGGGCGGCGTCACCGTGACGCGCGTGCAGATGCAGAAGGTCGATCCGCCCGCACAGGTGATCGATGCGTTCCGAGACGTGCAGGCTGCGCGCGCTGACGCCGAGCGTCTGCAGAACGAAGCGCAGACCTATGCCAATCGTGTCGTGCCGGAAGCGCGAGGCGAGGCGTCCCGCATTCTGCAAGGCGCGGAAGGATATAAAGAGCGCACGGTCGTCGAAGCGCGTGGTCAGGCGTCTCGCTTCCTCTCCATTCTCACCGAATACAAGCTCGCGCCGGAAGTTACTCGTCGTCGCATGTATCTCGAGACGATGGAGCGCGTGCTTGGCGGCATCGACAAGATCATTCTCGACCCGAGCAACAAGGGCTCGAATGTCGTGCCTTATCTGCCGCTCGATCAATTGTTGCGACAGCCGCAAGGACAGGGAGCACGCCGATGAGACCGATTACAGGCGTCATCGCCGTTCTGATCGCGGTTATCGCGATCGCAGTCTATTCGTCGATTTTCTTCGTCCATCAGACGCATCAGGCGCTTCTGCTTCGCTTCGGCGAACCGCGGCGCGTGATCGTCGAGCCGGGGCTCCAGTATAAAGCGCCGCTCATCGACACCGTGATCCTGATCGACAAACGCATTCTCGATCTCGACAACCCGCCGCAGGAAGTCATTGCCTCGGACCAGAAGCGTCTCGTGGTCGATGCGTTCGCGCGCTACCGCATCATCGATCCGCTGAAGTTCTATCAGTCGGTTGCGACCGTCGAAGGCGCGAATTCGCGTCTGTTGCCGGTGCTCAACTCGTCGATGCGCCGCGTGCTCGGCGAGTCTACGTTCATCGAAGTCGTCCGCGACGACCGCGCGGATCTGATGACGAAGATCAAGGAAGGCATGAACGCGGAAGCGAAGACCAACTTCGGAATCGAAGTAGTTGATGTGCGGCTGCGCCGTGCGGACCTGCCGGACGCGAACAGTCAGGCGGTCTATCAGCGGATGCAGACCGAGCGTCAGCGCGAAGCCGCTGAAATCCGCGCGCAAGGCAATCAGGCGAGCCAGGCGATCCGCGCGAAGGCCGATCGCGATGTGACCGTGATCATCGCGGAAGCGACCTCGAAGGGCGAGCAGTTGCGAGGCGAAGGCGACGGCCTGCGCAACAAGATCTTCGCGGACGCTTACGGCAAGGATGCCGACTTCTTCGCGTTCTACCGTTCGATGCAGGCCTATGAGCTGGGCTTGCAGAAAGACGGCACGAAGATGTTGCTTTCGCCGGACTCGGACTTCTTCCGCTACTTCCAGAATCCCGCGGGCACGATGCCGGCGCCCAACGCGCCGGCGCGCTGATCCTCACCGCATGGCGTTTCTTCTCGCTGCGCTCGGGCTTCTGCTCGCAATCGAGGGGCTGACGCTCGCGGCTTTTCCGGGTGCGGCGAAGCGGGCGGCTGCCGCCGTCATCGACGCACCCGAAAGCACCTTGCGGGCGCTCGGTTTGATCGCGGCAATCGCGGGCGTCGTGCTCGTGTGGTTCGTGCGGCGATAAGTTCACGCGAAATTGCTGGAGCGCCGGAACCATTCGGCGCACCGCTGCTTGCGTCATAGGCCGTTCGGGCGCAGTTTTGCGGCTTACGGCTCAAGCCCGCTGATTTGTCAGAGGAACAGGCTCTCCATGCCCGCTTTGCGTGACACCGGTTCTCCGATTCTCGTTCGACTGGGCGCTGCGGCGATCGCCGCCGCTTTCGTCTTCGCCACCCCGCATGTCACGCGGGCACAGACGCGCGGTCCCGACAACGTGGCGGATGTCGCCGAACGTGTGCAGGGCGCTGTCGTCAACATCTCGACCTCGCAGAATGTGAGCCCCTCGCAGCAGGTGCCGATGCCGCAACTGCCGCCCGGCTCGCCGTTCGAGGATTTCTTCGAAGAGTTTTTCAAGAATAAGAACGACGGCGACCCGAAACGGCAGCGTAAAGTCTCGTCGCTGGGCTCGGGCTTCGTGATTGATCCTTCCGGCATCGTGATTACGAACAATCACGTGATCGCCGAAGCTGACGAAATCATCGTGAACTTCAACGACGGCTCGAAACTGAAAGCCGAACTGCTCGGACGCGACGAGAAAGTCGATCTCGCCGTATTGCGCGTGCAGCCGAAGACGCCGCTGAAAGCAGTAACGTTCGGCGACAGCGACAAGACGCGCGTCGGCGAGTGGGTAATCGCGATCGGCAATCCGTTCGGGCTCGGCGGTTCGGTGACGGTCGGCGTCGTTTCGGCGCGTAATCGCAATATCGAGTCTTCACTCTATGACGACTTCATCCAGACTGACGCCGCGATCAATCGCGGCAATTCGGGCGGACCGCTCTTTAATCTGCAAGGCGAAGTGATCGGCATCAATACTGCGATCTTCTCGCAGACCGGCGGATCGATCGGCATCGGCTTTGCGATTCCGGCGAATACGGTGTCGCCGCTTATCAAGCAGTTGCGCGACAGCGGCGAAATCCAGCGCGGGTGGATCGGTGTTTCGATTCAGCCGGTCGACGATCAGATCGCCGAAAGTCTCGGCCTCCCCACGACGCGCGGCGCATTGATAGCGGCGGTCGGCGATAATGGACCGGCGATGAAGGGCGGCATGCTCGCGGGCGACGTGGTCGTTCGTTTCAATGGGCAGGACGTGCGCGAGATGCGGAACCTGCCGCGGATCGTTGCCGGCACCGAGATCGGCAAGACCGTCGATGTCGTCGTGATCCGCAAAGGCAAAGAACAGACGCTGAAAATTCAGGTCGCCAAACTCGCCGAGCCTGACAAGAAGACCACCCGCCAGACCAAAGCCGAACCGCAGCAGCAGCCGAAACAAAAGCAGGCGGCGAGCCGTCCGCTGGGTCTCGAGCTTTCCGCGGTCAGCGATGAGTTGCGCCGCCGCTACAAGCTCAAGGAAAGTCTCAAGGGATTGATCGTGGTCGGCGTCGATCCGGAATCGAGCGCGGCCGAGCAGAACGTGCAGGCCGGGGTTGTGCTGCTGGAAGTGTCCGGCGAGCCGGTTACGACTGCCGCTGAAATGCGCACGCGCATCGAAACGTTGAAAAAAGCGGGCAAGAAGTCGGCACTTCTGCTGCTGCTCAATCCGGGCGGCGAGCAGCGTTTCGTCGCCGTCGCAATTCCTTAAAGAAACCCCCGGAACTCACGGGCTGTTGTCCGGCCCTCACGCGATCGCGTTTGCGCGTGAAAAGCCTAGCCGTTAGCATCCAAGTAATTCAGACGGGGCGGCCCTTGCGTACCACCGACATGCCATTCGCGCTTCGACCCGGAACCATGATCACGGGATACGAAGTCGTGCGCGCGATCGGCGCGGGCGGCTTCGGCATCACCTATGAGGGTTTCAACCCGATCACCGAGCGCCGCGTCGCAATCAAGGAATTCTTCCCGCGCGGTATCGCCTCGCGCGATGATGCGACGCGCATCGCCTATTCGAAGCAGGACGACGAAGTCGTGTCCTGGGCGCTGAAGCGGTTCGCCGATTCGGCCAATCGTCTCGCGAAGCTCAAGCACCCGAACATCATCGAAGTGCTGAACTACGTTTCCGACAACGGCACCGGTTATATGGTGATGGAGCATGTAGAGGGGCAGACGCTCGAGGACTGGCTGAAGACACGGCCTGCGCCGCCGCAGCTCGCCGAACTCGGACCCATCTTCGACCCGATCTTCGACGCGCTTGAATACGTGCATTCGAATGGCGTGATCCACCGCGACATCGCACCCGACAACATTATGATCCGCGCGGACGGCCGCCCGGTGCTGATCGATTTCGGCGCGCTCAAGCTGATTGCAACGCAGACGCTTGCGCATGGGCCATCGCCGAAAAGCTTCGGCGTGTTGAAAGCGAATTACTCGCCGCCGGAGCAAGGCGACGACACCGGCAGCGTCGATCCGCGGATGGATATTTATTCGCTCGCCGCCACGATCTATCGCGCGGTTGCCGGCAAGCCTCCGGTCGATGCGGACAAGCGCAAAACCGACACGGCGCTTAAAGGCCAGGACTCGTACATTCCGCTTGCGCAGGCAGCGCAAGTGACAGTGCCTGCGGAATTCTCGTCAGCGATTGATACCGCGCTGTCGCTGCGCCCGAAAGAACGTCCGGCGACGATTGCGGAATTCCGCGCAAATCTCGCAGCGCGCGGCACGGGGCAGGTCCAAGAGACGACAAGCGAGCCTGCAACGCGGGTCATCAAACCGCAGAGCGCGATGGCTTCACAAGCGCCGTCGCCTGTTTCTTCTTATTCCGAACCTTCGCCGCTGCCCTACCAGTCGAAGCCGGAAATCTCCGATGCCGGGCAATCTTATACGCCGCCTGGAAATGCGACGCCGGTGGTCAAGCGCTCCGGCGTATCGATCGCGAATATCGCATCGGTCGTGCTCATTCTTGTCGGCGCTGCCGCGGTGCTCTTGCACCGGCCCTTGGTCACTTTTTTCGAAGGCATGACCGGCATGCAGATCATGAGCCGGGACGAGCCACGGCAGAAGGACACGCCGAAGCAGCCGCCGCGCGATCAAAAGCAAACCGATACGCCGTCCCGGGACGCAAACGATATTTTCAATCGCGCGAACGAACTGCGCCGCAGAGGCAACTACCGCGCGGCGATCGAGGAATACAGCGACGCGATCCGTCTCAATCCGAAATTCATGAACGCTTACACCAATCGCGGTCTCGCTTATTACAACCTCGGAGACCGCGAACGCGCATTCGAAGATTACTCGGCCGCGATCCGGATCGATCCGAATGCAAAAGACGCCGCCGTTCCTTATCTCAATCGCTCGATCATCTGGCGCGCCCGGGGCAATACGGACCGCGCCTTTGAAGACATAGAAAACTCGCTGAAGCTCGATCCGAGATATTCGCTCGCGCACAATATGCGCGGAAATCTGTTTCTAGATCGCCGCGAATACGACCGCGCAATCGCAAGCTATAACGAAGCGATCTCGATCGATCCGAAATTCGTGCTGGCCTATTCCAATCGTGGAACGGCTTACGCGCAGAATCGAAATCCGCAGCGGGCGGTCGAGGACTTTTCGACGGCGCTCCGGCTCGATCCTAAATACGTAAGCGCTTTGGTAGGCCGCGGTAATGCGTACGAAGAGTTGAAGGATCTGGATCGCGCGCTGAAAGATTTCGACGATGCGCTCGGCTATGACCGCAACAATATCAGCGCCTATCTCGGCCGCGGGCGCGTCAATCTCGGACGCAAGGACTTCATCTCTGCCTATTCGGATTTCTCCGATGTGGTGCGGCTCGATCCGAAGCGCGCACTTGCGCGCGAAGGCCGCGGCCTTGCTCAGGAAGGGCTTGGCCGCCGTGAGGATGCGATCCGGGAATTCCGCGAAGCGCTGAAACTCGATCCCAATCTCGTGCGCAGCCGTGAGGCCCTCCAGCGCCTCGGCGTACAGCTTTGAGCGATCAGCCTTATCCATTCGCGCTGCCGATCGGCACGGAAATCTCCGGATACGAAATCGTGCGCGTACTCGGGGTCGGTGGATTCGGCATCACCTATGAAGGATTCAATCCGGTCACGCGCCGGCGCGCGGCGATCAAGGAATTTTTCCCGCGCGGCATCGCTTCGCGTGAAAACGCAACGCATGTCGTGTTCTCGCGCGAGGATACGGATGTTGTCGCTTGGGCGTTGGATCGCTTTCGCCGCTCTACCACCGAGCTTTGCGACTTCAGCCATCCGAACATCGTCTCGGTGCTGAACTACGTTCCCGCGAACGAGACCGGCTACATGTTCATGGAGCAGGTCGAAGGCGAAACGCTCGAACAATGGCTGCGCAAGAAAGACGGCGCAGTAACGCTCCCCGAAGTGCGCACGGTGCTCGAGCCGATCTGCGACGCGCTCGAATATGTGCACGCGAAGAAATTCATCCATCGTGATATCGCGCCCGACAACATCATGATCCGCAAAGACGGACGGCCGATGCTGATCGATTTCGGCGCGATCAAGATTATCGCGCAGCAGGCGCAGACCCGCGCTGCCTCCGGCAGAAGTTATGGCGTCGCAAAGCAGCACTATTCGCCGCCGGAACAGATGGACGAGGATGCGCAACTCGATCCACGCGCCGACGTCTATGCGCTTGGCGCCGTCGTGTACCGGGCGGTAAGCGGTCATCCGCCGATCGATTCCGACAAGCGCAAGAACGATCTCGTGCTGAAAGGCGCGGATCCTTATGTCTCGGTCGCGCAGACCGCGCGCATGCCGCTTTCGGCGAGCGTGATCAATGCCATCGATCGCTCGCTTTCTATCAAGCCTGCGGAGCGGCCGTCGAGCATTGCCGAGTTTCGCGCCGGTCTGAAGGAAGACGGCGGGGCGACCGTTGCGATTGCGCCGACAAAGTCCGCGAAAGTACAGCCGATGC
>Ga0247762_1000061_pt1 | contig 50956 bp, 42 predicted proteins | sample UWRJL081202R4_FD_181016 | JGI IMG/M metagenome (GOLD analysis project Ga0247762, IMG submission 181016) | Plant litter microbial communities from Arlington Agricultural Research Station in Wisconsin, United States - UWRJ-L081-202R-4 | ecosystem: Environmental > Terrestrial > Plant litter >...
CCTCCGATGCGATCTTTCAGGACATGACCACCGGTTGGGACGAGACGTGCAGTGGCGGCATCTGGTGGAGCAAGAAGAGATCGTATAAAAACGCCATCGCGAATGAGCTTTTCCTCTCCGTCGCGACTTCCCTCGCCCGTCGTACTCAGGGCGAACAGCAAGCGGCTTATCGCGACTGGGCCGAGCGTGAGTGGAAGTGGTTTCAGCAGACGGGCATGATCAACTCAGATCACCTCATTAACGACGGCCTGACCAAAGAGTGCAGGAACAATGGCAAAACTACCTGGACGTATAACCAGGGAGTCATCCTCGGGGCTTTGGCTGGTTCTGCGGAACTCAGCCATGATGCAACGGCGCTTGGCACCGCGAACAGCATCGCCTCCGCAGCGCTGGAACATCTGGTAGATCCTGCTGGAGTGCTTCACGACCCCTGCGAACCTAACTGCGGCGAAGATGGTATCCAGTTCAAAGGCATCTTCGTTCGTAACCTCGCAGATCTATCTGTCTCCCAGCTCTACCGGGACGCGCTGCGGCGCAACAGCCAGTCACTCTGGGAGAAGGCACAAGGATCGAAAACCGCGTTCGACGAACGATGGTCCGGCCCCTACACGCACACAAATTCCGGCATTCAAAGCTCTGCCCTGGATCTTCTGATCGCGGCGCGGAAAGTGGAACAAAACAGATCTCCGAAGCCCTGAAGCCTAAGGATGACATCATGGCAGAGGCTCAAGAATCGTTCCTCCTCCTGTTTGTCTTTGCCCTGGCGATCGTTCCGCTCATGCGCAGGGCAACACACATCACGTTGTCTTCGTTGTGAACTTCGGCGATCAGGCGGACTGGCAGACGGCAATGCGCCTCGCGGATCATTTCCCTTGCTGGCATCAAGCCGGAGGCAGTTGAGGTCGAAGTTCTTGCCTATGGTCCCGGTATCTCCGTTTCTCGCGAAGGGAGCGCCGACCGCGCTTTAGCCAGATAGGAGATCCACAAGGATTTTGTGGCGGCTCTCCGCTGGTAGATGTATGCTTTCGATTGTCCGCAAAGTACACGCACCCCTGCTCCATCTGAGCAATACCGAACGCACGATCACTCGGTATGTTGCTTTTTTCTCTCGAGGTCTGCCGCATCATGGTTCGCATCTGTTCTCATGGCTCATGGATTCTCGGGCCGATGTCTCTGCTGTTGCTCCCTCTCTCCGGATGCGGATCGGGGATTGTCGACGGTTGCGCGGCTTTCGCATCCTGCGCTACGGTGGTGCAAACCGGGAATAGCGGCACTTCAACAACATCTGCCCCAACACCTACAACTCCAGATCCGACGCCGGTTCCTACGCCCACAGTCCTGCCCGCCTGGGTGAACGGCTTTACGTGGATCGGTCAATCGGCTGATACCGGAGTGCATCAGGGATATGCCACAGACGGTGCGGACGCGCACTACTTCTTCGATACCGGGGCGTTGTTCAAGAGCAACTCCTATCTGCAGAACCTGCCCGTCGCGGCGAACTACGGCCCCCTTATCGACGGCACCGGCCATCTAGGCGATGGAACCTATTATGCTGGTAAAATCTATGGCGTCGTGGAGAACTGGCAGGGCTGTGGCGCTCCGCCCTCTCGCGCGGCGATTGTGGTCTATGACGCGCAGACCCTCAGACGCCTCTCCTTCACCGACATCACGATAAACCACCACGAGACATCCAGCATCACGATTCTGCCGGAGACGAATGAAGCCGTGGTCACCTCTTACTGCGACGGCACAAAGCTCTTCGTCTATTCTTTGGCTAACTTCCAACTCACGCGCACGATCCCGCTTCCGATGTCGATTGCCCTTATCCAGGGAGTCACCTATAACGGGGGATTTCTCTACCTTGTGGAGCACTATGGCGGACTGTACGGCCTGCGTCTCGCAGACGGCGAGGAACGGAAGCTGCATCAGGCTCCTTTTTCCGGGGAGTACGAAGGGCTCGATTTCAAGAACGGCGAACTGCGCTGGTTGATCAATCGCAGTGACGGTCAACACATCCTCAACCGGTACGTCCCGAACTGACGCGTGATCACGATAAAATTCTGGTTAGGCTCTGGAACGGTATCGAGTAGGGATGAATGTCTGAAAACACCACATCCGTCCGCATGGACAAGTTTCTCTGGGCAGCGCGCTTCTTCAAGACACGCGCGCTGGCTGCCCGTGCGTGTGATCTGAATCGCGTTCAATCGAACGGCCATGTTGCGAAACCCGCACGCGATGTGCGCGTGGGCGATATGCTTCGGATCGGTTCTCCTGCGGGGGATTACGAGGTGAAGGTTCTTCTGCTCAGCGAGGTGCGCGGCCCGGCAGCGGTCGCGCAGACGCTCTTTGAAGAGACGGAAGCGAGCCGCGAACTGCGCGCCAAGGCTGCAGCAGAGCGCAAGGCCCTTGCACACTTTGAGCCAAGCGTACGGCCGACCAAACGCGACCGCCGCATGATTCACAGCTTTCGGGGAGACTGAAGCGCTAGATTCCGAGCTCTGTCCGGATCGCAGCGGCGATGGCATTGGCATGCTGCCGCATCAGGGCTTCGTCTTCTGCTTCGATCATGACGCGAGCCAGGGCTTCTGTTCCGGAGTAACGGATGACTACGCGACCGCTCTCCGCGAGATCGATCTCTGCAGCAGAGATCGAGGAGACCACCGTCGGAATGGTGTCCAGCGCTCTCTTCTCGCGCACCTTTACATTCACAATCACCTGCGGAAAGACTTTGAGATCGCTGGTGAGTTCGGCAAGGGATTTCCGCGAGCGATGCAGGATGTCCAGGAGAAGGAGCGCCGTGAGCAGACCATCTCCGGTGGTGGAACGACCGCTGAAGAGGATGTGTCCACTCTGCTCTCCGCCGAGCGATGCGCCGGTCTTGATCATCTGCTCGAGCACGTATTTATCGCCGACGTTGGCACGCACCATGCGAATGCCGCTGCGTTTCAGCGCGGCCTCCAACCCCATATTGCTCATCGTGGTCGCCACAACGAGATCGTCATGGAGCAGGCCGCGTTCTTTGAGATCGCGTGCGGCGAGGAGCATGACGGCATCGCCATTGACGACCTTGCCGTTCTCATCCGCGAAGAGTACACGGTCGGCGTCGCCGTCGAAGGTGATGCCGAGGTCTGCCTTCTCCGCGAGAACCATCTTTGCGACGATTTCGGGATGCAGAGCACCGCAATTCTCGTTGATGTTGCGGCCGTCAGGGCTGGCGTTATGGACGCGAATCTCACCGCCCAGGCCAAGGAAGAGCTGCGGAGCAACGGAGGAAGCAGCGCCGTTGGCGCAGTCGATCACAATCCGTTTGCCGTCGAGCGAAAGCCCGTCGACGGCTGCCTTGAGAGCAAGAATGTACTCGGCGCGGTCAGACTCCTCGACCTCGGGCGGCGTGGCTTCCGTTTCGAGCACATCGGAGGCGAGGATCCTGAAGATCTCTTCTTCAATCGCAAGCTCGGTTGCGTCCGCAAGCTTGTATCCATCTGGTCCGAAGACCTTGATGCCGTTATCCTGCCAGGGATTGTGCGAGGCGGAGATGACAATGCCCGCGCTGAAGCCGTGCGCGCGTGTGAGGAAGGCAATGGCGGGCGTGGTGATGACGCCTGCGCTCTCCACCGACGCGCCGCCTTTGCGGAGGCCGGCGGTGATGGTCGCGGCGATCCATTCGCTGGACTCGCGTGTGTCCATGCCGAGCATGACCTTTGGCTGTGCCCCGTCGCTCGTCACGTGATGCGCCATGGCCACGCCGACAGCAAAGATCGTGCGTTTATCCAAAGGAGCGACACCGGCCACTCCACGAATTCCATCGGTCCCAAAGAGCTTTCTCATGCGTTTCCTTCATCGCCCGTCACGCGGGCTTTAATTTCACCGGAAGCAAGCCGGGCCACGATGGCATCGCCATCCTGAACCTCCGAAGCGTTCCGTAACAGTTTTCCATTCGCATCGAAGACCAGGGCGTAGCCGCGGCGCAGCACGGACTCCGGGCTCAGGACACGCAGACGCGCGTCTTCGGTTCTTAGATGCATGCGCATCTGCTGCAGCGGAGCGATCATGCTCGCTCGCAGCCTCTGCTCCAATGTCGTGAAGAGTTTTCGATCGGCGTCCACGCGACGCCCGGCATCCTGCCGTGCCAACCTGTGCTGCACCCCTGTAAGGAGGACGGTATGTCGCTGCAGCAAGTTGGACATGGCACTCTCCGCCCGGAAACGCAGGGCGTCAACGTGCTGCTGGCGGCGCTCTACGGCGTCGCGCACGCGGCTCACGGCGATGGCCGCGTTCAGCCGAGCGAAGCTCTGTCGCGCGTGCATCTGCTGATAGCGCATCGCGCGCTCCAGCCTGATTTCAAGCGAGTCGACCTGTTCCCCCACACGATGCTGGTGCTCTGTGATGAGTTCGGCGGCGGCGGAGGGGGTTGGGGCGCGGAGGTCGGCTACGAAGTCTGCGATGGTGAAGTCGGTCTCGTGTCCGATGGCGGAGACTACGGGGAGATCGCTTGCGGTGATCGCACGCGCTAGGGCTTCATTGTTGAAGCCCCAGAGATCTTCTGTTGATCCGCCGCCACGCGCGATGAGGATCAGATCGACCTTCGGTGCTGCATCTGAATTGAAGTAGCCGATGGCTGCGCGCACTTCGTCTGCAGACTCCGCGCCCTGCATCAGGGCTGGATAGATAAGCAGGTTGAGGCAAGCGTGTCGTCGCCTGGAGATGTTGGCGATGTCGCGGAGCACGGCGCCTGATGTTGACGTGATCACGCCGACTGTCTTGGGGAAACGCGGCAGGGCGCGTTTGCATTCCGCGTCGAAGAGACCTTCGGCGAGCAGCTTCTGCCGGAGCTGTTCGTAGGCCAGTCGCAATGCACCTTCGCCGCGAGGCTCCAGCGTCTCTGCGATCAACTGCAACTGTCCGCGACTCTCGTAGACCGAGACGCTTCCGCGCACAAGCACCGACTGCCCGTCTTCTGGCTTCCAGCGCAGAAGCATCGCCTGCCTACGAAAGAGGACTACCGGCAACTGCGCGTCGCCGTCTTTCAGGGTGAAATAGACGTGTCCGCTGGGTGCCGAGCGACAGTTGGAGATCTCACCTTCCACCCACTCGTCGGAGTAGTCCTTCTCCACATGTCCACGCAAATCCGCGACAAGCGAACGCACGGTCCAGACCTTGCGTTCCTTTTTAGGTGGATCGATTTTGGCAACTTTTGGCGGAGGTTCGACCTGTTCGACAAAGAGGAGACCGAGTTGTCCCTGGACGTCCGTGGACGTAGGTTGGCGGACGGGCGCGGCTTTTCGTGGGCGCTTGTGAAACGCGGCCAGAGAGGTCGGCGTGGATTCGTCAGCAGTCATAGCAAAAGGAAAGTCTAGCAGCGGAGGGGGAGTCTTGTTATCTGCGGATGCGGCCAAAGAGGTAGAACAAAAGCGACAGAACGACACTCAACAGGATGGACGTCATGAGCGGGAAGGAGACGGACCACCCTTTGCCGCGCCAGTTCAAGTCTCCCGGAAGGCGGCCCAGGGGCAGGCCCATACGTCCAAAGAGAAGAACGGCTGCCCCGAGGACGCAGAGGAGTAAACCTGCGCCAAGAAGCAGCCGTCCCAGATCCTGCATGCCTACTGGACCGGAGCGCCAGTGAGCTTCTGCGCGGCCATTTCACCGGCAGCGGACTTCGCGTCCTTGTCCTTCAGCTGCGCGTAGATCTTCTTGGCTTCAGCGGGCTTGTTCTCTGCCTCATAGAGGTCGGCGAGCTGCATCTGCGCCAAGCCTGCAGGAACAACGGTCGTCGGCTTTTCGGAAAGGTGCTTGTAGATAGCAATCGCGTCGGCGTCGCGTCCGCTCTGGCGATAGAGGTGTGCGAGGGCCAGGTTGGCGAGCGAACCGGTGTCACCATTCCAGCCGGACGCTACCTCCTTCAGCGTCTTCTCGGCGGTGGCGGTCTGTCCGCTCTCCGCAGCCGTAACTCCGGCCATGTACTTGGCGTTACGACCGGCGGAGGTCATACCGTACTTATCGGCTACGACAGTAAACTCGCTGTATGCCTGCTTCGCCTTCTCCGCATCGGTTGGAAAGCTCTTTGTTCCCGGAGGAAGCGGCTGCCCCTCGGAAGCGACGGGCGACTCGTAGGTGCGCATGGCGGCATCAAACTGCTGCTGCGCGCTGGCGGAACGGGCGTTGTAGATCAAGACGGAACCGACCACGACGAGGATCAAAACCAGCAGCGCCGAAACCGCGAGGACAAGCTTCTGGCGATTCTGGTTGGCCCAGTCCCCAATCGTGGGCGTGTGGGCGAGGTCTGGCTTGGCCGAACGGATGTGCGTTTCCACGGGTGTTCCTTCTTGCAAAAGAGTGTCTGCTTCGATCCATTTTGAGGGGTTTTCGAAGGGCGGAGGCGATTCCGGTCGAGCCGGAACGCGCACCACAGCAGCCCCTCAAGTCTACCAGCGCAAATCCTTGCCCAGCAACACGGTTGGCAACAACTTCCGATCCGCGCTTGCTCTCCATACTTCCATGCTATTACGCTTACAGCATGTATGAAGACTTCCATGTGACCGACCGCTGGACCGGTGAAGACCTGCATTGCACCTGGAAGGCGACCATGGTCGCCATCGCCACACGCCATGCAGACGCCACCGACATCCGTTTTGCCGTGAACGGACGGCCAATGTGGATCGCCATGCCCAATACCGCATGGATTGAGCAGAAGCGGCGGACTGGCTTCGTAATTACCGATTACGCCGCCGCGCAGGCTGCGGGGCGGTATCTCAAGACCATTGTGGAAAACGGCTATGACAACGGGCGCGAGATTTATACGATGACGGTCGAGGAAGTCCTGGAGAATGTGGAAGCCGTCGTACGCGAAGCTGGAAGCACAGCTCTGTTGCCCTCGCTTCCCGTAATTGACGCCAATGTGAAATCCGAGTTGCTGATGGGCGAACTCGTAGTCGAGTAACCGTCCGTGTTCGCACGCACCCTGCGCGTGGAATATGTTTCGCCGGAAGGTGAGGCAATCCCGTGCCCGGTAAGCTGGATCGACAATTTCGCTATGCGAAATTTCACCAACGACGCGATCTTTGACGATACGTTGCCTATTGCGGATGGCGTGATGGAGGCAGGTTACCGCGTTCCGCTGGAACTGCTCCGCGAGAAAATGGAAGCCTGGTTTCGAAGGAAGCAGTATTTGGCTGCCGGAGATACGCTGCGGATCACGGAAGAACAATGAAAAGGCGAGGTCGTGATTGCGGCCTCGCCTTTCTTATTGATTTGTAGCTACAGAGTCGAGGTATCCAGGACAAAGCGGTACTTCACGTCGCTCTTCAGTACACGCTCGTAAGCCTCGTCCAGTTTGTCGAAGCTCGTCATCTCGATATCCGAGACGATTCCCTTCTCCGCACAGAAGTCGAGCATCTCCTGCGTTTCGCGGATGCCTCCGATCATCGATCCGGCGAAAGCCTTGCGGCCAGCAACGACGGAGAAAGCCGAAACCGATACTGGCTTATCTGGTACGCCCACGAGACAGAGCGTGCCATCCCGCTTGAGCAAACCGAGGTAAGCATTCACATCGTGGTCCGCTGAGACGCAGTCGAGGATGAAATCGAACGTGCCAGCGTGCTTCGCCATCTCCGCTGCATCCTTCGAGATGATGACTTCATCTGCGCCCAGGGCTTTTGCGTCTGCGATTTTGCTGGGCGACGTTGTGAACTGTACGGTTTCGGCGCCAAAGGCGTTAGAGAACTTGAGTGCCATATGCCCAAGCCCACCAAGGCCAACAACGCCGACCTTCTTACCCGGGCCGACGTTCCATTGCTTGAGAGGAGAGTAGGTGGTGATGCCTGCGCAGAGAAGAGGCGCCACAGCGGCCGGATTCAGCTTGGACGAGACGCTGAGAACAAACTCGTGGTTGACGACGATCTGATTGGAATAGCCGCCAAAAGTCAGGCTTCCGTCCTTTTCCTTTGAGTTATAGGTGAAGACGATCTGCTGACGATCGCAGTACTGTTCTTCTCCCGCCGTGCAGCTGTGGCACTCCTTGCAGGAGTTGACCATGCAGCCCACACCAGCATAATCACCAGCTTTTAGCTTCGTGACATTGGCACCAACCTGGGTCACAACGCCTACGATTTCGTGGCCGGGAACCATTGGGTAAAGAGAGTTGCCCCACTCATTTCTGGCCTGATGAATATCGGAGTGGCAGATACCGCAGAATTTGATATCGATGAGAACATCGTCGGGACCAACGTCGCGACGATCAAACTTGAACGGAACGAGAGATTCGGACGCGCTGTGCGCGGCGTATCCGTGAGAAGGAAGCATATTGAGAAATCTCCTGAGGTATTGGATACAGCAGAACGCCGCATCCCTCTATTGGATGCGACGCAGGAAGGGCTCGATTTCAACTATTCGCTGTAATGCAGCAGACTGAAGACGTCATATTCGGCAAACTTCTGACGGCCTCGTAGAAAGTCCAGTTCTACGGCGAAGGCCAGGCCTGCGATTTCGCCGCCGAGCTGCTTCACCAGCTGTACGGTCGCCTGCATGGTGCCGCCGGTTGCCAGAAGGTCGTCTACGATGACGACACGCTGGCCGGGTTCGATCGCATCGAGATGAATCTCCAGCGAGTCAGAACCGTATTCGAGGTCGTAGGTCACCTTCGCCGTTGGCGCGGGAAGCTTCTTCGGTTTGCGCACGGGAACAAATCCCGCATTCAGACGGTAGGCCATTGCGGGCCCGAAGATGAAACCGCGTGCTTCAATGCCGAGGACGAGGTCAACATCTTTGCCGATGTAATGCGCCGCCAGAGCGTCGATCATCTGCGCGAATCCGGCCTTGTCTTTCAGGAGAGTAGTGATGTCGTAGAAGAGAATCCCGGGCTTCGGAAAGTCGGGAACAGTGCGGACAAGATCCTTCAAAGGCTCGCAGTTAATGGCGTTTTGCATTTCCTTATCTTAGACGACCTTGCGACGTCACCAAGCCCCTTCAATCTGGAACTGCCCCAGTTTTTCCGCTTCGGCATCTTCGAGATCGTGCACGCGGACACGGTCGACGCGGCTTCCGCGTGAGCCCTTTCGCAAAGCGACTTCCAACTCTTCGATCTGTTCCGGCGCGCCGGCGGCCACGGCTTCCACGTGGCCGTCGTGGGTGTTGCGCACCCAGCCGCGCAGGCCAATTTCGGCGGCTTCGCGATGGACGTACCAGCGGAACCCCACCCCCTGTACGCGACCCTCCACTTGATAGTGACGGACGATCATGCCCTTGCCTCTCTGACGTAAGCAAGGTGAGAGAGGATCTCTTGCGCTGTCTCCTCAGGAGCTTCGCGCGGTACGAAATGTCCGACGCCGTCGAGCAGCGCGCGCCGGTAGCCGCCGATGAAGCTGCGTCCCGCGCCGTCGGTTGTCTCGGCCAGTGCGCAGCGATCTTCCAGCCCGTGAATCAGAAGCGTCGGTGTTGCGAGAGATAAGGTGCTCTCATAACGATCGTTCAGCAGGTCGTACTTTGGGTCTGTCGGTGCGTGTCCCCAGCGTGAGCGGTAGGCGTGGAGTGTGACTTCGATGAAGTCCTCGCCGGCCCAGCTTTTTGCTGCCTCGGCAAACTGGGCTTCTGTAAACCAGCCCTCGGGGCTCCATGTCTCCCATTGCATACGGGCAAACTTGATGGGATTTCGCGCGAAGTCCCTGGCTCCAGGATGGCTGCAGAGGTACCACTGGTACCAGAGAGCACGCGCGAGAGGCAGACTGGCGATCTTGTACGGTCCAGGGGTAAAGGGGACAGAGAGCGCGGTCAGGCTCTTCAGCCGTTGGGGAAAGAGCGCCGACAGAACATACCCTGTCCGTGCGCCCCAATCGTGCCCTACGAAATCAAAGGTCGTCAGCTTGAGTTTGTCGGCAAGATCGATGACGTCCTGAGCCAAGGCCACAGCCTGCCCTGTTCGCCGGGGATTGCGTCCGATCAGATGCGAACGGAACTCCGTCGGTCCATAGCCGCGCAGATACGGTGCAATCGTGCGATAGCCAGCCTTATGCAGATGCGGTAGAACACCATCCCAGCAGCGTGGCGACTCTGGCCAGCCATGTACAAGGATCACAGGCTCGCCCTTTTTCGGGCCGCTGTCTTCGTAGGCCAGATGCAGCATTTCCGTCTTGACGCGTTCCATACTCATGCCCTCTAGGATGCATCTGTTTGGATGCGTGTCGCAAGCAAAAGCGCGAAGCCGAAGCCTCGCGCTGATGGAAGTTGCGGAGGATTTATGCGCGGCTCATGTAGGCGCCTTCGGCGGTGTCGACGCGGATCTTTTCGCCTTCGTTGATGAAGGCGGGAACCTGAACAACAAGGCCTGTCTCCGTTTTGGCGGGCTTGCTGACTGACGAGGCCGTTGCGGACTTGATGCCGGGCTCGGTTTCGACGACGGTCATCTCCACGACACCAGGTAGCTCGATGCCGACGGCTTTACCGTCATAGAAACTGACGCTGATGTTGAGATTCGGGATCAGGAACTCTACGGCATCGCCAAGGGTGTCGCGCTTCAGGTTGGTCTGCTCGTAGTTCTGCGTGTCCATGAAGTAGTAGTCGTCGCCGTCGTTGTAGAGGTACTCCATGGCGATTTCGTCGACGATGACGCGGTCGATGGCGTCGCCGGAGCGGAAGCGATGCTCGAACATGGCGTTGGACGTCAGGTTGCGCAGTTTAGCCTGGATGAACGCGCGCAGATTGCCGGGGGTGCGGTGCTCGACTGAGAAGACAGAGTGCAGCACGTTGTTGTGCTTGATGATCATGCCCGGACGCATCTGGGTAGCGGGGATACTCATAAGAAAAACTCCTGATTCCGTTTTGGAAATACGTGAAAAGACGGGTCAAACGCACGTCTTTAGCACTCCGATTGTAGCCTACGAGGTTTAGCTTCCGCCGCCGCCGAAGATCCGACGGAAGAAGTGACCGATGGCACGAAAGGGGTTTGGCGCCTTCGGTCGCTCTGCTGGCTGAAGTGTGGTTTGTTGCGGAGCTGGGGCATTTGCCGGGGTGTTTGTTGCAGAGGTGGAGGACGGAGCGGATGTCGTGGTGGATGCGGGCGGGATTGGTTCGTTGCCGTTGTAGGCAATCGTAGCGGAGACCTGCGCGTGCACCTCTCCTGGAGTTGCCTGGGGCACATGCGGGGGCGTAAGGCCCTGGCTAACGGCCTCCGGGAAAGCCTTGGGATCGTTGCTGGAGGCGACGAGGCCCGTCGGACAGCCGCAGTTGGAGCTTTCGCGATCCACGACCTCACGGACGCTTCCGTGCTCGAAGAGGACACGCTGGCCGGGTTTGACGAAGTATCCGCCGACACCGAACTGTTCGGTGACGTGCAGGACCGGTGCGGATTTTCCGCGGTTCTCTACGCAGGTATCGCCGTTTGGGGTGACGCGCATGCGGAGATCGAGCGGTGCTGCTTCCGAGAGATCGAAGCGGAGATCGGGGGTGAGAATCGCGTCCTGCGCGTTGGCGTTCATGTGAATCTCAAAGGCTCCACGATTGAGCGACAGGAGGAGAGGTGCATTTTCGTTGTTGCTCTGCGTGAGATGCACGGTGCTGGTGGTGCAGATGAGCACTTTGCCACCGCGCGTGAGAGCGATCTCGGCGGTTCGGTCGCCAGCCGTCACTGTTCCGCTGCTCTGAATCTCAGCGGAGTTGTGCTGGACATTCACGGTGCCGGAGATCTGCGCGTCGTCAGTGGAGAGTGTGCCGATCGGCCTTTGTCCATGGGCATTTCCGCAGGAAGCCACGCAGAAGAACGCTGCGAAGAGAGGTGGCAGAGCGCGGAGATGCGGCTGAAGAGTCACAGGCCTAAAAAGTTGGCGATCATCTCGCGGCCATGCTCGGTAAGGACGCTCTCCGGATGGAACTGGACACCTTCGATGGGAAGCGTGCGGTGGCGGAGGCCCATGATGATCTCCCCTGCCTCGTCGTGGGTGCGGGCAGAGATTTCAAGCTCGTCGGGCAGGCCCTCTTCGCTCACGATAAGGGAGTGGTAGCGTGTGCAGGTGATCTCGTGCGGGATGCCCTTGAAGATCGTCTTGCCGTCGTTTTCGACGCGGCTGGTCTTGCCGTGCATTAGTTTTGGCGCGCGGATGACTTTGCCGCCGAAGGCTGCACCGATGGACTGGTGGCCCAGGCAGACGCCGAGAATGGGGGTGCGAATGTTGTTCTTCGCATAATGCTGAATGATGCCGATGGAGGCTCCCGCTTCCTGAGGTGTACAGGGGCCGGGGGAGATGAGGATTCGGTCGGGCTTCATGGCCGCGACCTCTTCAGGGGTGACCTCATCGTTACGGCGGATGACAATATCCACACCGTGTTCGCCCATGTACTGGACGAGGTTGTAGGTGAAGGAGTCGTAGTTGTCGAGAACGAATACCATGACTTTTTATTTTACTCGGGATCCGCTTTTGACATCGGATCCTGTCATCTACTGAGCGACGGCTGTATCCTTCGGCGCGTGCATGGTCTCTAAAACGCACTGATAGAGCTTGTTTCTCTGTTCGAATCGCTGGTTGGCCCGCGTGACATAGCGCACGACAAGGTCGACGCCTTTCCCAGAAGGACGCAGGTTCACCGCTGGCTCGGCGGTGAAGCTTCCCAGTCCATGAACGCTCGATGCCTTCTTCCACTCTGTCTCCGCTTGCCGGGCGTCAGCCGCCGTGGTGGCCGCGACGGTCTTATGCACGCGCTCGATGGTGGCGTACGTGTCTTCATCTTCCGGCACCGTGACGGTGAGTTCGTCCCACATCCACTGGCCGGCTGTAGAGAAGTTAAAGAATTTGCCGCTGATCGCGTACTTATTGCTGAAGGCGACGCGTCGTCCGGTGGGATGCCCCTTGGCTGTCCAGTTTCCCGTCTCCAGCAACGTGGTGCGAAAGAGACCAATCTCCACGACCTCGCCAGCCACGCCGTCGATTTCGACGACATCTCCCACGTCGATACCGTTGCGTCCCATCAGGATGAACCAACCGACAAAGGCGAGGATGAAGTCCTGCAACGCCACCGTCAATCCAGCCGTCGCCAAACCAATCACAGTCGATACCTGGTCCGGTGGGCCGAAGATCACCAGCAGAACACAGAGGAGCGCGAGCACCTGAATAACCAGGCGGGAGATTCTGCTGAGAGTTCGCATTCTTCGCCGGTCAAGCGATTCGTGTTCCGTAAATCGACGCGCGACGGCGTTGATCAGGATAGCGACGATCAGGATGACTGCGATCCACGTCGACTGCACGACAATCAGGCGCTCTACGAGCCTGTGCTGCAGCGCGACCTGCGCGGCCCATTTGTCGTACACAGCTGCGAGCCTCTGTTCGGTCTCCACGCGATCGTTATAGATCGCCATGAGTTGGCGTTCCAGGCTGAGGCGTTTGAGACCGGCGACCCGCTTTGCAGCGACGTCTGTAGCACCGCCGCTCTGCTGCTTGACCAGCGCCTGCAGCCTGTCGTGTTCCGCGCCAAACTTCAGAGCTGCCTGGTTTGAAGCAGCTTCCGCGCTGTTGAGCAAAGAGATGCGCTGATTCTGTCGCAGCCATCCAGCGATCAGACCAGCCAGCGTGCGGTAGCGTTTGAGGGAAACGACAGCCATCTCGCCCGTTCCCTGCGAGGCTTCGAACTTCTTCATCTCCGCTTGCCGTGCCGTAAGCTCCTGCTGTATCTCGTTACGTCGATCGCCGGAGGCACGGGCTAGATCTTCCCGCGCATCACTGAGTTCATCCTGATCGAGGCCAAGCTGGGCCTGAGCTATCTCCAGATCGTCTCCACCCTTGGCAGTCAGATCCTTGACCAGCGTCTGGTCCGAAGCAACGGTGGCTTCCAGTTCGGCTACCCGCTGCTGCGTCTCAAGGGCCGCACCCGTCAGTGTCTTTTGCCGAAGCGTCGCGGTCCGCAGAGCCGCGGCGAAGGCCTGGTCCACATCGTGGTCGGCCAATCGCTCTGCTTCATGCGCGTACGAAAGTTCTTCCTGGGTAACAGCCTGTGCGGCGATGGTCTGTGCTGTGGACCATGGAGTTACATCCACGAGTGTCTTCTGCTTGGCGATCAGGGCGCCTGTCTTCCCTCCCTTTTGCAGGAACGGAAGATTCGACATCACATCATTGGTGCGCCATGCGAAGACGATTCCGGCGACCAGCAAGGTGGCCAGCACGAGCAGAGATCCCGCAGCCCAACGCCCCAACAGCGGACTCTTCGTATGTGCTGCATCTTTTACAACTTCAATCCGCTCAGCATCACTCATTCCCCATTTTCGCACTGTGTTGCGGAAGACACAGGATCACATCCAACGGATCAACAAGGCTTTCACAAGAAGTTATGCGCTTGCCAACTTTCCATTAGGTGAAGTTAGCAAGTCTTCGATGCGGACGGGCAGGTTTCGTACGCGAATACCTGTAGCATGATGAACCGCATTCGTAATGGCTGCGGCAACGCCCGCGAGGCCGATTTCGCCGACACCTCGAGCACCGAGAGGATTCAGGTTGTAATCCGGATAATCGAGAAACGTGACATCGATGGTGGGTGTGTCGGCGTTGACGGCGACCACGTAGTCGGCGAGGTTGCTGTTGATCGGCGCACCGGAGCGCTGGTCGTACTCGGTAGCTTCGAACAATGCCATGCCGACTCCCATGACGACGGCGCCCTCAATCTGATTCCGCGCGGCTTTCGGGTTGAGCATACGTCCAGCATCGATCACTGTGACAATGCGGCTCACGCGAAGACGCGCGATCTCGGGTTGCCATGTCACTTCGACAAAATGCGCGCCGTAGCTATGGAAGGAATACTTCAGCGCTGGGTTGCCGAAGGTCCCTTCGGACTTGCCCGTGCCGGAGACCGCCTTCACCTTCGCAATCTTGAGAACCTCCGCAAGCGAAACTGCATTGGTCTGTCCCTTGAGGCGAACGCTTCCGTCGACGAGTTCCAGCTCTTCACTCTTCTTGCCTTTAAAGGGAGAGTCCACAGTGCCGCTTGCGACATCGAGGAGTGACTTCCCGGCTTTTTGTGCAGCCTGAAGAACGGCGGGCACCACAGAAGCAGTGGCCCATGAACCGCCGGAGATGGGGCCGGGCGGCAGCGACGAATCTCCGAGGACAACCTCAATTTTATTGAGTGGTAGACCGGTCTCGTGTGCGACCATCTGCGCAATGACCGTATACGTGCCTGTGCCGATGTCCTGCGTCCCACAGATCACGCGCGCGGAGCCGTCCTGATGAAGTTCAACGGTGGCCTCCGCTTCAGAACGGGCGGCGATCCATGTGCAGGCGGCCATGCCCCAACCGAGCGTCAAGCCGTCGCGCTGCATGGAACCGATGCCGGGAGTGCGCTCGTTCCAGCCGAATTTTTCAGCACCTGTGGTGAGGCATTCCTTGAGGTGACGCGACGAGAAGGGCTGTCCAGTGCTCTCGTCTTTTTCCGGCTCGTTGATAAGGCGAAGCTGGACGGGGTCCATCTTGAGCTTGAGAGCGAGTTCATCCATCGCCGACTCGAGAGCGTACAGTCCGGGGACAGCACCGGGGCCGCGCATGGCAGTCGGCATGCCGACGTTACGGCGCGCGAGACCTCCGGTCACGAGCACGTTAGGCGAGGAGTAGAGGAAACCGGTCGCTTCACCGCAGCCTTCGTCGTAGTCGTCCTGTATGGACGTGTGATTGACGTAGTCCTGCTGAATGGCGGTGAGTTTGCCTGAGGCATCCGCCGCGAGTTGGACGCGCTGATCGATGGCGGGACGATGACCGACGCTCTGAAACATCATGGAGCGGCTGACGACGAGTTTGACTGGGCGGTTAAGATTGCGAGCGCACGATGCTGCCAGCAGAGAGTGCGGCCACGGCCACAGCTTCCCACCGAAGCCCGAACCAAGAAATCGTGTGATGACCTGCACATTCTCCGGCGGCACACCGAGCATCGCGGCCAGAACATCGCGATGATTCACGACCGCCTGCGATGTCTCATAGAGGGTGTACTTGCCATCTTTGTAAGCAGCGACAGAAGCGTGAAGCTCTATAGGATTGTGCGTCTCGGTCGGCATGACGTAAACCGCGTCGTGCTTCACCGCTGCTGAAGCAAGGGCCTTTGTAGTGTCCCCTCGCTTCGTGGCTTCCTTCGGCTTGGGCTCGCTGATGGGCGTGCCGAGCAACTTATCGCTGGTGTTATGCGGCGTCTTTGCGTAGGTGACTTTAATTGCCTCGGCTGCGGCGCGGGCCTGTTCCACGGTCTGCGCAACGGCGACAGCGACATACTGTCCGTAGTAGCGAACGGTCGTGTCTTCCAGCGGCGGACGCTTCTCGTCAACGATCATGCTGAAGCCCGCGGCGGGCGGTGTGCGATAGAGCGGACCGAGGTTGCCATGGTGATAGACGGCGAGAACGCCAGGCATCTTCTCGGCGACGCTGGTGTCGATATTGCTGATCGTCCCGCTGGCGACGGTTGCAGTCGTCGGCCAGGCGTAGGCGAGATTAAGGAAATGGTGGTCGGACGAGTACATTGCCGTGCCCGTGGTCTTGAGCGGTCCATCGATGCGCGAGGTAGGCACGCCGATGATCTTCGATTCTTTGATCTGCTCTTGTGCTTGTTCCATCGTTCGCTCCTTCTTTACGCCGTGGCCTGGGTTAACGCGTGGACGAGGCAACGCTTGGCGAGTTCGACTTTGAAACCGTTCTGCGATTGGGGGTGTGCGCCATGCAAAGCGGCTTCTGCAGCAGCGCGGAAGTTGGTGGGCGTAGCGGCTTTGCCGTGAAGGGATTTCTCCGCTTCAAGAGAGCGCCAGGGTTTCGCTCCGACTCCCCCAAGAGCGACGCGAACAAAGTCGATCCTGCCGTTACTCTGCTTGATGACGATGGCGGCAGAGGCTAGAGCGAACTCATAGGAGGCGCGATCACGGAGCTTGAGATAAAGACTTTTCGCTCCGTCCGGCAGCGCAGGAAGAGTGATATGCGTCACCAGATCCCCGGGCTCCAGAACCGTCTCGCGTTCGGGCGTATTGCCCGGCAGGGTATAAAACTGCATGATCGGAATGACGCGATCCCCCTTCGGTCCGGTAACGTGGATCGAAGCTTCCAGCGCGGTGAGGGCTACGTTCTGATCGGAGGGATTGCTGGCGATGCACTTCTCGCTGGTGCCAAGGATGGCCAGCATACGATTGTGGCCGCCGATCGCGGAACAACCGCTGCCAGGCTGACGCTTGTTGCAGCCGTAAGCCGTATCGCGGTAGTACATGCAGCGCGTCTTCTGCAGCAGATTGCCTGCGGTCGTAGCCATGTTGCGAAGCTGCGTGGAAGCCCCGGAGAGAATGGCCCGTGAGAGCACAGGGTACTGGGCCTTCACGACATCGTGGTGCGCAACGTCTGTGTTGCGCGCGAGTGCGCCGATCTTGACACCACCGCCTGTGGCTGGCTCGATCCTGTCGAGCGGCAGGCCGTTGATATCCACGAGCTTTCGCGGCGTCTCCACGTTCAGCTTCATGTAGTCGACGAGATTTGTCCCGCCGGCTATGAAACGAACCGGAGCGCCCTGCTGCGCGGTAGGCGAAGTTGCCTGCGCTTTCACGGCGTCGGAGATCGTGCTTGCGGTGATGAGTTCGAAGGGCTGCATCGGCTGATTCTCCTTTACCGTGGTTACGCGTTGCGACGGACAAACTGCACGGCGGCGACGATGTTAGGGTAGGCGCCGCAACGGCAGATGTTGCCGCTTAGCGCTTCCTTTACATCGCTGTCCGTTGGCCCGCAGGGCTCGTGCTGCAGAGCGGCGGCGGACATGATCTGGCCACTGGTGCAGTAGCCACACTGATAGCCGTCATGCTCTACAAAGGAGGCCTGCATGGGATGCATCCTGTCAGGTGTTCCGAGTCCTTCGATCGTGGTGATCTCAGAGTTCTGCTGCATGGCGGCAAGGAGCAGACAACTGTTCGCGCGACGGCCGTTCACGTGGACCGTACAGGCACCGCATTGTCCGTGATCGCATCCTTTTTTTGTACCAGTGAGGTGGAGTGTTTCTCGCAGTGTGTCGAGCACCGTTGCGCGCGGGTCGATCTGCAGCTTGCGTGTTTCGCCGTTGACCTTGAGGGTCACAGCTATCGCTCCAAGGATCGCCGACTCCGTGGTGACGACCGGTTGCTCCCGCGTTGTGGTCGCGCCAAGCGGTGCCGCGACAGTGGCGGCGGCGGAGACCACCCCGGCTGCTCCCGCGCGCGAAAGAAATGCACGACGACTGAGCTTTTCGAGCGAGGTCATGGGCGATGAACGATCGTCATCACGGATCGACACGTGGCTACCTCACAGTTGGAGTAACTACCTGGATCACTTCCTGAGCTGTTTGCATCTCGTGCGATTGCCGAACCGTATTCCGCCATCGTTGCTCATCTCATAGCTCGGGCCAGCCTCCGTCGTACTGAAGCTTTCAGAACCAAAAAACCAACTGAGAAGAAGCGGAGCACCACTCTAGCAGAGCGCTCCGGTTTTTGAAAGTTCGGCGCAACTCTCCAGAGACTTAGGAGATATCTAGAGAATGTGGATGATAGGCATCACCGGTAGGCTTGGATTTTCGCAGGCACACCTGGATTCATTCGCATGCCTTCTTGATGGAACTCGTCCAGCAAAAAAAATCACTTACAAGTTACAAGAATCAACCTATCGTTTATTCAGACAATTTCCAGAGGGGGCTATTACACATCCCGGACGCAACGGAAGCCCATATTTGTGGTTGCGCTGTCTGGTGTGTTCGAAGAGCGCGCGGCAACACGGTAGCGATTGCAGTAGGATTTGTGGCATAAGTAAGAGCCACCTTTGAGCACTCGCACGGAACCAACTGGAGGTCCTACTGGATCGATACGCGTGGCGTGTATGTGATATTCGGCATCGAACCAGTCCGCGCACCACTCCCACACATTTCCTGTCATGCAATACAAGCCGTAACCATTCGGCTGATAGGAGCCAGAGGGGCATGTGCTCACAAAGCCATCCTCCACCAAGTTTTGCGAGGGGAATACCCCCTGCCAGGTATTGCAGCGATGTTTTCCATCCGGAGCCAGATCATCGCCCCAGGGATAAAGTGCTTGCTCAAGCCCGCCCCGCGCAGCAAACTCCCACTCGGCCTCTGTCGGCAAACGCTTCCCTGCCCACGCAGCATACGCGGAAGCGTCGTTCCACGAGACATGCACTACGGGATACTCCGCGCGACTCTCAATACCGCTCTGCGGCCCTTCAGGATGCCGCCAGTTCGCACCTTCGATACGTCTCCACCACTCAGCGCCGACTACCTGCTGCGATACTTTGAGCTCGTCCGGCAGATCGCCCTCGAAGATAAACGACCAGCCGAAGCGCTCCGACTCAGTCTGGTAGCTGGTGGCTTCGACGAACTTCGCAAAATCGCGATTACGCACCGTGTACCGATCGATCCAGAAGGGCGAAACGGCGACGCGGCGCACGGGTCCTTCGCCGTCTGCAGCAAAGCCTGCGGCGTAGTCCGTGCCCATAAGGAAATCGCCGCCATGGAGCAGGACCATTTCGTCGGTCGAACCATCCGATACGCGGCTTCGCTGCTGAGAGTACACCTGCGAGGTCTCAAGACGTTCGGCGCGTGCCTTGCTTGGAACGCAGCAGGGAGAAGGAGCCTTATTCATGCAACCACCTTGATCTCTGCACGTCGCATGGCCTCATCGACAGCGAGGCGCACAGTCTTCTGTCGCCTCTCTTCCAGCATACGTTTTGCGATGGAGAGCTTCACATCCTGCAGTGGCTCGTAGCCAGCGGGTTTGATGTTCAGTACGGTGACGATGTGCAGACCGAAGCGCGTGCGAAATATCCCCGAACGCTCGTTACGCTTCAACGCAAAGACGACTTCGTCGAACTCGTCGACCATGGTGCCGCGCGTAATCCAACCCAGCGGAATCCTGCCGCCGCAGTCGGAGTATTTCTCAGCGATCTTTTGAAACGGCTTGCCTGCGTTCAACTCCACCTCTGCCTGTTCCATTTTTGACTGAGCTTCTGCGTGATCTTGTGGGCGGTCGATATTGCAGATGATATGCGCGACCTCGATCTGCTCCGATTGGTGAAACTCTTGTCGATGCTGTTGGTAGTAAAGCTCGACTTCTTCTCTCGAAGGCCGCATCTCGTGACGCGTAAGCAGTTGTGAATATTTTTCGATGAGGAGGTTGTCGTGCATGGCACGATAGACACCCGGTCCACAGACCGAAGCGCTGGAGGTTCCCCACTGGGCTCGGCGACGTGTCTCCACTTCTTCATCGGACGCGGTGATCCCCGCTTCCACGGCGAGTTGCCGCAACAACACTGCACTGAGGATACGTTGCTCCGCCATCTGCCGCAGCACACGCGCTTCGTGGCCCGCACCGGGTCGCAGCGGATCGATCGACGAGCCACCAAGATGATGGAACTCTCCAAAGAGAAGTTCGTCGCTCACCAACTCGCCATTCACCAGATACGCCATGTCTCTACTGTTTCATGTCCTGCTCGCTCTTTCAAAGAGCAGAGACCCGGCGACAAGGCACGGGTCTCTGCCTGTGAAAACTAGAACGTGATGCGTGCCGCAATTTGCACCTGACGCGGAGCGTCTGCACTGGAGATCACACCGTAAAGCGGGGTGCCCAGTGTGCTGCCCGGCACCTTGAACTGCGGATGGTTGAGAAGATTGAATCCTTCCAGACGCATGTTCAGGTTGCCTTCGTGCAGGAAGTGCAACGGGAAATTACGCTGCAGACTCAGGTTGAGTTGATTCTTCCCCGGCGCGCGCAGGATGTTGCGCCCGGCGTTGCCGAAGGTGAACGATGCCGTGTTCGCATAGCAAGCTGTATTGAACCATTGCTGTTTTGTCCCGGCTCCGCCTACGTTGCCGTTGCACAGTTGCGTGGGACGTGTAACCGTACCCGCGTTGGCTGCGTCAAAGCTCATGGCCGGAGTGAACGGCAGGCCCGTCTGATACTGATATACAGGCGATACCGCCCATCCACCGATAATCGCCGAGACGACCGCGTTTTGGTTGAGGAAGGCTTTGCCTCTGCCGAACGGAAGCTCTGCGATACCCGTGAGCACGTAGCGGAATCGAACATCGTTATCGCTTGAAGCATAGTTCGCCGGGCGATTGTGGTTGTCCTGCAGTGTGTCCCCAGCGCTGCAGGTGTCGCACAGATCGAGCGCCGGATTCTGCAGATCGAAGGCATGTCCGTAGGTGAAGGAGTTCAGGAACGAATAGCCTAGTTGAAGCGCTTTTCGATCTTCGCGGAGAGGCCTTCATACTGGCTCGAGTTCCAGTTGCCAATCGTCTTAACCGGAGCGATCGTGTACGCCGCCAATGGACGCCGTGAGTCGACGGTGGTGGAGTTCAGCAGCGTTGGCTGATTGCCCTGCCCCAGGCCGAGTAACTGCGACCCATGGTTGCCCACATAGTTCACCTCAAACAAAACCGCCCAGGGTAGCTGCTTCTGTACGCTGAGACTCCATTGCTGTAGGAGGTCTCGAAGTGTTCACGCCAGCTGACGAGGCTTGCAGTCGCGGACGGAACAAAGGGTATAGCTGGAGACCGGAATAGGGCTTGGACGCGCAATGGAGGCTGTCGGCGAGAGAACGAATCCAGTAGCAGGATTGAGCTGATCGCTTGAGATAGCAGCGTCCTTTACGATCGCTCCCGAAGGATCCGTAACGGTGATACTGAGTTCGCCTGTCGCAGCCTGTGCAAGTAATGCAATGGGAGAGGAGACTAGAAGATAAAGAAAGAGCAGTGTTCGGTAGATGTGTTGCATAGCGTTCAACGACCCTTGGGTCGCGCCTCCAAAAATTGAAATACTTAGATTGCCTGACTATTGCGCTGCGATCTCTGCCGTGGGCGCAACAACTGTTAGATAGAAAGCCCTGCGATCAACCGTCGAACTTCTCCGGTACCTTCTCTGTGTTTTCGATATCCATGAAGTCACCTAGTTCCTTCTGTTTTGCCTTGAGTTTTGCGATTAACTCGACCTTGATTTGTGCGTAGGCGGGATCGTCGACCAGGTCGCGTCCTGGTCGCCGCGAGCGCAGCGGCCGAAGAGGAGCGTCCTATAAAGTCACGTCGATTCAAGTCGGTCTCTTTTCAAAGTCAGGCTGGTAATACGGTTCATCCCTGGTATGACTGCATATCTGTTTCCAAAACCGAATCAGAACAGCTTCGAAGACAAACCAAATTTAGGGATTTAGGAGCGAAGAGAAAAGAGTAACGGGGAACGAGGTGTTTCACTGTGAATGACATAGTAAAACGCGCTGGAATATCGAGACTTAGCGCAGTGGGCTCAAAGAGATACCACCTCGATGACGGGAGCTTACCGACAGGAACAACAACCGCAGCAAACGCACTGCGGTGTGGACGGCGAGTCTGTTGCCAGATTCGAGCCGTTTGAAGGAACAAAGATGTTCAGCAGGTCCATTGACGAAAGTATAGCAGCGCCCGCCAGAGAGCTTGCCCAGGAGGAGCTTCGCCGCCTGCTCACCAGCGCAAGCTTCGCGAAGGCGCCGCACCTGTCTTTCTCGGCTGGAATACATCGCCGAAAACTCGATGGCCGAATCGCGACGCTGACTTCCCCCGCACGATTTCATGCTTCACTACTAAGTGGAGAGGTCACCATGGAAATCAAACGTATCGGCTCGCAACCTTCGGCCAAAGGGCCTGCGGAGTGGTTTACAGGAGCAGTACGAATGGATCAGTCGTTTCAAGGAGCGGAACCAGCGCGTGTTGGCGGATCCACTGTTACCTTTGAACCCGGTGCGCGCACGGCGTGGCACACGCATCCGCTCGGTCAGACGCTCATCGTCACGGCTGGCTGTGGCTGGGCTCAGCGCGAAGGCGGTGCCGTTGAGGAGATCAGACCGGGAGATGTTGTGTGGTTCTCGCCCGGCGAGAAGCACTGGCACGGAGCCACGCCAAGAACTGCGCTCACGCATCTTGCGATTGCAGAAAAGTTGGATGGGAGATCCGTGGATTGGATGGAACACGTGACCGACGAGCAATATACCGCGCTTAGTACAACCTTGTAGTACGAGGCACAACCAGAAGAACCGCTCATTTTGATAATGAGCGGTTCTTCTGTAGTTGAGGAGGGACCGTTAGAAGGTGAGCTTTATGCCAGCCTGCATAACGCGTGGAGCCACGCTGCCGACCGAGGTGATCCGGCCATAGGTGCCACTGGTCGAGTTCGTATCCGGCTGGCCAAAGCTGGTGTGGTTAAAGGCGTTGAAGAGTTCCCAACGGAACTGCAAGCGGTAACGCTCATGTGCGCTCCAATTCTTAATGAGGGCGGCATCGCTGTAGTTAATGCCAGGGCCACGAAGAATATTGCGACCGCTGTTGCCGAAGGTGCCGGGTGCATTCGGTTGGAAGGCGGAGGTCGTGAAGTATTGATTCAACCACTGCTCCTTGCCGCCCTGATGCGTCTGTATGGGAACTCCAGGAGTGATGTCTGCGCGATCCTGATACTGCAGAGCCCCGGAGTTGTTGGAACCGCCAGCGCCTCCCGGGATGCCGAAGGGGCGTCCCGACTGCAGCGTGTAGATCGCCGAGATCTCCCATTCGCCAAGCACACCGCGCACTAACGAGTTCCGGCCCCGCAGAGCGGGCGTGGTGTAGACACCGTTTGTCACGGAGACGAAGGGGAAGCTGAGATCCGATACTCCGCGGTTGTAGCGGATGTCGTAGGGGTTGCCGAGCGCTGGATTTCCGAAGGTCACATTCCCCGAGGAGCCAAGGTCGATCGTCTTGGACCATGTGAAACTAGACTGGATCTGGAAGCCGTGAGACATGCGCTTTTCCATCTGTAACTGAAGCGAATGGTAGTTACTTGTTCCGAGGCTGGTCGTCGTCAGCACCTGAGCGAACTGGGCGTTAGGACGGACACCACGGACATTTGCCTGAATCTGGCCGGGATTGCTGTCGATGGCCGTGGTCTGGTGGTAGGACTGACTTCCAACATAGGCCATATGCACCACGAGAGAGTTTGTGAACTGCTGCTCAATCGACAGGTTCCAGCTTTGCGTCATGCCGAGTTTGAAGTTTGGCAGGAAGGTAGCGGGAATCGTCGTCTGACTGCCAAAGTTGAAGTTAGAGGGGGGCGGAGTCAGGCTGTACGCGAACGGAGGAAAGGGGCTCACACCGCCCGTTGGCGTAAACGTTGCCCAGGGATTGGAGAACTGAATGTCCTGCGTGCTGCTGCCATAGAAGGTGTAACTCGGGCTGAATGGACTAATGTCCGCAACATGGTTGTAGATGGAGTAAGGTAACGGAGCGGTGAACATACCGAAGCCTGCGCGGACTGCCATCCTCGGATTGACCTGAAATGCGATTGCGATACGTGGTTCAAAGTAGCCATAACTGTTTTTGACAAGAGAATCCGGAACTCCGGGATCACCGGGAAATAACATGCCCGCGGGAGCGTTCGGGAATATCGTGCTCTTTTGTCCTGGAACCCAGACAGAGCCGCGTCCAGCTTTGGATTTGGGTGCGAGATTTGGATCCCACCGAAGCCCCGCAGTGACCGTCAGGTTGGGCCGAAGACGGAACTGATCCTGAACGTAGACTCCGAGGAGAGTTCCGGTAACATCGGCAATTTCTCCAGCACCCTGCTGGAAAGAACCCACCTTCCCGAGAAGATAGTCGGCGAGCCCGAAGCCAGTGTAGTAGCCATTGAAACCGACGATGGGGTTCGAGGGATAGTAGGTAAGTTCGCGTGCGGTCTGCCGCCAGAGATCGGCCCCGGCAGAAAGCGTGTGATTACCGATGGTCTTGGTGAGGTAATCGGAGAAGCCGAAGGAATAGCGCATCTCGCCCGTGTACTCGTTGTAGGGACCGGAGAACCCTCCGGTCACGTTGAAGCCTTCGCTGTAGCAGATGCCCGGCACCTCGGTGACGTTGATGTACTTCGAAAGGCAGAATGCGTTTCCAGCCGAGTCACGCTGCGTGCCGGCGTTGAACACGTGCATCTGATTCCAGAAGAGAGAAAGCGCATTCACTGTACTTGGTGTGATCGTCCATGTGTGGTTCAGGACTTCATTGAAATACTTGCCCTGCTTGCCTGCGTTGACGGCAAGGATATTTCCCGGTATCGCGCCCTCTGCGCGATTGTAGTACTGGTTGTAACTGCGAATCGTCAGACGCTGGCGATCGTTGATGGTGTAGTCGAGGCGGCCTGTGCCTTCGTCGAAGGTCTCTTTCGAGGCGGGGCTTAGGAAATAAACAAGGCCGCTGGCGGCGTCTTGACCGAGCGGCAAGGCGGTAGTTGTAATCTTGACCGATGCCGGATCAAAGAGAGTGGGGCTGACCTGGTTCTTCTTGCCATTGATCGTCCTGAAGGGTCCGCCGAGCGTGCCGGGATACGCGCTGAAGTCGCCATTCAGCATGGCCTGGGTCGGTGTGTTCGCGCTGTTTGCCGTCGCCGTGGAGTTCTGGCGCGTTCCCTGATAGTTGCCGAAGAGGAAGAGTTTGTTCTTCACAAGTGGGCCACCGAGGAAGCCGCCGAACTGGTTCCGTTTGAGCGCGTCAACCTGCTTGGAAAAGTAGTTCGCCGAGTTGAGCGCACTGTTGCGAAGAAACTCAAAGGCACCACCATGGAGGGAATTGGTTCCGCTCTTGGTATCGATACTGACAATGGCGCCCGGAGAGAAGCCATAGTGTGCATCGAAGTTATTCGAGATGACGCGGAACTCGCTAGTAGCATCCGCATTGGGCGAAGGCGCGGCGAGAAGCATGTAGGTATCCATGTTGGGCACGCCGTCCAGAAGGTAGAGCGTACTTCCCTGCCGACCACCGCCGGCGGAGGCTCCTGATTCGTTCGGGAAGGTGGTCTCTCCCTGCTGTGTTCCCCCGCCCGTATTCAGAATGTTGACCGTACCCGGCGAGAGAAGAACGAGGCTGGAAGGGTCGCGTCCGTTGAGTGGCAACTCCCGGATCGCACGTTCGCCTACGGTGTTGCTGATCTCTGCGTTGGTGGTGTTAATAAGGGCTGCATCAGCACTCACGTTGACGGTCTCAGATTCGCTGCCGATCTTCAGCGCGACGTCCAGAGTGGCCTGCTGGCTGACGGTCAGAACGATACCGGTCTGTTGAAATCCTTGAAAGCCCTTCTGCTCCACCTTCAGGGTGTACTTCCCGGGAGGAAGCGAGGGAAAGCGATACAGCCCCGAGGCATTTGCATCCGCAGGTAGCGACAGATTCGTATCAATATTGGTCACAGTGACATGGGCGGACGGAACAGCCGCGCCCGCTGAGTCGATCACTGTTCCGTTCAAAGTTGCGCTGCCTCCCTGCGCCAGAAGCGAAGCCGCTCCCGCAGTTGCGAGAAGAAAAAGAAGCGCGAGACCAAGAACGTTTGAAAGATCCGCACGGCGGATGAAGCCATGTATCCGCTTAGAGATCTGGTGATTGCATTTCATTCATTGCCTCCAAAAAAGTAATACTTCTCCCGAATAGTTTTGTGAAGGCTCGGGAACGCCTTGTGACGCCATATACATAACAGAGGGACTGTAAGCTTCCACACTTACGACGCAAATCCGCCGAAAGTAGGAGTGGCTGAAGATTTATGGAAATCTCTGCTAATGCCCGATGCGAACGACCACCTGATACTGGGGTATGGCCTTGACGCTCACGAGCCTTTCTGCAACGCCGCCCTCAAAGTGGAGCTCGGAGGCTCTTTCCAGATACATCGGATAGCGCCGCGGAAGAGGAAGTACGGAGAAACGAAACTCCTTTCCCTGGCCACAGGCGTCCTCCCGAAGCTCGCGTAAGCCTACCGTCCAAGGGAGGCCATTCCAGAAATTGTCGTCCAGAAGGCAGTCTCCACCGTAGAGCCGCCCAACATCTCCTTGATACCGGATTTGCAGAAATGCGTCCGGGACATGGCCGCTCTTTGGAAGGTCAGGCAATTCTAGCTTCCACATCGCTGCACGCTCGAACTCGGCGTCGCCTGGAGCGAGCGGAGTGGGTTTAGGACGCCACGAAAACGCTGGGCCAAACTCCCACGGTGAGCGTGCCTTCGCCTGCCGGATTGGAACGACCTTCACATCGAGAGAAGCCGTCGGTAACGTCACGCTATATCGCTGGAAGACGCCGTCCTTTCCATTTGCTATGACCTTTACTCCCGTTGCCACTGGCATACTGTGATCGCCGAAGACGGCAAAGGGGATCTCGGCCTTGCCGAGTGATTGCAGCGTCCATCTACCTGAGTCAGAGAAGAGATCCACTGGCGTCATCAACAGGACACCGGGGTCGTCGACAGCCCAGACCTGTTCCGCCTTGGCTTCCGGCAACATCACAACATGCACTCCGCCCGCGAGCTGAAACTCTGTTTCCCGGTCCGAATCGAGACTGAGTCGGACTCCCGCCGCCGTATGTCTCTGGGCTACCCCTTTCGGCATCTTCAGAAATTTTGCCCCCTCTCCAAACACAAACTCGGAGGGAACACCTGGGACGGAGAAGAAGAAATAATACGTCTCTCCTTTGCGCTGCACGCGCTTGAAGAGCTGCGCTGTGCTGTAACGCAAGAGAGTGCCGTTCAACGAATAGTTGAGAGGCCAGATTCCGTAAGCCCCAGACGGCAGATAGATCGGCGTCTCCGGGACGCGTACCGTTCCGGAAGGCAACAGCACTTCGACCTGGAACTGTCGTCGTACCGGCATCTCCAGCCCGCGAACGTGGTTATTGAAGAAGATGAAGCCCTGCTCGCCAGAGGTGCGCACAGATACTCTGGGCACCGTCGAGTCTGCAGGATTGTGTGGGATCTCCTGCGGCTGGTGGGGCGTCATGGGCGCGAGCACATCACCAAAGTCACGCACAAAATAATGCACAAGTTTAAGCTTGCGCAGCGATTCGCGTTCCTGACCAAACTCGCCAAGTGGAGCCTGGAAATCGTATGACTTCACAGGGACGTCCGTGGGATAACCCGTCTTTTGTGACTCCTGCAAGGTAATGCTGCCCCCGTTCGGATTGCGGCCTCCGTGAAACATGTAATAGCCCAGCAGGTTGACACCGCTGCCCAGCATGATTGGTGCTATCGCAGCTACATCGTCGGTGCTGAGGACGGGCCTGCGGAAGTAAGTATCCTGCGTTCCGGCTCCAACCTCCGCAGTTAGAAAAGGCGTGCCGCGATAGCTCTGCGCCGCGCTCTGTCCTTTGTCCCCGATCGCTCCCATGCTTCCTGCGATCCTGTTGGCGAAGCGAAAGGCGTAGACCTCATTGGGCGGAAGCTTTTCCGCTGATGCGTCCCACGGAGCGTCGGCATAGCCACCATAAACAGGCAGCACAGCATCCAGAGGAATTGCAGCGCCATCCCAACCCGTCACGGTATACAGCGGCACGTCGATTCCGGCGGCAATCGCCATCTGCTTGAGAGTCCGGATGTGGTCTTCACCCGCGCCTTTGCCGGAACCGCGATACTCGTTCTCGATCTGCGTTCCGATCACGGGACCGCCATCTTTCCAGAGCAGACACTGCAACTGTTTGCCGATCTCGGCATAGAAGTGTTGCACCTGCTGCAAATAAGCAGGATCGTTCGTTCGCACGATTCCCTTTTTCAATACCCAGTCAGGAAAGCCTCCGTTGCGGACTTCCGCATGCGCCCACGGACCGATGCGTGGATACACATACATGCCATGCTGCTTGCAGAGTTCTACGAAGTGGCGAAGGTCTCGCTGTCCCTTCCAGTCAAAAGCGCCTTCTACCTGCTCATGATGAATCCAGATAACGTACATGGAGATGATGTCTACGCCCGCCGCCTTCATCTTCAGGATCTCCTGCTCCCACTGGGCCTCGGGAAAACGCGAAAAGTGGAACTCTCCCATGACAGGCAGCCACGGCTTTCCATTGAGCGTGAGATATTGCGAGTTCACGCCAATCTGATCACCTGCCGGATTGCGAGAGCTACCCAGTTTTGCCAGCACTGCTGCGGGTGCAGGAGCGGGGGAGGAAGCATCGATCACCACGCGGCTACTCGACTGTGAACATGCGGAGACGGAGAACACAGCGGCCAAGCTAGCCATGACGAAGAGGCAAGACAGTTTCATTCGAATTCCTCAAGCCGCATCGTAAATTTCAAAACGCTGTTCCAGCGGAGAGAACCGCACAGGGAACTATATGAACCGAAGAGTACGGGGCGAATCCGACGAAAGGAGGAGCGGCCTATAAATGAACCAGGCCGCGCTTCAGGCCTTCCACAACGGCCTGTGTGCGATCTTCCACATTCAAACGCATCAGAATGACGCTCACGTGTGTCTTCACTGTGGTCTCTTTGATCTGCAACTCCTCGGCGATCTCGCGATTGCTCTTGCCCGCAAAAAGAAGCTGCAGTACCTCCTGCTCACGCTGGCTGAGGTTCGAACCGGGTACGCGCGAGGACAGAGCTTCGGAGATCACCTGCGGGAGAAAGCGGTATCCCGCATGTACGCGATGCAGCGCACGGATGAGAGCATCATGTGGCATTCCTTTGATGAGATACCCGCGCGCACCCGCCTCCATGGCCTGATGGATATCTTCATCTCCTTCATACGTTGTAAGAACAATAATGCGAGCTAACGGTGTTGCGCTGCAGATCACACGAATGGCCTCGGCGCCGTTGCCATCCGGCAACCGGAGATCCATGAGTGTGATGTCGGGCAACAGCTTTGCATGCAGACGGATCGCATCGCCAGCGGTACCGGCCTCACCCACCACCTGCATATTGCCCTGCGCGTTAATGATGGCCGCGATGCCAACGCGCATGATGGGATGGTCATCCACGATCAGGACACGGACTATTTTCAAGTTCTTCTCCACGCCTTAATCCCGCTTTCTGCGCTGCGACCTGACAGAACGCCTGAGCGACAATGTGATGCGAGTCCCCTCTCCCGGCACACTCATCAGATCGAACTCACCACCGGCGCGGCGCATCCGTTCACGCATACCGAGAATGCCATAGTGTCCCTCCTGCTCCAAATCGATAAACCCTGAGCCATGGTCAACGATCGCGATCGTGAAGCTCTGCACGGAAGCATGAATGGCAATTTCTACACTCCCCGCACCGCTGTGCTGGACGGAGTTGTAGACGGCTTCGCGTACGGTCATTAAAACCTCGTGCGAGATCGAAGCAGGCGCCACAATCTGCTTCACATCGCCCGTGACCATCGTCGTGTTGCGAAACTCCTGCATCGTCTGCTGAGCCACAGTCTGGATAGCGGCGACCAGATCAATCTCCGCTTCTCGTTCGTGACGAAGATCCCACACAGCATCTCGTGCGCCGTCAATGGTTCGACGGGCCTGGTCACGCGCGACATCCAGTAACCTCTTCTGCGCGCTTTGATTCGTCTCGGGAGTGCTTGCGATGGCTTCCAGCAGCGCGGAGATGCCCGTGCATCCCTGGATCACCGTGTCGTGCATCTCGCGTGCAAGACGGTTGCGCTCTTCCAGCACGGCGGCAAAGCGCGTGCGGATCTGTCTCATTCTGATCCTATAGATCGTCCATCCCACGACTGCGAACAGAAGCCCGCAAAACGCATAAAACCACCATGTCTGGTAGAAGAAGGGCGCTTTCACCACGTCGATGCTGACTTCACTCGTCTTATCCGGTTGTGCCGCGTCAAACGCGACCAGCCGGAAGCGATAGCGGCCAGCCGGAAGATTTGTGTAGAGTGCCGCGCGCGTGAAGCCAGCGAGGCTCCACTCCCGGTCGAAGTTCTCCAGCTTGTAGCGAAAGCGAACTTCTTGCTGAGAGCGCAGAAAGATCGCAGAAAATCCAAAGCCGAGCCGACTCACTCCCGCAGGAAGATGCGCTTCGTCTGCAACCGGCACGCGACTTCCATCGGCAACGATCTGTTCAAGAACCGCCTGTGGGCCAGGTGCAGAGAGTTGCGTCATCGAAACGATATGCGCGGCTCCGCGATTTGTCGGAAACCAGATACTGTTATCGGAAGCAACATACCCCGCAGGTTGTCGCCCGCCATACATCTGAGCGTTCTCTGCGCCGTAGGGCATACGTAGAACCGTGATCCCCAAAGGATGATCGGAGGTGGGAACACTTCGTTCCATCTCGGATTCCGTTGCCGAGGCGATAACATTCGGGCCTGTCATCCAGAACACTCCACTCTTGTTCTGCAGAAGTTGATAGAAGCTGTTCGTTGGCAGTCCCTGCAAGGTCGTGAACTGCTCAACCACATCTTTGCGAACTCGAAAGAGGCCGTGATCGCGTGTTGCAAACCATAGCGTTCCTTTGCGGTCTTCCAGAATCGACCAGACCTTTTCCTGAGCGAGGGTGCGGGTCGCAGCGTTTTGCAGAAACCGGCCATCCCTCCACAGGCTGAGTCCACGCTCCGTGCCAATCCATAGCTGGCCCTGTCGGTCCTCCATGAGACAACGCGCGCTGAAGTAAGCCAGGCCGTCCGCTTCGCCCAGCTTTCGTATCTTGTCGTCCTTCACTCGATTGATGCCTTCGTCCGTTGCCAGCCAGGTCTCGCCGGTGCGGGTTTCGAGAAAGCCGCGGATAAAGTTGTTCGTCAGATCTTTGGGAGCCGAGTAGTGATTGACTCCGTCTTCTCCAAGGCGAAACGCACCTTCACCATCTGTTCCAAACCAGAGTGCGCCGTCGCGGGCACGAAAAACATTACGAATCTTGGCAGTTCCGATCCCCTTGTAACGGATCGGACTGGCAACATCGTCACGGATGAGATACAGGCTCTGCGCAGCGACCCAGAGATTTCCCCGCGCATCACCGGAGATGGTCTCGAAGTCGGGGTCGCTTCCCTCCGGAAGCGAAATCATGTGAATGGGGGACTGCTGAAGACGGACGAGCCCAGCCTGCGTTCCGACCCAGATCTGCTTCTGCGGATCCTCCAGAAGACTGAGGATGGTGTTACTTGGCAGCAGCCCCTGCGACAGCGGCTGCCTTAAATGTCCATCTCGAAAACTCCACAACCCCTGTCCGATGGTGCCGATCCACAGTGTCCCATCCGTCGCCTGCAACAGACTGCGCACCGTGGCATGAACACCGCGCACCATGTGAAACTTTCCATTCTCCAGATATTGCAAACCGCCGACGGTCCCTACCCAGATCTTTCCGTTGTGGTCTTCAACGATCGTCTTTACGCGGTTTTCGCTGTATGCTCCAGGCAGTTCGTACTGGTGCGCCGTGCCGTCGGAATCAATCGACATAAGACGCGATCCACCCACCCAGACGCGGTGCTGATGATCTTCTGCCATCGCATGGACCGCGACCGGCGGAATGCCATTGCTGCGATCCACCCGCTGAAGACGCTCTCCCTTCATCCTGAAGAGACCGTCGTCTGTGCCAACCCAAAGACGTTTCCGACTATCGTGGAGGACACTTCGAACAAAGCCATCCGTAAGACCTTGCTCTGCGGAGTAACTCTTCAACGCATGGCCGCGCATGCGAAGAAGGCCGCCACCTTCCGTGCCTGCCCAAAGATCGCCATCCGCATCTGGCACCAGGCAGAAGATACTATTCACAGGCAAAGGAGCAGACTGACCTGCACCATAAGCCTGCATATGAAATCCATCGAATCGAACCAGACCTCCGGTCGACCCGATCCACAAAGCTCCGTCGCTCGACACTGCGAGCGCCTGGACCGTGTCTTCCGGCAGCCCGTCCGATACTCGCCAGAGATCGCGCGTGAACTGAGGCTCAGCTGGCCCGATTGGCTGTGCCGCATGCAAACACGACCCAATCGCAAGCAGCACACAGATCAACCAAAATGTTTTCACGCTCCGGAGGTTGATCATGCCTACTCAAGTCTGCACGTAAGTGTCCTTCTTGCGCCAGCCCATGGCATGCGAAGGTGGTCCCTATGTCGCACTAAAAAACCGTGGACCGGAAAAATCCGGTCCACGGTTCTGGAGTGCGGTGATTAGAACGTAAGCTTGAGCGCGAGCTCGATCTGTCGTTCTGTTGAGACGGTGCTGTTGATCAGACCGAAGTTCGGATCCGCAATATTGTTCGTCGGATTAGACAGGCTGACCGTGTTGAGGACGTTGTAGAAGTTAGCGCGGAACTGGAGGTTCGTCGTTTCGGTAAAGGCAAACGATTTGCTCAGGTTCGCGTCAACGTTCTTGTAGCCGGGGGCGCGCTCAGAGCCGACGGCAGCGGTACCGAAGCCAGCTGAAGTTTCCGGACCATACGCGCAACCGAGTGCGGCTGGGTTGTATTTATTGTCCGAACAGCCGTTGACTGTAGATACTACGCCGGTCTGCGGATCAGTCACGGACACAGGAACAAATGCTGTTGCGTCCGTTCCAAACCAATGGTCAGCCGTGCGGTTAGTAACGCGAAGTGTGCGATAGTGATTGGCACGATCCGCGCGGTTGTTTACAGCGAAGCTGTTGGGCGATGAGATGGTTACAGGGAAGCCAGAGTGCAGGTTTGCCAGAACGCCAAGCTGCCATCCACCGAGGACCTCGTCCAGGCCACGGTTCATGTGAGAACCGAAGCTCCGTCCGCGTCCGAACGGAAGTTGATAGTTCCCCGCAAAGGTGAAGATCTGCTTAGCATCGAAGAAGGCCGGACCATAATCGGCTGAACCGTTGTAGGCATCCTGCCAATAAGCGGACTGCGAAGCAGTATTGCTACCACCGTAGTAGCCAAGGTTGTTGGTGAGGCCCTTGCTGAAGGTATAGTTCGCGAGAATCTCCAGCCCCCTGATCATGCGGCGACGTCCCGTCACCTGCAAGGAGTTGTAGTTCATCATCGACCGTGATTCTGTGTAGCTGACTTGTTGGATCTGGGAAGTGTCATCTGGAAAGGAGACACCGTTCGGATCGAGGTGGATATGTGAAGTAGTTACCGGAAGTGGGCAGGTGAGGCAGCGTTTTTGGTTACCTTCACGCGGATCGATCAGATGGTTTCCACTCTGGCCGAGGTACGCGATTTGGAGGGACGTGGCGTTGTCGAGCTGGTATTCCGTTGTAAGGTTGAACTGCTGTACCAATCCCGGACGAAGGTTCGGATCCCACGCACGCACGTTACCCGACCAGATATTACTCGCCGTTTGTACAAAATTATTGGCCTGTGTCTGGAAGTAGGGATCGGTGCCGCTCTGTCTGCCCGAAGCATTGCTGAAGAACGGCGGGTTAAGGGTAAGGCGAAGATTTGCGCCGGTACCTTCGAGGAAGTTGGTGATGCCATAGCCTCCACGAATGACGAAGCGGCCATTGAGGTTAGCAGGGCTGTAAGCGAATCCCACACGCGGCATCCATCCATTCCAAAACGCCTTATATAGACCAGCGCTTGCACCATTCTGACCGGCAAAGGACATTTTGCCTGTAAAGATATCGATGTTGGATTCGCGATTCAGGACTTCATGCAGGGGCTGGTCATACTCCCAACGCATGCCGAGATTGATGGTGAGGTTCGGCGTGGCCTTCCAGTCGTCCTGGAAGAAGAGAGCGTCGCGCCACTGGCGCTGACCCCAACGGGTGTTGTAGGAACCCTGACCGAAGGCTTTGGCTTGGTTCTGCAGGAAGTCGGCAAAAGAATCGGCGACACCACCAGCAACATTATTTTGCGTGTACGTGCCGTCGTAGTCGAAGTGCCCCAGAACACCGTCATTACCGGAGTAGTTGCGGTTCGATTGGTAGCGAATCGCCGTGACGCCGAACTTCAGGCTATGGCGTCCGAGCTGCCAGCTCACATTATCGCCATAGGTGTAAGCGTTCGTGAGGCTGTCGTTCTGCACTCCTTCGGTACCGATCTTCGAAAGTGCGGAGTTGCCCAGGTTGATTGCCGCAATACCGGGAGCCACCTGGTTCCCAGGGATGCCCGCTGCAGCATTGGTACCAAGAGTGAAGAGGCCGCTTGGGTCTGCAACGAGATTGATGAACCGTCCACGGCTGAAACCGGCGCGCGCTTCATTCACGATGTTCTGCGTAATGACGTGCGTCCAGTTGACGGAGAAACCGGTATAGGGGCTATTGTTGGCGGTGCCGAGATTGGTTGGGATGACGACGCGGCTATCGCCGTCGAACTCGCGGCCAAGCGTAAAGCGGCCGGAGAGGTTGTCCTTGGGGGTCAGCTTCGCATCGATCTTGAAGTCACCCTGGTTGTTCGTGGTCGAGCTGGAACGGGTGCCGACATAGTTGCGAACAAACGTGCCTGGGGCCACTGCAACGTTGGGAAGCGGATAAAGCTCGGGATGAGCGAAGAGATACACCGCGACCGGGTTTGAGATGGTTACATTGCGGCCAAGAACGGGAGCGAAGCCGCCGCGCATCTGCGGTGTGGCTACGCTGGCGAAGTCGGTGGTGTTATTCCGCTGACGCGCGCCCTGGTAGTCCACGAAGAAGAAGAGGCGATCACGGATGATGGGGCCACCGAAGGTGCCACCGAAGATGCTGCGGTTGAGGTTCGGCACGGGGCCGATTGCGGTTCTGTCCGGGGTGTGTTTATTGGACCAGCTGTTGGCATTCAGGTTCGTGTTTTCGAGAAACCAGAAGGCGTTGCCGTGATACTTATTGGTTCCGCTCTTGGTGACCATGACGACCTGGCCGCCGTTGGCGTTTCCATATTCAGCAGTGGCGTTGCCGCTGATGATGCGGAGTTCGCCGATCGCGTCTACGTTGGGGCTGTAGTTGATGTAGTTGTCGATAGCATCGTTGATGTCTACACCGTCGAGCGTGTAGTTGTTCGACTGCTCACGGTTGCCGTTGACGAAGAAGCCGCTGTTGTAGGTGGGTCGGCCCACGTTGTTGGCATTGGCTGGCGCCGTTGCGACAGCGCCTGCGGTCAGCGTTGTGAGCGAAGAGAAGTTACGTGCCTGCAGCGGAAGATCCGTCGCCTGGGTTGCAGTGATGGTGGTGCCAGTGGTCGGATTCTCTGTGTTGAGAATGGGAGCAGTGTCTGTCACCGTGACGGTCTGCACATCGCCTGAGGCTGCGACCTTCACATCGATACGTGCTTCCTGCTGCACTTCGAGGCCAAATTCGCCAGTGGTTTGCGGGCTGAATCCCGGGGCCTCAGTAGTGACCTTGTAACGGCCAATCTGTAGGAAACGGAGGAAGTAAATACCCTGCGCATTGGTCTGCGTTGAGGTCGATACTCCTGTTTGTGTGTTCTTCGCCGTCACTTTGGCGTTGGGGACTAAGGCTCCGGTCGGATCTGTAACTGTACCGGTCACACTGCCCGTAATCGTCTGCGCTTGCAGTGAAATCGCAGCGCTTAGAAACAGCAGGGCTAGAAGCGAACAAAGCTTCTGGATGTGCGTCATGGCTTGCTCCTGATTAGATACCACAATTTATTTTTTAAAGAGGAACGGCGCGCAGCTTCTAGTGAGTTGCTCGTGCCGTAATCACGTTATGTACTTCAGTAACGCAATACGAGATCACGCAGGAAAGAGATATTCTCATCTGCAATAGTTGAATTATGATAAGAGATTTTCCGTCATTTGCCACGATTAATTCGTGGCAAATTTATCGCGTTAGATCTTGTATTCTCCCTCTTGTGGGTTCACCCATTCTGTGTATGCCGACACTGCTCCGGCCAGCGATGGATACGAAGGATCGATCCTTGTTCCGAGCCGGAGAAAGGCAGCGTCGCCTGCTTTGCCTAAATTGAATTTCTCTCACACAGGAAAGCTGTTGGCTCTGGAAGATGGGAGGATAACGAACCCCGCACCGAAGCCGGCGCAGTCTTATCGCGAGCGCCTTGCAGAGCTCGAAATGCTCTCAGTACCTAGCGCTGAACTGGGACGAACCAGTTGCTCTCCGCGATGATGCGCTTCACGCGTTCGATCTCAAAGGAGTTCAGAATCGTCGGTCCACCCAACCTCAACGAAGGCGGTGTCGATGCTGGTGCCGCATCTGTTCCAGGCTTGTCCGATGCGAAATTTGTGGACAAGTAGAGAACGACGTTGTCTAGATCTTCTTTCGAGCCATCCGTGCCGCGAGCCGCCATGTTGTCTACAGTTTTTCTCCACTCGTCCGGAGTCTTCCTCAAACGTGTAGCCATATCGGCGCGGTGACAGGCCGTGCAGTTATGTACAAACTCCGCCTTCCCTTTTCCGTCCGGAAGAGCCTGGCCAGAGGCTTTTTCTGACAGGCAAAGGCCGCACAAGAACGCACACACCACCGCGAACATTACTCTAAATCTCTGATTCATATTCATCATGGCTTCCGGGTTGAGAGAGGAGGGAGTCGAAGGACCTGTCTGCTTCGAACTCATCTCCGTGGATTGAACGTTGCGGCCCAACGTCTGTGGGCCGCAACACCTTATCTGAGCGTCGAAGACCAAGCCTTATTTCGGCGTCAGGCGAAAGAGACCGCCTGGCTTCGCATCTTCGATCATCCACACCGCACCATCAGGAGCGACCTCCACGTCGCGGATTCTGCGGCCTACATCCCAGCGCTCCGCAGTCTTCGCTCCTCCCTTGTTGTCGAAGGTGATACGGATAAGCGCCTTCGAAATCAGACCACTGACAAGAGCCGAGCCGTTCCATTGCGGGAACATCGAGCCTTTGTAGAACATAAGATTACCCGGCGCGATCACCGGAACCCAATAGATCACAGGCTTGGTCAAGTCAGGACGTGTGTCCGGGCTGGGAATGGGTACACCGTCATAGTTATGTCCGTAGGAGACCAAAGGCCAACCGTAATTTTTTCCGGGTTCGATCAGGTTCAACTCGTCGCCGCCTCGCGGGCCATGTTCAAGCTCCCACAGACGGCCGTCCGGCGAAAAGGCCAGGCCGTAGGGGGTACGGATTCCCGAACTCCAGGTCTCCGATGGCGTAAGGTTTGGTCCAAGGAAGGTGTACCTCCTTAAGACAGGCGCCGTCTTTGCTTCCTCTGTATTTGCTGGAGGGTCAATAACGGGTACGGTAGGCGTTCCGATCTTGCCAGCCATTGGATTGCCCGGAGCTGGCTTGCCGTCCAGCGTCAGGCGCAGGATCTTGCCGAGAGGTTGATTGGGGTCCTGCGCTGGCGTCATGCGCTGACGGTCGCCGGAAGAGAGAAAGAGATACTTGCCATTGGGAGAAAAGGCGACCTCCGCACCGAACTGTCCGCCATCGCCCCTCTCGCCGTCGCGCCAGATTACCTGAAGCCCCTCGAGACTCGCTGCATCCTGACCGATCTTCAGCTGGGCCCGCGCCAGCGCAAGGCTCGATCCTCCGTCGCCGGGCTCTGAATAGGTGAGGTAGACATTGTGGTCCTTGGCGTAGTGTGGCGAGAGATAAACTCCCAACATTCCACCCTGGCCTCGATAGAGAACAGCTGGCACGTTAGAAACCGGCGTCTTTGCACCTTGCTGGGTCACGAGTTGCAGGCCGCCAACCTTCTCTGTAATCAGCATCCGCCCATCTGGCAGGAAGGCAATCTTCCACGGCAGGCTTAATGTCGTTACCTGTGCCATGTTGAATGCCAGGCCAGGCTCAGGCTTCTGCTCCCCTGCGTTGATCTGTGCCGGTGCGCTGCTCGCGGCCATGGCCAGGCAGAGCCCCGCGATCACTAAATGCTTCATCTATTCTCCCTTTATCGATTGAATGATCCAGTATTGAATTCATTGATGCCGACACTCATCTTCGCAATGTTCCGCTCCGTTAGAGTATCGCGCCTGCTGCTTGTGGGTTCAACGCGATGCCGGACGGCTTCAAAAGACACAGGTCGTCTACAACGGCTAAATGAATCGACGTTTGTAGAGCCAGTTCTGTCTCAACTAAAACGCATATGCGCTTCGCGCGGCCCCGGCGGCCGCAGTGCGAGCATATCTGTCCGCTCCGCAAGGCGTTATGGCTTCAGTGGATCCGCACCTTCAGTGAAGGTGCGGCCATTCCATTATTCTCCCGCGTTGACTTTCAGATACTTGTTGAGGAAGGCCAGCTGGCGCTCATAGGAGTCCAGGCGGTGTTCCCGTTGCTGGAAGCCGTGACCCTCGTGCGGATAGGTAATGTAAATAAATTCCTTGTTCGCTTTCTTGAGTTCCGCTGCGAACTCCGCGGACTCCTGCGGAGGTACCTGCGGATCCTGCTCACCATGAAGAATGAGAAGCGGCGTCTTGATCTTTGCCACGTCTGGAAGGATGCTTGCCTTACGATAGACAGCCGGCTTCTGCTCCGGCGTGCCGCCCATCTTTGTCTCCCAGCGAATCTTCGAATTGCGGTTGGTGTACTGAAGGAAGAATGCACGGTCCACAACGCCAAACATTTCAATGCCCGCTGCGAAAGTATCGGGAAGCTTCGTCACGGCGTTTGCGACAACCGTGCCGCCATGACTTCCCCCTCCAATGGCGACTCGCTTTGGATCGGTGATTTCCGCGTCTACGAGATACTTCACCGAAGCAGCGATGTCATCAATCTCTCCACCACCCGAATCCTCCACATTGCTGTTGCGGAAGCGCTCGCCATATCCGGTGCTTCCGCGAAAGTTCGGTTCCAGAACAACGTACCCTTCCTGTGCGAAAAAGAGCGACCAAGGACTGAGGCTGAGACCGACCTGTGCTTCCGGTCCGCCATGAGCCCAGATCACCGTCGGATACCGTGTTCCCGTCTGGAAATTTGCGGGCTTGTACAGAATGCCCACCAAAGCCAAACCATCTTTGCTCTTGAAGTGAACAACCTCTGGTGTGATCCCCAAATGTTCATACTTTGAATCTTTCACTGCTTCCAAGGGATGCGCTTCCTCTGCTGCGGAAGTCTGCGCCACGTAACTCGCCGGTCCATGCAGGGCTGTGCTGCGAGAAAAGTAGATTTCGTTCCCTCCGGCGACCATCGCGGCGCGAGTTCGTTGCCACTCAGATGCGTCAGCCGACGAGGTACGCCACCAGAGCTCGACACAATCCAGAGATGACGTTCTTCTGCGAGATCTCGATTCGAGGTGAAGACCATCCATTTTCCATCGGGAGAGTAGATAGGGTTTTCATCTTCACCAATTCCCTTGGTCAATTGTTGCGGTTTGCCACCCTTGGAAGAGATAATCCAGATTTTGTCCCAGGCCGAATCTTGAAGTACGACCGCAAGCTTGCTGCTGTCTGGTGACCATGAGGCTGTATTAACCGCCCATGCACCGCCCGGATCGTTCTTTGCTGTGTAGAGATTGATAGAGCCCTTTGCCTCTCCTGACGTTTGATCGAAGGCCAACACCTTCAACTTTCCTGAGAAGAACCGACGTGAACGCTCCGTATAGGAAACCCTTGTTCCGTCAGGTGACCACGATGGGTTGGGATCGAAACGGTCAGAAGAGACAGCGTCGCCCTTATCTTAGGAGGTATTGGCGATAACATCGTCACCTTTATAAATTTCTGTCGCGGCAAGGAGTCTCTCGTCTTTGCCGTCCTCACTGACTACGTAGAGTTCGTTGAAGCCTTTACGCCCGGACTGGTAGAGAATCCATCTACAGTTGGAATTCCACAAGGGATGATGGTCGGTGGCTCCCGGTGGGTCTCCGGATCCAGCGGGATCATGCGTCAGTCGTTTTGATTCTCCTCCATTCACATCGACAATCCATACATCGCCTTTGCTGATATAGGCGATGCGTCCACCATCGTGGACCACTGCAACTCGGATTTGGGATCTTGCGAATGTGTGATGACCTTTACAGGTCCATCCTCAACAGGCTTCACAGCAATCTGCCCACGCTCCTGTGTAGCAAAATACTTTCCATCCGGAGAGAGGAGACCTTCTACCCCTCGTCCCAATCTAGCGGCTCCGAGGAGATCGTCGATTGTAAGCCGCTCTGTCTGACCAAACAAAAGCGCGGGCGAGAGCAGGAGTGCCAGGTATTTGTACGTAGTATTTCGCATCTTTTCTCCAAGAGCAGTGTGGAGCGAATGCTAAACCTCAGTTCAACATCCGCTTTTATTTAGAAGATGAACTTGCCAAACACCACCAGGACACGACCCGAAACGATGGCGCCCTGACCAGTCCCGTAAATGCTGGTGGGAGAACTCACCGTTGACGTGATGAGACCGAAACCGGTTCCACCCACATTGCTATTTGGCACGGCAAGATTGGTATGGTTGAGCAGGTTATAGGCATCTGCACCTAAATCAAATCGAGTGTGCTCTGTGACCGGAATGCGTTTACTCAACTGCGTAGCAATCGAGAAGAAGCCGGGTCCACGGAAGCCGTTTGGCTTTACATTTCCAAAATCCCGCTGACCGTCAGGATTCGATGCAGTCACGACGCTGGCGAATTGGTTAGTGGCCAGGCATCCTGTGCGGACTGCAGCCTTTCCGCATTGAGAGCTAAACGCCTTAGGATCGGTGACGTCTGCCAACACGGTACCACTGAAGCTGCTGGACAGGCTGGATGGGATAAGACTGTTTGTAACCGAGAATGGACGCCCACTATAAAGATAGAGTTTTCCTCCCAACGACCAATTGCTAAGCGTTTTATCGAGCAAACGGTTCTTCAGCTTCGGCGTGGTGTAAACAAGATCGGCTGTGAGGTTATGCCGCGTATCGAAGGCAGTCGGACCATAGCCAGCATCCGTCTGCGTAGAGGAATTAGCAGCTGTGTAGAGCGTCGGGTTGAAGACCGTTCCTACCTGGAGTGCATGGCTCCATGTGTAACTCACCTGCCCTTGCAGACCGTGCTGCGGCGCATGGCGTTCCGTCACAGTGATCCCGTTGTAGTTGGAATAGCCGCTGTTGAGAATCTGCGTCACTACGGAAAAACGTGGATCGGGAATTGAGGTCGGAAGGCCACCGAACCCAGTCGGGTATAGAGACGCGTTATTTACATAACCGTTGGCCGCTGCATTTGAAAGCGGCTCATCGTAGCCATGATTTCCGGCATAGGAGAACGATAGAACGTCGTGGCCTGTAAGTGGTTGTTCTATCTCCAGGCTCCACTCCAGAACTTTAATGGTGTGAAATTTATCTGGATTGACATAGAGAGTTGGAGTAGCAAAGTTCACACCCCCCAATGGGCCGTGATTTGAGGAAGCGTGTATCCCTGCGAAAATCCGTTTTGAAATGCTCCGTTCGAAGCGATAGCAATAGCCTGCGCGCTTCCCGCTGTGGGTGAGATACCCACCGTGCCGGTGCTTACCGTTGGAGAGAATTTGGTCGGTGGATTGCCAAAAACATTTGCAGTAATGCTTCCCGCGAAGGTGTTCGCAAACAGGCCAACTCCGCCACGGATAACAGTTTTCCCATCGCCAAGCGGAGAGTACGCGAAGCCAAAGCGAGGCTCCGTGACAAAGCCTTCGAGCCCCTTGAAGGTCTTGTTCAGCCCGGTCTGCAGAGTAGCGTTATAGGGAACATTGACGCCCGCCTGATATCCGTTGGCAAGAAAGGCTGTATTCGGTCGCGAATAGCAGTTCTCCTTGCAGGACGGATTGCCTTGTAGCTCGAAGCGCACACCGAAGGTTAGATTCAAATTTTGTTTCGCCTTCCACTCATCTTGACCGTAGAAGCCAAGAGAGTTCAGGCGTGTATGCACGGCATTCAATAAAGGGAACGACTGCGTAAACTGAGTGTTTTTGCGGGTGCTGTTCACCTGTCCAACAGCGAAATCGGTCAGATCGAGGAAGCTGTAAGTTCCAACAACCGAGGCTGTCGCGATACTGGAATCCGTAATACGGTTATTTCGGTTATTTACTCCGATCTGCAGGGTGTGCCTTCCTAAATTGAGGGACAGATCATCAATAATTCCGAGTTGCTGCCCACGACGCCCAGTAGGAAGTGCAGGTCCGACGGCGGCAAAACCTCCTCCATTCGCACCACCGTCAGAGAAGCTGAAAGCAGCGGGCAACAAGTTTCGGGTACCTTGAAAGTCTTCCACCCCCGTGATGACGGAGTACCAATTCCCGTTAAGAATAAAATTGTTGACTAGGCGAGGAGTGATTGCATAGGTGTAATTGATCTGCGGAATAACCCACGGTTGTACGCTGCGCCGATTGAACGCCGGGTTGATCGGGCTTGTAGCACTGGCCTGCACACCCGCATCCCGGCTGATGCGAAAGTAAATCTTCTGCTTGTCACTGATGTTGTAGTCAACACGTCCAGAAATAAATATTTCTGTGTTGACGCTGGATGCCGTCGTTCCGAAGGCTACGGCGCAGGGCGTGTCGATACCGAATTTCGGCCCGCTTGTGCCGTTAACATACGTACCCTTGAACGTCTGTTTACCGCAACCAAGGTTTCCAGTGCTGTCCTGCAGAGGCGAGTTCCCGTTGGTGACCGCGACGGCACGGCTAACACCGGGAGCGCCGTTGTACAGATTGAAGAGGCTCTGATAGAGCTCCACGGAGGATGCAGGTACATGCGCCAGCGCATACTGCTGGAACTGAGGAGACGGGAGCGAAACGACGCCGTTGCTAGGTAATGCATACCGCAGCCCCTCTGTATTGACGAAAAACGCAATCTTGTCGCGAAGGATGGGACCGCCTATCGAAGCGGCATATTGATTTGCAACGGAGCGAGCACGCGGCGTCTTTGTGAGGTTATTGAAATAGTCGTTCGCGTTCAGAAAACTGCCGTTGTAATTTTCTACCAGGTTTCCATGAAAGCGATTTGTACCCGATTTGCTGATGTAATTGACCTGAGCACCGGCCTCGCGTCCGTACTGAGCGCTATATGCGTTGGTAATCACAGCGGCTTCGGAGATATCATTCGCCCCAAGCGTATTGTTGCTCGCGCCCGACTTGTTATTGAGATTGTAAGGTTCCACAATATCGGCGCCGTTCATCGTGAAAAGGGTGGAGTTGAACGGGAGACCGTTGACATTGAAGTTGTTGTTCCCACCACCTACGTTGAGACGCAGTCCCGGCGTACCGAACGCAATATTTGTAATATCTCCGCCGTTCACCGGCGTGCTTTCAACGTACTGCTGATTGAAAGAAGTTACGGAGTTCCCGTTTTCCGTCTGTAGAACACCTCCCGACGTATCGACGTCTACACTCTGCTGGGTGGCCTGCAGACCGAGGACCAGATTGACTGATTGTTCTTGTCCTACAAGTAAGCGGATGCGTGAGGTGGCTTTCGCAAGGCTCGGAGCTTCGGCAGTGATTTCATACTCACCTGGCTTGAGGAACGGAAATCTGTACTCTCCATTGGAACCAGTCGTGGCTGTGTTCGATGAATCTGTATCTGGCTGGCGAATATGAAGGACCGCTCCTGCGACAAATGCTCCCGAGGAATCGGTGACGGTCCCAACTACAGTTGCGCTTGTAAGGGTTTGCGACACAACCTGACGGGCTGAAAAGAGCAGGACAATCAAAGCAAGTGCGAACTTGCAAAATTTGGATGAAGTCATGTTGTTCCTCTTGCGCAGGCGTTCGCGCAGAATGGCGTGCATGCACGCAGTCCATGGAGTGCAACGCTTTAGCGCACAAGGGCACGCTAGAAGATGCTCATCAGGAGAAAGGAAGAACAGACAGGAAGTCAGTAGCTTCTATTCTTCTAGTGAGCACGGCGCTCATTTTTTACGGGGTCAGGAAGAGAATGTCGTCAGCGACATCGACAAGAAAGGACGCACAGCAACTCAACGATGAAAATTACTTTGCTCATGTGGTCATTCTTGTTCACAACGTTAGATATATCAGATATCAGAGGTACGCCGCTATTTGATCGATAAGTAATTATCTTTTTGACCTAGCTGAGTAGCCTCTAAATGCGCCAGGAATCGCTTATCGAAGACGAATGTACTCCGTATGGCTTTAACAAAAGGTGTTCCGGCCTGCGCTGATTACCTATCGCGTTGATTTGGCCCAGTCACTGACCCGATAGCCCCTTCGACTTACACGAAAGGACTATCGGGTGCGAGTGGGCCGAATTGATTTGCGGATCAACCCTCGCTGGGGCTCACCACGCGGTAACTTGCTCCTCCCCTGGACCATACCAGGAGAAGCACTTCCTTGCCGTTCGGCACACTCTTGATATTGCTAACAACATCACCCGCGGAGGGTGTCGCCTTGCGGTTCACTTCCAGAATCACGTCACCTGGCTGCAGGCCTGCATCCTCTGCGGGGCTTCCCGGCCGCACCTGCTCAATGGCTGCGCCCTTCACGTTGTCCGGTATGTTCATCTGCTGCCGAACATCGGACGTCAGATCGCTCATCGCCAGGCCGAGCTTACCTCCATTGCGCTGTGTACCGCCGCCTTCTCCATCATTGCCTGCTACCTGTGCGTCTTTCTTGTATTCGCCCAGCGTCACGTTCACTGTTTGCGCTGCGCCGTTTCGCAGGATGCCGAGGTTCGCATGAGTTCCTGGTGTCATTTGAGCCACGTCCACTTGCAGAGCGCCACCGCTCTCCACCGTACGTCCGTTCAGCATGGTAATGACATCGCCGTGCTTGAGGCCTGCATTAGCCGCTGGAGATCCCGGTAGCACGTCGGTCACGATTGCCCCCACAGCATTCTTCAGGTTGAAGAACTGCGCGTTCTCGGGCGTAACATCGTTCATACTGATTCCGAGATAGCCATGGTGTACAGCGCCAGTGGTGATGATCTGCGTCGCAATGGCCTTCGCAGTCGATGCTGGAATCGCAAAGCTCGCGCCTGCAAAGCTTCCGCTGTTCGTCGCGATCATCTGGTTGATGCCAACCAGTTCGCCATGAGCGTTCACCAGAGGGCCGCCGCTGTTGCCGGGGTTTACAGCCGCATCCGTCTGGATCAGACCACCGGGTGTGCGAGCATCGTTCGAGAGCGGAGCCGCGCGGTTGACCGCACTCACAATGCCTCGGGTCACGCTGAACTGCAACACGCCGAAGGGGCTGCCAAATGCCAGTACGGTCTGCCCCGGCTGCAGCTTGCTGCTGTCACCCCAGGAGATTGCTGGCAGGTCGTATGCCTCTACCTTCACCACGGCAATGTCGGTTAGTTTATCGGTGCCAACGACCTTGCCTGTCAGCACGCGTCGGTCATGCAGGGTCACCTTGATCTGGGTTGCGCCTTCCACCACATGATTGTTGGTGATGATGTAACCGTCGGGCGAGATGATCACCCCAGATCCAACACCGCGACGCGCCTGCTGAGGGGCCTGCCTGCGGAGACCGGGACCCTCTCCTCCTCCGAAGAAGCGGCGAAACTGTGGTGGCAGGTCCTGCGGATTAATCTGCTGCTGTGCTTCGCCATCATCATCTTCGTCTTTGCCGACGCTGGTTACGGCCACGTTCACGACGGCGGGCGTCACACGTGCAGCCAGCGCCTCCATGTCGTGATCCAACGCGGTAAGTGAACTCATGCTGCGGTCGTCGAGCGCGGATGCGGTAACGGCGCTGGCGTGAACTCCATCGCTGTGTACGAAGATGGCTGAACCCAGCACCACCACAGCCGCGAGACCGGCAGGAGCAGCGAAGCGATGGAGTTTACGATTAACAACTAATGAATTAGTTTCTTGTGGCATGGTGATGCTCTCCTTAGTACGTTGATGATGGAATTACAGCTCGATCAGCAGCCAGCCATTGGACGTCGGCAAGGCCACGTAGGGGGAATCAAACTCGGCGTTCATCAGGCGGACCATTCGCACGGTTTCGCCTCGCACCATAAAGCCGCTCTGCGGCAGCATAGCCCGCGTACGCACCAAGCGGAGCGTTCCCTCTCGCCGCGAGATCACAGTCGCCTTGAGATCTGCAGACCTTATTCCCTTGTCCGCTTTCTTTTTCGCATGAAGCTTAGAGGGTCTGCCTGACGTTACATGGAAGGATGCTGGAACAATTTGCGCGGAGGAGGTTATCACCGCATGACTGCCCTGCGACGTCGCAACCGCGCTCAACATAGGCGCGTCCGTTGCGATTGATCGATTCGCCGCGACCTCAATCGGAGTTCCCTTCACATGAACGAACTGAGGTGCGTGCGCCATCCCGGTGGCGACGGAGAGCAGCGCTACAGAGGCCGTGCCTGCGGCCCACGCGGATTGGCGCCTTGTCCAGCGAGAGGTTTGGTCCAGCAGCGCATGGACGCGTTGCACAAGCTCCGACTTGCGCTCCCAGGCGGCAAGCGCAAGTTGCAGACGCCCATGCTCCCGTCGCTGCTCCGCAAGCCGCATAAGACATCTCGCATAGGAGAAAGGTTGAGCGGTCTGTACCACGACAGCGGCGTCCACCGCGAGTTCGCGTTGTATGCAAATCCGGTGATTAAGCCACAGAAGCGCTGGATTCAGGGGGCACAGCACAATTCCTGCCTGTAGGAGCAGGTTCATCCAGTCGTCTCCGCGACGCAGATGTTCGCACTCATGCAGAGCGATCTGCTGCAACTCTGTTTTGGACAAGAGCGGCACCATCCAGTCCGGCAATAACAGTCGTGGAGAGAAAAACCCCAGAATCGACGGCGAATCTACCTCCGCTGAACTACAGAGCAGGGCACGACGTCCGCTCACATGGAACTCTCCTATACCTTGCACCTCTACCGGAACTGCATTACGCCGCACCGCACAGAGATGGCGCCAGGCAAGGTAGAGCTGAACGGCACGAACCACTGCGGCTACGAACCAGAGAGATGCAATTGCTGCCGCAACCCATGGTGCTAGTTGCAAACCATGACTTTCTTTGCTGCCCACGGATCGCTGGAAGCTCATCCAGGGCAGCACCAGAGCGCCTGTAAACAAAGCGACCAGGAGGATATGACGAACGCCAGCGGATGCCCGCGGCATGAGCGCACACAACGCCGCACCCATTCCCACGACGGCTATCCCCTGCCATAGACCCGCAACGCACGCCTCAGTCAGCAAAGCGGACAAGTGAACAAGGAATGGCATGATTATTTGCCCCCCCGTTTTTTCTGCCTCGCTGCGGCTTCCGCTTCGGCAATCGCCCGCTTCAGAGTTTCCAGTTCACCGGTGCTTACTTCCCCATCGCCAAGCAGCGCCAACATCAGGCGCTCCCGGCTGTCCCCAAAGAACCGGCTAATGACATGGCGCACTTCTGTTTGCTGCGCATCTCCCTCTGCGATAACGGCGGTATAGAGAAAGGCGCGACCTGACTGCCGGTGCCTGACGTAGCCCTTTGTCTCCAGAATGCGGATCGTCGTCAGAACCGAATTGTAAGCGAGACGAGACTCCTCGGGCATTGCCGAAACCAGATCCTGAACCGAAGATTCGCCGCTACTCCAAAGCAGGCGCATCAGTCTAAGTTCAGCTTCGGTCAGCGTATTGGATCGTCGCGGCGGCATATTCGTCTGCTATTCAGATCAGACGAGCAACTAACGAATTAGTTAGCAGCTTTAATTTTTTCCACACCCTCGACAGACGGGCTCCGCATCGAACTCCACACAGGTCTTGAAGAGTCTGTAGCTGATATATGGATTGGCTCTGCAGGTAGGGACTCGAACCTACAACCCTTTCGGTTACAGGCGTTGTGTCAGGCCAGGAGCAGCTTTGTTATCAATGGAGTAGAGCGGAGTTGAGAGGACGTTTTGGAGCCTTTTCGGCACACAATTCGGTGGGAAATTCGGTGAAGTTTGATACGAGATAAACCCTTCGGGGTACGCCCGATTGCTTATCTCATAACCGGTTCTGGATACCTGGTCGTGGACAGAACGGATCTCGGCGACATCTAGTTCCCTGCTCGCTCGTCATCGCACCTACAAACTGCAGAATATGCTCAATCCAAAAAGCCGCGCCTCAAAGTCTCTACCTCTCTCTGCGTCGCCCATAACTCGACGACTGCCTCCATGCCATGGAATGGTGGCATAGCCGATTTATTGATGGGAAAGGACTTACGGGTCGGCTTGTGGCACTTTTGCCGTGGGGCCATCTTCGTGTCCTACTGGATCGGCTCAAGGAGCGAAGCGCGCGAATAGTATTTGCGGGCTGCAGTCAAACATGGTTGGAGTCGCAAACATACTGGTTCATCAAATCAACAGTCGATGGAATGAGAGAGGGCAAGGCATTCACCGCCGAGATTGGACTCGTGCTGCACGGTGCCCAGCGTAGCGAGTGACTGGAGGATCACCAACTCCCACTCCGTGGGAATGTATTTCACCGAAGTCGGGCTATTGAGGATCTTGACCCAATCGCGCCGCTTAGAACGGTCTGCATAGGGAAGGCTTTCATCAATCGGGTTTTGAAGTGCTCGCTGGAGAACATGGCCATCGCAACTATCTTCTCGAAGAGCGCTTCGATCTGCAATTCCATAGATCGGACGACATTCCATCTACGAACTTGGCTCTAGCTCGAATGTATCTTCCTGTAGAGAGAATCCTTGTCTTCAGAAATCGACTTACTGGAGGAATGGAATAAAATTCAGCCAGTGCGGGTAAGCGGTAGGAGTGGGGATAGTTATGATGATTTCAGTTCCTTCATTCGACAGACTTCGAATCATGAGCTTTCCTTCTACTTGTTTTGCGCGCTCATGCATGCCGCGAAGACCCCAATGTCCCGGCCTGCCTTGTGCAAGGACGCTCGGCTCGATACCACTGCCATTGTCTCGGACACTTAATTGAATATTCTTTCGTTTATAGCGCACTTCCAATTCGACGTTTGTAGCTCCAGAGTGTTGAAATGCGTTCGCCAGAGCTTCTCTTCCAATGGAGAATGCCTCATCGCGAACGGTCGGGTCGAGGGATCTTGGAACTCCGGTCATCGTAACCGAGAACTCGACTCTTTGGTCTCGAATAAGCCGGCACCCATAATCGGCGAGAGCCTGCGACAACTCATTGCCCGGCATGGCATCGGTACGAAGGTTGTGCACCCGTTCTCTCCCCTCGGCCAGCACTTCGTCGGCGCGGTCTAACGCACCTACTAACATTTGGTGGCCTCGCTCACGATCGCTTTCATCGATCGCGGCTTGAAGGTAGATCATGAGACCATCCACACTTTGGATGAGCGTGTCGTGAAGCTCACGAGCAATACGCTCACGCTCGTCGAGCCGCTCCCTAAAAGCAATCTTCATGACGGATTCGTATTGGCGAAGACGAAGAAGATAGGCCAAATAGACGAGTGCGCCCAGTGCCGTAAATGATGGAATACGGAACCACAACATCTGATACCACGCAGGAGGCACGGTAAAGCTCAGTGCGGCTCCGGTGGCATTCCATAAGCCGTCATTGTTCGACGCAACCACTCTGAAGGTATATCGGCCGGGCTTCAACTTACTATAGAAGGCTTGCCGCCGCCGACCAACTTCATGCCATGTGTGCTCGTAACCATCTAAGATGTACCGAAATCGGATCTGTTCAGGGACTGTGTAACTTAGCCCGGTGTAGTCAATTTCAATATCTTGCGGCGTTCGACGCAGCCTAACACGATCCCCTATCGGAAGTTCCTTGTGGTCGACCAGCAGATGTTCGACTTGAACAGGAGGAGGGATTGTATTGCGAAAAAGATGTGCAGGGTCGATGACCTGGGCAATACGACCGTTGGTCCACCAAAGACGCCCATCGGGAGCATGAATAGCCTTCGAGTAGCCCGGCCGAAAGCCATCCTTGATCGTCAACACAGTTGCCTGAAGGCGGTATTGCGGGTTTTGCCACCACCTTTCTATTTCTTGATCGGGAATTTTGGCCACCCCGCATGCGAGAAACAACCAATGAAAACCATGATGATCCGAGACCATCTCAGAGCCCGAATCGCACGGGATTCCGTTCTGCAGAGTTAGCCGCTGTGTCTTACCATGGCGATAGAAATAGATCTGGTGCTTCGTCGTGAAGCTCCATAGACCACCGTCCGTATCGGCGACTAAGTGACTGAATCCGTCGCGTGCAGCCGGGGAGGTGATAGAGGTGAACTTCTCATCATGAAACCAATACAACCCGTGCCCATAGCCACCCGCCCACAGCCCCGCGCTGTCGTGCGGGGCTAGAAATAGGCCCTGACCTTTGGTGTCCGGGCTAATGGCTCTGAACCCAACGTGGTCTTCTTCCATGCGCAGCAGTGCAAAATTGAGAAGGGACTTCGATTCAAAGCCTGATGCCCAAACGTGATGGGTTTCATCTTCCATAAAGTGGAAGACGTAATAATTGTCGACGTTTACCCTTGTGGAGATTGGCGTGAAGACGCCTGCCTGGTACTGAAAAACACGGCCCGCCTGATCGGCCATCCAGACTCTGTCCCGGGAGTCGCGATACAGGGTAAGAACACTATCGGTTGGCAAACCATGG
>Ga0247762_1000062_pt1 | contig 50439 bp, 41 predicted proteins | sample UWRJL081202R4_FD_181016 | JGI IMG/M metagenome (GOLD analysis project Ga0247762, IMG submission 181016) | Plant litter microbial communities from Arlington Agricultural Research Station in Wisconsin, United States - UWRJ-L081-202R-4 | ecosystem: Environmental > Terrestrial > Plant litter >...
CGGGCAAAGTAGATGAGGCAAACACGGCCCTGCAGGAGGCGTTGAAAGACTCTCCGGACAATGCGTCCGTCCGCCTATGGGCAGGCATGACCGCTAGGGCCAGGGGTGATATTCCAACGGCGCAACAGAACTTCCAGCAGGTGCTGCAGGTTGAACCCGGTAACTTCGGCGCGCAGAAGGGCCTCGCTGAGATCGCCAGCAGCAAGGGCGACTTTACCCTGCTTCGTCAGATCGCTGCGTCCGCGATCGCCCGCTTTGGCAATCTTCCCGACGGCTATCTCTGGCGCGGCACTGCGGCAGCCAATGAGCACGATCTGGATAAGGCGGCTGCCGACTTCCAGATGGCTTTGACGAAAGATCCCAACAACTCCGCAGGGCTGCTCGAACTCGCGCAGGTCCGCATCGCGCAGCATCGCGTCGATGAGGGCCGGAAGCTCCTTGAGCAGTCAGTAGCCAGCAGCGGCAACGCCCAGGCACTTCATCTTCTGACCGCGCTGGATATGCAGGCAAAGCAGACGGATAAGGCGACTGCACGCATTCAACAACTCATCAGCCGGTTTCCCCAGAGCGGAGCGCTCTACGACGAACTTGGCGCGGTGCAGCTAAGCCAGCGCAACGGTGCGGGCGCACTCGCCAGCGCGCAAAAGGCGATGGATCTCAATCCTTCGGACTCCCTCGCGGTCAAGACCTATACGCAAGCTCAGATTCTTACCGGGAACGTTGGACCGGCCATTACCAAGTGGGAGCAATGGGTCGCCTCGCACCCCAAGGATCCGCAAGGATATGCCGTCCTGGGACTTCTTGAGGAGTCCGCAGGCGATGCCACGAAGGCGATGGAATACTACAAGAAGACCCTCGAACTGCAGCCGCAACAGCCCGCAGCCTCGAACAATCTTGCTTACCTGATGGCAGAGCACGGCCAGAACCTGGATGTAGCTCTGACGCTCGCACAGACGGCCCGCCGTGGCCTTCCCAACTCCGCCAGCACGGACGATACGCTGGGCTGGGTCTACTTCCGCAAGGGTCAATACGACTCCGCGCGCAACTACCTCGAAGACGCCGCTAAGCTGGACCCGAATAACGCGGCCATTCACTATCACCTGGGGATGACCTACAGCCGTCTCAACAGAAAACCGGATGCCCAGGTCCATCTGAACAAGGCCATCACGCTCGCTCCCAACACGCAGACGATGAAGGATGCCACGCAGGAACTACAGCGCCTGGGATAAGTTTCTCCGACGTGAAGGAGTGGCCAGCTATGTAGCTGGCCACTCCTTTTTGCTTGCGCAGAGTCGCAGGAGCAGTCCAGGTCAACCCCAGAGCAAATGCCAGTTGCGACGCTTCCCACTTGAGCTTTCCCGCAATCGACATTGCTCGAGAGCAACGTCGAGTCGACGCTCTTCACCGCGCCCCTAACCACGTGACTCCGTAAAGGCTTTGTCGTCCTGTCGCACCCTTCGTCATTCCGTAGCGCAGCGAAGGAATCTGCTTGAACAATCTGTAAGCAGCGTCCGAAACATCGCGCTTTGCGATATCTCTCAAGACCAGCCAGCAAATCGTAGCTTGGCAAGCTCGCATCGCCGTGCTACGACCCAACATGCTCCCAAAGGACAACAACGCAAGCTCCGATGAACTGCCAACGGCGTGGAGCCCCGGACGTCAAGGCAGACACCGGAGGTTCAATGCACCGGGGAGATAGTTCTGAGAGGGCACATCCATTCCGCAGGAATGGAAAGTTCGATGCCTCTTTCCCTTAATTCAAGGCAAAAAAATAGGCCCGTTTGAGCGCCGAATTCGGCGCTCAAACGGGCCTATTTTAGGAACTAAGCAGTGACAGCGTTGCGACGGCGGAAGAACGCACCCGCGGATCCAACCAGGCCAGTGCCAAGAAGGAAGAGCGTGCTGGGTTCAGGCGTCGGTGCGATTGCTGATGCCGAGAAGGTGACATTCTTTTCCTGGCCACCCTGAGTGCTGAGTTGGAAAGTAGCATCCGTGCTCACACCGTTGAGGGTGAGAGTCGCAATACCATCCAGCGTAAGGGAGTTGAAGGCCGTCGACGTGCCCGTCAGCGTGATGAATTTGACCGTGAGTGTATTTCCACCCTCAACGACAGTGAAGATCGTGCCGGGAGTGAAGGGATTGTAGGAGAAGTTAGTTGCGGTGACGGTGGCAGAGGGATCGAAGACCGTAAAAGAACCGGTCTGCGTGGCCTCGCCAACGTGTGGCGTCCCAACGAACGAGACTGTTGAAGAGTTGTAATTGCTGGTGCCTGAGAACGAGATGTCGCCGCTGATGGTGTCAGCAGAGGCATAGCTAGAAGAACCAAGCAGAACGGCAAGAGCGACGAACAATTTAACTACGAATGATGCTTTCATGAGCACTCCATATAACCGCTATCGCGGGAAGTTATCTTGCAGAGCATCCCGCAACCAGTGACTTCTCTACGTGCCGTGCGAGAAGGAACTCAATGGAGATGGCTCGGTATAACATCAAGCAACTGATGTTCCAAAGTGGGCATTTACAAAGTTCTTTTATTTGCCAAAGTAAAGCAGTAAAGCAAAGCTAAAAATTTGCAAAGTTATGCTCAAGCGATAGGCAAATACGTGCCATCTTCCGCTTTATCTGGCGAAAGTAAGTTCGATCCGACCCTGCTACTTGCGCTTGCGGTAAGCCATACGCGCTAGTCCAGCAACTCCACTGGCAACCATCAGCAAGGTGTTTGGTTCTGGTACCGCTGGCGGAGTCGGTGGGATCACTGGAGGTCCGATCGGCGGGATGCCTGGCCCCGTCGGAATCGAGGGGATGATAGGAGATTGTGGAGACACAGGGGGAATCAGACCCGTGACCGTGGGTGGAGGAGTATCCACCGGAACGTTGTTCTCCACCCCCGGTGTAAAGGGGCGCGCAAGTGCAAACGCAGGAGGAACTTGAGGCGGGAGGGCCGTTGCCGTCTCGTCGTTCGGAAGGTCCCCGCAGACAATATTGAAACGCTTCATCATCTCCGCCGGCGTGAGATGCGGACGGCGTGGACGGGGATGGGATGCAGTCACGACACGAGGCTTTGGCTTGACATAGCCCGCAACCTTCCGCCTGGCGTAAGCCCGAGCGCGACGCTGTGCTACAACCGCGCGACGGACACGCTGGTCGTTCTCAAGCTTCTGTCGATACTCGGCCACCCATTTTGAACAGTCGGGGGAAGCCGCGACTGTTCTGGCTGTTCCTACAGACACAGTCAGTAAAAGAAGGGTAAGGATAAGTCGACGACGCATTTTAGAGGCTCCCGAGGCGGCAGCAGTCAAGCTGTGCACTACACGTGTGTATGCAGATGGGATGCCAAACACGACGAGAGGAACGGGTGAACCCACCTCTGGGAATAAAAGGAAAAGCAATTCCACTTTTAGGGGACTCTTTCTCGATGCCGGTTTTTCCCTATCTTTCGAGGTGAAAGACCTTCAGGTCCCCATAGTAAGGATCGACGATCTCTCCTACCAGCTTGCTCCTGGCTTCAAGCGCTCCCATGTCCTGATTCAGTTTGAGGTAGAACCAATCATCCGATCCGGTCTGCGTCATCATGCGGTCGCCCACAATAAAATATTGCGCTCCATACGTCTCTGCGGCCATGAGCGGCGTGGTTCTTTCGTAGGAGATAAATGGCTGGTCGTGAAAGGCCAGCCAGAAGGTGATTGTCCCGAAAACCGTCGCATTTGCTGGCACAATGGTACGAAGCTTTGAGCCCAGATCCGAATAGTTCGCCTTGCTGGCACTGTGCAGGAGTACGAAATTTGCAGCGCCTTGCAGCAGGCATATCCCCGCCGTGCCGTATGTCAGCCACCTTGAAAGGCGGCCGTGGCTCTCCGTGGCACGGATCGCCGCTCCAATCGCCAGGGCAAACAGCGGCCCCAGGATCGCGACGTAACGGGAGGATTTGTTCACGGTATAGATCAGCCAGAAGATGGAAGGGACGAGAAGCACTAGTTCCAGATAGAACCAGCTCCGCTTATATTTCCAAAGGAGGCAGGAAGCTAAGAGGAAAAAGAGGGGAACCGGCAGCCGCACTGGAAGCGAGCCCAGATGTCCTGAAAGCATGTGGAGACCAAGGACATCCGAATATCTCTTTCCCTCATGCAAAAACTTTTCCAATAGTGGTATTTTTATAGCCCTATTGAGGAACTCTGCGTGGAAGCCTTCTACGCCTAGCGGAGCTGTGAAAATCCATAGGGCGAATGGTACAAGACCTATGGCAAATCCTATCGAATAGCTCAAAACGCCGCGAAATGTGAGATCTCCCTGTTTCTTGTCGAGAAAGAGGAAGAGTAGGCCGAACGAGATGAGATAGCCGAGCAACGTAATGTGAAACATCGTTCCTGCCGCCATCACGAGTCCGCAAATAAAGGCATAGGCTGGCTTTCGCAAGTTCGCATATTTTTGCAGTGCCAGCAGGCCAGCAAAGATGCACATCGTCGTGAGCGCCTCTGGCCTGGCCGCCCGTGAGGTCAGGACCAGCAGATTGTCCGTGGCCATGACGAAGGTGGCGCAAAGGGCTCCCGTCACGCCAAACATCTCCAGCGACAGTCGGTAGACAAGGACGACCACCAGCAAACCGGCGAGAACAGATCCGGCGCGCGCCGCAATCTGTCCCGTGCCGAAGAGCTTGAAGCCGGCAGCGATCACAAGAGCCGTGCCCGGCGGTCGGGCGTCAAAGTGGTTCTCAAGCTCATTCGGTCCCAGCGCTGGATCGCGCATCCCGTTGCCGTGCGCCAGGGAGTAGGCAGGCGCCGCATACCAGCTCTCATCCGTTACCCACCGATAGGAGAGAAACGGAAGCGTCTGCAGGAGAAAAAGAGCGATGGCCGCCAGAAGACAGAGGTGTGTCCACCTGAAGCGTGGTTTCCCGGGTAGATTTTCAACGGGAAGCGTAGGTGAATCAGGCTGGTTTGAACGAGACAATGTGACCTCCGGAGACAGAGCCATCTTACGATGTCCCGTCCAGCGAAAGCCGCCCGTTTGGGAAGTCCCCTTTTCGTCATGTCCGATACTGGCTAAGTCAATCAAAAAAATAGAGTTATTCTTCGGAAGTAAGGAAATCGAAGCGTATTTCACGTGAAATAAAATGCAAAAAATTGCGCAAAGTGGAATAAATATATCCAAAATGAGTAAATAAAAGGATAAATCGTTATCACTTGGGAGTACTTTGAAGGAGCTCGCTACTGAGCGGGGCCCTTTACGGGGATTGGAGCTTGATCATGAAGCCATTTCTATCTGCCACTGTTCTCACGCTTGCACTTTCCATGTCCCAACTCGTCTCCGCTGAAAACCGCTTCTGCCTTGGTGGCGAAACGGAGCATCTCGACGCCGCCGGAAAACAAGCCTGCGTTGCACAGATCAAGTCAGCACAGAAGTTGGTCTCGCAGCATCCCGGTGTCGATAACTGGCACTTCGTTGTGGTCTGCGGTGAGACCGGGTGGAGTGACTATGCCCTCTTCGCTCATGACAACGCCAGCTCGCTGCGCGAAGCATCGCTCGATATCAGCTACACCGATCGCACCATCTATCTCCGCGGCGATCGTCTTTCGGTAGAGCCGACCAAGGCTGATCCTAAGCTGACCATGGCGCTCGTTGCTCTCTCCTCTGCACCCCGTTCCACCACGACCCAGGGAGCAGAGTAATCTCCATTGCTACTCTCTGTGCTGCTTCCACCCCAACGCAAAGCGGGCTTATACTGGGCAAGTCGCGGGAGTAGCTCAATGGTAGAGTAGCGGCTTCCCAAGCCGTTGGTTGCGGGTTCGATCCCCGTCTCCCGCTCCAGACATAAAGAAGCCCGGCCATTGGCCGGGCTTCTCTCTTGGCAGAACCTGGCTTACTGCCGAAGGCCTACTGTCTTCGCTACCTGGGGCTTCGCCGTCGTCGTATGCTCCTCAAGTGCCTGCGCCTCGGGGAGATAGGTCAGAGCCTTGCTGATCGTGGGATCCCAGTCGGCCACAACCTTCAAGCCCTCAAGTTGTCCAAACTGCGAGGTCATCAGGTCCTTCTTTACTCTCATCTTCACCCAATCCAGGTTCGCGGCCATATCCTGATCGGTGTACTCGATCTTTTGGTCCTTCAGGAAAGTCTTGAACTCCTGCATCATGGCGTCATCGACCTGGAAGTCCTTTCCTACCGTGCGGTTGGAGAGGTAGTGCTTGGAAAAGTTGAAGAAGGCGTAGTGCTGTTCCAGACCGTTCTGGAACGGATTCGACTTCGGCGCTTCGATTTTCTCGTCCGGTGTGATGCCTCCGCCGCCGTAGACCGTCCGTCCACTGTCCGTGAGTTTTACCTCGCGGTTGGCATTATCGGTTTTGGTCTTCCCATCGCGCACATAGTAATAATCGTAGAGCGACACATTGTTATAGTTGCGCTGGATCAGGCGTCCGCTCGGCGTGTAGTAGTGGAAGGTCGTCAGAGCCAGGCCGGTGTTGTCCGCCACCTGGAATACCGTTTGTACCAGACCCTTGCCAAAGGTAGTCTCTCCGACGATCAGGGCACGGTCGTGATCCTGCAGGGCTCCGGAGACGATCTCCGCCGCCGATGCCGTGTTCCGGTTCACAAGGACAACGATCGGATAAGGTTTGCTTTCGGTGCCGCGGTTTGCGCGATAGACCTGGTCGGGATACGAACGGCCCTTCTGGGAAACGACGACCTGTCCGCGTTGCAGAAACTTGTCCGCCATGGCCACGGCTTCGTTCACCAGGCCGCCCGGATTGCTGCGCATGTCGATCAAAAGCCCATTCAGCGGTCCAAAGCGGTCCAGAGCCTCGCCGACCTCGTGGCTGGTTGTCTCCATGAACTGGCTCACGTGGATATAGCCCACACCGGGCTTGATCAAGAAGGCAAGATCCACAGAGGGGCGTGGGATCGAGTCCCGAACCAGGGAGTAGACCAGCGGCTTGGGAGCGCCTTCGCGCACCATCGTCACCTGTACCGGCGTTCCTTTGGGGCCCTTCAGCGCCGAAGAGACGGCAACGGAATCCATACCGTCCGTGGACTTGCCGTCTACAGCAGAGATAATGTCGCCCGGGCGGATGCCAGCCTTATAGGAAGGCGTTCCTTCAAAGGGAGCCACAACGACGATCCGCTGCACACCGGCGATCAACTGGGGCTGAATGCTCATACCGACGCCGTAATACTGTCCGTGCTGATCCTCGCGCATCTGCGCGTAGGCCTTCGGGTCGTAAAAGCTGGAGTGCGGATCCAGAGTGTGCAGCATGTTCGGGATCGCGCCGTCGTAGATGATCTTGTCGACCTTCTCATTATTAAGAGGGTCGGCGTAATTCTGCTCGATCACGCTGTAGACGTCGGTGAACTGATGCAGGCTGTCGCGCAGGGTGGACTCTTCGGTCGCCGCCTGTGCGCTTACCTTCTGGTTCATCAGGGACCCAACAACCGCACAGGTCGAAAGAAACAACGTCAAAGAGAGTACAGCGCGGGGTGTGCGGGAAGCCATCAGTCGTTTACCTCTGGGGGCGCTGCCGTAGGGGACTCGCCCGGCAGCGGCTACCTTGGGATGGGGAGTCTTGGTGAGTTCCTCCACCCCTCGTGGGTAGGACGAAGTATAGCACCGGAAGGTTATCGCTTTCCCGGCGAGACCTCCCCAACGGAGCACCCGCCGCACCAGTTTGCGCAGTAGAATAGGAGCTAACCCGATTACCGTCCGCCGTCACCGCCAGTCCAAGCAGCAGGCACCCCGGCGGAGCACAACACGGCGTCACGGGAAAGATTCTCTTTGCAGGTATGAATGACCGTCCGAATCTCGCAGATCCGCTCCACCGCAGCCATTGCTCTTAGCGCGCTTCTGGCCCTGTCTCTTACGGCATCCGCGCAGCTCAAGTCGCCGCGTTATCAAAGCCCCGGAACGCTTCCGGCAGAGCCGCAGAGCACCACGCTGCCATCGACTCCGGCTATTACGCCTGACGGTGTTGTGGTGGAAGATGTTGTCGTTCGTGTGAATGACCAGATCATTTCGCGCTCGGATGTGGAACGCCAGCAGCAGCAGCTCCAGCAAGAACTGCGCCAGGGCGGACCGCAGGCGGGCGATCCTGCGGAGCGCGAGAAGAACATGCTGCGCGATCTCATCGACCAGCAACTCCTCCTCTCGCGCGGCAAGGAGCTCGGCATCACCGGCGACACGGAGCTCATCCGCCGCCTCGACGATATCCGCAAGCAGAACCACCTGGACAGCATGGAAGACCTGGAAAAGGCCGCGCGCGCGCAGGGCGTCTCCTTTGAAGACTTCAAGTCCCAGATCCGAAACAGCATCATCACCTCCAGCGTCGTCCGCGACGAAGTCAGCCGTCATCTCCAGATGTCGCAGATCGAAGAGCGCAAATATTACGACGCGCATAAAGATCAGTTCGCCCAGCAGGAGCAGGTTCGTCTCTCCGAGATCCTGATCCCTCTCCCCGCAGACGCGAATGATGCGGCCATCGCCCAGGCGCAGGCCAAAGCCGAAGAGACTGCCGCCAAGATTCGTGCCGGTGCCGCCTTCGCTGATGTTGCCAAAACCACCTCTGGCGGACCCACTGCGGCGCAGGGAGGCGATCTCGGCTTCTTCAAGCGCGGCGCTCTGGCTGCGGTACTGGAAGAGAAGACCTTCCCTCTCAAGCCGGGAGACTTTACCGCGCCCATCCGCACACGCCAGGGCTTTGTTATTCTTCAGGCCACGGAGCACCAGCAGGCTGGCGTTCCTCCCCTCGAACAGGTCGAGCAGCAGGTCCAGGAGGCGATGTACCAGGAGCAGATGCAGCCCGCTCTGCGTGCGTACCTCACCCATCTGCGTGAAGACGCCTACATCGATATCAAGCCCGGCTTTGTAGACTCCGGCGCATCCGCGCTTCAGACCAAGCCTCTCTTCAGCGCCTACACTGCGCCAGCACCGAAGAAGAAGGCAGCTCCTGCAAAGGCCCGCTTCGATCGCCACACCACAACGGCCGCAGCAGGTGTCGCTCCGGCCGCGACGCTGGCGACGGTGCAGCTCGACAAGAAGGGCCGTCCAAAGAAGATCAAGAAGGAAAAGATCCGCTACGGACAGGCACCTCGCCTTGCTCTTCCCGCTGCTCCTGATGACGGTACCAACACTGCCGCAGGTGGAACGCCTGTCACCGCCGCACCGGGCACGGCGATTGCACCTACGACCAGCGAGAACACGGTCTCGGCGCTGAACGCCAGCGACGATCCGCTCGCGCCACAGGCTGCTCCCGCAAAGAAGACGCGCTTCGCCTCTCGCGCCGTGGAAGTCAAGAAGGAAAAGGTCGAGAAGCTGGAGAAGAAGCAGGCCGATAAGATCGCGGCTACACCCAACGGCCCCAGCGCCGACGAGGTGAACTCCAAGAAGGTGCAGGCCTCTCCGCTTGGCCTGAACGGAGACACCGCGACCAAGAAAAAGAAGAAGCGCAAGAAGGGTGACGCCAAAGAACGGTACGCGGATAAACCGATAGAAAAGGCTGCACCTCTGATCGACAACACGCAGCCGCGTCTGCCGAAGACAGATACGAGCGCACCCACGCCGAAGCCTACGTCCGACACGACCACGCTCCCACCGGCCAATCAGCCCGCGCCGGGCAGCACGGCACCGCCCACCGCAACTCCAGGAAGTCCTGCTCCCACCAGCAACACGACGCTGCCTCCGCAGTAAGTCACTCACGGTAAGAAACCCAGTGCCCCATCCTTTCGCAAAGGGATGGGGCACACTCCTTTTAGGCGAACGCGTTATCCTTGCCTTGCATGAAAGACTTTTACATCGCAGACGCGGCGAAGCACGAAAACGCCTCCATTACCTCGTACTTTGCCCTTGCCAGCATCAGCGCGCGCGACAAAAAGGGAGGTGGAGGACAGTACCTCGCTCTCACGCTCGCGGACAAGACAGGCAGCTTCGAAGCCCGCATGTGGGAGGACTTCGCCGACGCTCTTTCCACCTGTAGCTCCGGCTGCTACGTCAAGGTGCAGGGACGCATCGACAAGTACCAGGGCCGCTTCCAGATCACGCTTTCGAAGATGCGCTCCGCGTCTGAGAGTGAGATCGACACCGCCGACTTCCAGCCCACGACGCAGTACGACATCGCCGCTCTCTCTTCGGAACTCGATACCTTCGTCGACGGCTTCACCAATCCGCATCTGCAGGCGCTCGTGCGCCGCTTCCTCGACGATCCCGACCTGGGCCCAGCCTTTCGCTCTGCACCTGCGGCAAAGATGCTTCACCACGCGTGGATCGGTGGACTGCTCGAACACGTCGTCTTTCTTCTGCGCCTCGCGGAGCGCATCGCGCCGCAGTACCCGGAGGTCGACCGCGACCTGCTGATGGCGGGAGCCATCCTGCATGACTTCGGCAAGGTCCGAGAACTCGCCTGGAAGACCAGCTTCAGCTACACCGCAGAAGGCCAGCTCCTCGGCCATATCACCATCGTGATCGGCATGCTGCGCGACAAGATTCGTCTGCTGCCAGAGTTCCCCGACCGCCTCCGCATCCTCGTGGAGCATCTCATCCTCTCGCATCACGGCCGCTTTGAGTTCGGCTCGCCCAAGCTACCCATGACGGCAGAGGCCATCGTCTTCTCCGCCATCGACGATCTGGAAGCGAAGATGCAGAACATCCGCGCCGAGTTTCAGAAGGCCCTCGACAGCGGCAAGGCTCCCGACGAGGTCACAGACTTCTCCCGCAGCATGGAGCGCGCTCTGCTCAACTCCAAGGCTTACCTCGCAGGCGAATGATCTCCATGGGCAGAGGCCGTTGGGTTGCCTCTCTCTTCGTGGCGCAACTCACCTTTGCCCAAAACGCTCCCGCACCTTCAACACCCGAGATACGAACCACCTCCACACTTGTGCTTGTGCCTGCGCTCGTTCGCTCTGCCTCCGGAGAGTTACTCCTGGGGCTCAACGCGAACGACTTCAGCGTCACGGACAACGGGGTCGAGCAAAAGGTCACGCTGGAAGAAGTAGAGCGTCAGCCGGTCTCTATCCTTGTGGTCATGCAGACCGGCGGTGCGGGTACGCGCCAGTTCGAGAATTATCGCAACCTGCCGATCCTTCTCGATGCGATGGGAGGGAGCGCAAAGCACGAGGCTGCGGTGATGACCTTCGACAGCGCTCCTGAAGATCTCTTTCCCTTCGTCTCCAACACCGCACGCTTGAAAGAGGCCTTCGCGCATCCGCACGAGGGCGATCATGGTGCCGCTGTTCTGGACGCGGTGAACTACGCCATCGATCTCTTGAAAGACAAGCCCGCGACGACACGACGCATCCTCCTTCTGCTCAGTCAGCCTCAGGACGACGGAAGCAAGGTGCAGGCGGAAGAGGTCGTCCGTCGCCTTGGGGAAAATAACATCACGATCTTTAGCGTCTCCTTCTCGCCCGAGAAGACCTGGCTGAAAGTTGGCAATGTAGTGGTTGAGTTTGGTGATGCTTCTCAGCAAGAGACAATCGATCGCTATATCTCTGGCGAAGAGATTCCCTATGAGCAACTGCGCAAGGTTTGGGCCGATACCGCAGGTTGGGTCCCGACGGTCACCGCGCTGGGTTATATCAACTTCTATGCCGAAGTGAGGGCGGCGAATCTCAATTTGCCTCGGTCGCAGCGCATTCATGTCTTGCTTGGCGATCCTCCGATCGATTGGTCGAAAATCGAGACACGTGCAGATTTATCAAGAGTCGCCGATAGGAATCAGTATCCCGCAGATCTTATAAAAGCCAATCTCCTTGCAAAAAAGAAAAGGGCACTGATCATTTATGGAGCAGGTCATCTTTCTGGCGATAAATCGCTCAAGACCTTGATTGAGCAGTCTTATCCGGGCTCCTTTTTCGTGGTCACCCCGTACTTTGGTTTTACCGATCGATCGTGTTCCGAAGCGTTCGAGCGAAAAGTATCTGACTGGCCCAAGGTAGCACTAGTTACTCCTGTTAGAAAAAGCTCGCTGGAGAATGAAATGCACGCTCCGGGGTGCCATTTTGTAAGTGCGTCTGACTTTACTTTTGACAAAACTGCGACGGAAGCGCAGAAAGCAGAGGTAATAGCAGATACAGACGACAAACTCTCCGGGGTAGCAGGGGATGCTTTACTTTATTTGGGCCCAGCTTCCCGTCTCACTCAATCTCCGCTTGCACCCGATTTGTATTTGGATACGATCTTCCGAAAAGAAATTGCCAGGAGATTCCAAATTGTTACAGGCGGTCCCTTGACTTGGCCTTCCGCCGCAGATAATCCTGCGTCGCCGCGTTATTTTCGTTCCTACGGCGGATTCGAGGTCGGAAGAGAGTAGCTGAAGACTCTCCATTCTCTATTAGCGCAGCACAGAATTAGCCTCGGCCTCCGCAATCATCTTCTCTGCGTCATCCTGCAGCAGCAGACGCTCACGCACCTGTCTCATCGCACTGCCACGGATACGCTCGACGTACTGCGCATGCGTTCCATAACGCTCTGCGACGGAGGGACGCGGATCATGTTTCGCCTTGCGCTCCTCCGCCGTTGCTGCGAAGGGGATATACCCACCCGTTAGAGCGCAGAACTGTCCCTTGCGGAATCCGCTCGTCACCACGTTCCAGCCGACGTAGGTGCCCAGCGGCGCATCGCGGAGAGCGGTATGCAGACCGCCGATCTCGTTGCCATCCGCGTCGAGAGTGGGAAGCACGCCTTTCGCTACACCGATCACGGACTGCGGTCGCGTCTGCACTACACCGGAGAGATCGTTGGCGTGGAACTCCGGTCCAAACGCATAGATCAAATTGGGATTGAGTACCGGCATAGGTTCGCCGGGGATACGCGGAAAGCTTGCCATCACGGTGCTGGCAGGCGCCAGCGTGCCCTCAGCGAGTGTGGGGTAAACACTAGCCGGCGGTGGCGTGTCATCCAGCACCCATTGTTTGAGTGCGAGCAGCAGAGCGCGTCGCGTCGGCCCCTCGGGATTCGGATTCGTCTCCAGCACACAGTTATTCGCTTCATGCTGATGCAGGTTGAAACCGCCACTGCCTCCTCCATGCGTCGTGCTGTTTACGTAGTATCGACGCACGTTTGCAGGCAGAGGAAGATCTACCTTCGCGTCCGTTCCGACAAAGGCCATCGAAGCGCGCAGAGAATAAAACTCTGCGGAGCCAAGTAGGTCGACGATCTTTGGACAGTTCTTGGCTGCCGTGCACCGATCCAACAGGCCACCTGCCGGATTGCCACGCACGGGGTCCGCAGCGTGCGTCCACCAGTTCACGCCGTCTGTGCCCACGTCGTAGATCATGCTCGTCCCGCCCGGCACACCGAAGCGTACGTTCTCCGGAGTCTGCCGCGCCGCGATGATCGACATCACACCATCCCAGACTTTGCGGCCCTGCTCGTCTTCGTTGAACCCGAGATTGAGCATCGCGCGCAGCGTATTTCCAGATTGCGAAACGCCCGTAGAGATCGCCGCATCGACGTGCCCTGACACGGGGTTCAAAGTTCCTACGCTGTCCTGCTTTTCATAGCGGAAGAAGGTATTCACATCCCGCATCGCAGCAAAGCCGACACCGAGTACCTGCGGGTCCTTCGCTGTGTAGCGCAGTTCGTAGAGAAGGGAAGCGTCCGAGCCGTTCTTCAGGCAGATCTTCGTTGCATCGGTCTTACCGGGGAAAGACGATCGCTCGCAATCGCCCCATGCCCAATCACTCTGCGGCACCTCCGCCACGCTCCCGGTTGCGCCGTCCACATCCTCGTACTGCTTCGTCAGCAGGTGCGCATGACCGGTATCCAGATCTGCGGGAACAGGAGGAACACCGGAAGAGCTATACGTTGCCGATTGGGCCAGCGCCAGGGTCTTCTTACCCGGAGGAAGATCGTAGAAGCGCGCCACTGCGGCTCCGGTGACGCCGCGCGCGACGGGGACTTTTACCGTCTCGCCCGGACCGCCGGAGATGGCACGTCCGCCAAAGGCTATGTCGCCCTGCCAGCCGGAGATCAGGAAGTAGTCGCCATTGGCGTACTCACGCGGCATCGCCGCGCCCCCACGGTTCACCACGTCGTAGAGCAGAACAGCCTTGGGCGCAGGATGCACGGGCGCATAGAGAGTGAAGGTCGCAACGTACTCCACCATGCCGCGACTGTCTTTTTCCGCCAGATCGATATCCGTGATGATGCGGTTATGCGGGTCGCGCGGGTCCAGTTCGCCATACGCGCGGCCTTGTAGAACGCGGTAATTCGCGGGCACACCGCGCCGTGCCTCGGAGCCATCCTTCTGCTCGTCCATCACGATCCGTACCACTTTTGCCTCTGCGGTAGCGCATAGGCTCAACAGAATCAGACCTCTTGCAATCGCTCGTACTCTGTACATTCCCCGCCGTCTCCTCGTACCTGCTCTCGCATTGTTACAATTTCTCTTTAGGTAAAGGATAAAAATGCTTCGATTTTCTACAGCTGGCGAGAGCCACGGAGAGGCGCTCATCGCCCTCCTCAGCGGTCTCCCCGCAGGTGTTCCCGTTGACCAGGAGTTCCTCTCGCACGAACTCTGGCGTCGCCAGCAGGGCTACGGACGTGGCGGGCGTATGCGGATTGAACGCGACGCAGCCCATATCCTCTCCGGCGTGCGCCATGGCAAGACCATCGGTTCGCCTATTGCCATGCAGATCGCCAACCGCGACTGGAAGAACTGGGAAGAGATCCTGCCCGTTGAGAGCGGCGATGCAGAGAAGCACAAGCCCGTGACCTCTCCCCGTCCCGGCCACGCCGATCTGGCGGGTGCGCTGAAGTACGACTTTCCCGACGCGCGCTACATCCTCGAACGCGCTTCGGCGCGCGAGTCCTCTGCGCGCGTGGCTGGCGGAGCAATCGCCAAGATGCTTCTTCGCGAACTCGGCGTCGAAGTGCTCTCGCATGTCATCCGCGTCGGACAGGCAGAGCTCGAACGCCCTTACGTATGGCAGGAACTCGTCAATCTTTCGAAGAAGGAGACCGTTCTGCTCAACTGCATCGACCCTGAGGCCGAGCAGCGCATGAAGGCGGAAGTCGATAAGGTCCTCCGCACAGGAGACACGGTCGGCGGCATCTTCGAGGTGGTCACGCATGGCCTGCCCCCGGGCATTGGCACGCACACCAACTGGGACGAGCGCCTTGATGGCCTGCTCGCACAGGCGGTCATGAGCCTCCAGGCGGTCAAGGCTGTAGAGATCGGACGCGGCGTCACCGCAGCCGAATCCATTGGCTCCGCCGTGCATGATGCCATCGCTTACACCGAGTCAGAAGATGCAGAGAAGCACACGCGCTTCTCGCGCGAAAAGAACAACGCGGGCGGCATCGAAGGCGGCATCTCCAACGGCGAAGACGTCACTGTACGCGGCTACCTCAAACCCATCTCCACGCTGCGCCGTCCGCTCGCCTCTGTCAGCTTCGCTACACGCGAGGTCACCAAGGCAGCGTATGAGCGCTCGGACGTCTGCGTGGTTCCCGCAGCGGGCGTAGCTGCAGAAGCCATGGTCGCCATCGCCATCGCACGTCTCGTTTTAGAGAAATTCGGCGGCGACTCCCTGCGCGAACTCAAGCGTAACTTCGACGGATACCGCGAACAGATCAGGAAGTTTTAGCCATGCTCTACGAAATCATCAAATTTCCGGATCCGGTTCTCGAGAAGGTCGCAGAACCCGTCACGCTCTTCGATGACACTCTGAAGAAGCTCGTCGACGATATGTTTGAGTCCATGTACGCCGCAGAGGGGATTGGTCTGGCTGCGCCGCAGATCAACATCTCTCGCCGCATCACGATCATCGATCTCAGCTTTCAGAAGCGGCCGGAAGAGAAGATCGTCCTCATCAATCCTGAGGTCATTGCGGTCGAAGGGCGGCAGCACGAAGAAGAGGGCTGTCTTTCGCTTCCCGACATTCGCGAAAAAGTAACCCGTGCCGCATGGGTCAAGGTACGCGCGCAGGACGCTACCGGCAAGCACTTTGAAGTGGAAGGGACGGAGCTTCTTGCCCGCGCCTTTCAGCACGAGATCGATCACCTCAATGGCATCCTTTTCATCTCGAAGATCTCGCGGCTGAAACGTGATCTGGTCAGCCGTCGCATTCGCAAGTTGATGAAGAACGGTGAGTGGTAACGTGAAGCTCGTCTTCTGCGGCACACCGCAGTTCGCTGTCCCTACGCTGGAGGCGGTCCTCGCCGCCGGACACGAGGTAGCGCTCGTCCTCTCGCAGCCGGACCGACCCGTAGGTCGCAGCGGAGAGGTTCAGCCGACTCCAGTGAAGCAGGTCGCACTCGCGCACAACCTGCGCGTAGAGCAGCCGGAGAAGCTGAAGAATAACGCCGAACTTCGCGAACAGATCGAAGGCATCGCGCCCGATGCAATCCTCATCGTCGCCTACGGTCGCATCATTCCTCAGTGGATGCTCGATGTGCCTCGCTTCGGCAACATCAATCTGCATGGCTCGCTTCTCCCTCGCTGGCGCGGCGCAGCGCCCATTCAGTGGGCCGTCGCAGCAGGCGATACGAAGACCGGAGTCACCACCATGCGCATCGATGCAGGTCTCGACACCGGAGACATGTTGCTCAAGCGTGAGATTCCCATCGGTCCACACACCACCTCTCCGGAGCTCTTTGCGGAGCTCGCGCCCATTGGTGCGCTTCTTACGGTGCAGACGCTGCAGTGCCTCGAAGCGGGCAACGTCACACCCATCAAACAGAACGACGCCGAAGCTACGCTCGCGCCCATCCTCACGCGCGAAGACGGACGCATCGATTTCACGCAGACTGCGGAGACCATCTACAACCGCTTCCGTGGCTTCCAGCCATGGCCCGGCGCGTTTACTTCGCTGCGTGGCAAGAAGCTCATCGTCCACGCCATGCGTCCTTGCTCGCAACCCACAGAGCATGCACCCGGAACGCTCTTCGTCGAAGAGACGCACCTTCTTGTAGCCTGCGCCAACCAGACCGCGATCTTTCTCGAAGAGCTCCAGCTCGAAGGCAAGCGCCGCATGCCTGCCGAAGAATTTCTTCGGGGCTTTCAGATTAAAGAGGGCGAACTACTCCAATGACCGAAGCGCCCGCCAGAATCTCCGCCGCCCGCACGGCGGCCTTTACCATCCTCCACCGCGTCGCCTCTGGCAAAGGTCACTCAGACGATCTGCTGCACACCATGGCAGTCAACGCACTCTCTTCAGAAGATCGCAATCTCACAACGACGCTTGTGCTGGGAACGCTGCGCTGGCAGCTCGCCATCGACAGCATCCTCCGTCCCTATCTGCAACGTCCGTTTCAGGAGATGCCTGCGCCCGTCCTTCTCGTCCTGCGCCTCGGCACGTTTCAGCTCCTGCTCCTCGATCGCATCCCGGATCATGCGGCCTTGAATGAAAGCGTTGAGCTCGCTCGCGCCAACGGTGCACCGCACGCAGCAGGCATGGTGAATGCTGTTCTCCGTCGCGTGCAGCGCGAAGGCGCGACGCTCAAGAAGAACCTCGATCCCGAAGCCGCGCATCCGCAGTGGCTGCTCGATCGCTGGAAGCATACTTACGGCAACCGCACAGCGCACTCCATCGCGGAGGCAGACCAGCACGAACCGAATATCCCCTCGCTCTTCCATGCGAGTGAGAACGCGCAGCAGATGGACGACGGTTCACGCCTCATCGCGGAGCTTACGGCGGCCTCGTCCGTTGGTGCGAAGCGCATCCTCGATTGCTGCGCCGCTCCTGGCGGCAAGACGCTTGTGCTGGCAGCGCGCCATCCCGAAGCAAAGATCGTGGCTGCAGATCTCAGCCCACGTCGCCTCTCCGCGATGCAGCGCCGCGTCGAACGCGCGGGTCTTCCTAACATCGAAACCGTCGTGGCCGACCTCACCACGCAGCAGCGCAGCGGCCCGTTTACGAAGCCGTTCCAACTCATCCTCTGCGACGTTCCCTGTAGCGGCACAGGAACGCTGGCGCGCAATCCAGAGATCCGCCACACCATCCGTCCGGAAGAGTTCGCGCGCCAGTCCGAACGGCAGCGCGCCATCCTGTCGACTGCGCTCTCGTTGCTCGCTCCCGGCGGACGCCTGATCTACTCGACGTGCTCACTGGAGCCGGAGGAGAACGAGGACGTCGTGCGCTCAGTGCTTAGCCAGCCGCAGCATGCCGCTCTCAAGCAGATGGACATCGCGCCGCTCTTCGCGCGTCTCGCAAAGGAAAATATTCTGTCCGCGGAGTCAGCAGCGCATCTCCGCGACACAGCCCTCCGTGGCACCACGCTCCGCACTTTGCCGGGGACCCATGCGACGGACGGCTTCTTCGCTGCACTCATCGAGCGCCCTGCCTGAAGCTAAGTGGTCTGGAAGACAAGAAACAGCAGATCCCTCCGCTTCGCTACGGGATGACAAAAAGTAAGCGGGATGACAAAGAGTAAGGGAGCCTACAAAACTGGGTGCCCCATACATCGCGTTCTTTGCGATGTGTGGGCCATGCGCAAAGCGCATCCTTCGCTCGAAGAGCGTCCCGATCTCTTACGGTTGGGAGGGAGCAGCCACCACAGCCGGGGAATTCCGCGCCCCATTCAGATAAGCCTTGATCGTATCCGCACCCGTCACACGCGCACCCGCCAGCGGGAGCTGCGAGGTCACTGTGCCGCCCGTTGCGGTTGGAGGAGCCGGTGCCACAGGAATCGCAACAGGAGCCATCTGCCCCACTACCTGCGCCGCTGTGACCTCTGGAATCACCGGTGGAGGAACATACGGGGTAATGGCCAGCAACCGCAGACCAGCAGAAGACATTCGCGCCTGCGCCTCGTGCCAGGTCAGACCGACAAGGTTCGGCATCACATACGCTTTTGTGGACAGCGTCTCGCCGGAGCTCAGCAGAAGGCTCACCTGCGGCTTGTCCACGCCCTCGGCGTTGGGAGGCGGCGTCTGCGCCAGCACCATCTCGCTCGATCCGGGAGCAGGGATATGCGCCAAGGCACCGAGGTCCAGAAGCGCATGCCGGACAGCCATCGCAGCATCGCGTTCTGTCATTCCCACTGTGTCTGGAATCGAAACCTTCTGGCTACCGATGCTTTCGGTCACGCGCACATGCCAGTCAGGTCGCACCTTGCTACCCGCGCTGGGAGACTGCGACAGAACGCGCCCACTCGGTACAGTGGTGGAGTAAAACTTGTTCTCCAGCGTCAGGTTCAGACGCGCCTTCGACGTCATCGCCGCGGCTTCTTCCAGAGTCAGGCCGCTCAGATTCGGAACTTCCACCTCCGATCCGTGGATGGCAAGGCGCATCGTCAGCAGCGCAGAGACAAGGGCCACGGAGAGCATGGCCAGCACCGTCATCACGATGTGGAAGTACCGGCGCGCCTGCAGCATGCGCCAGCTGGGCTTCCTGACCGGACCTCTCTTCCATCGCACACGTATCGCCACGCCGTCTCCGTCCTTATCGCATGTTATCTGTTGCTGGTTCCGGATGAATCAGAAGCCGTGCTACCTCGGGGCAGCTGCGGCGGAAGCTGGCCTCCAGCTCGGAGATGACCGTGTGCACCCGAGCCATCTCCAGGTCGTCCGGCATGGTGCAGTGGCAACTCATCTGTACGCGGTCGCCTACGCGGATCATCTTCACATTGTGTACATCCAGTACCTCTTCAAAGCCCTCCGCGGCCTCGCAGAGAAGGGCGTTCAGACGCTCATCGGAGACCATCTCCGGACGTTCGATGGTCGCCTCTTCGCTCTCGATATGGGTTGCAATCGCCGCGATCTCCGGCACCTCGCTGCACATCTGCGCTTCGATGCGCGTCACCAGGTCATGGGCCTCGCGCAGAGACATCGTTGCAGCCAACTCAAGATGCTGTTCGACGTGCAGGCCATCGTCATACTCCTGCACCGTGACATCGTGAATGGAAAGATTGTTGCGCTGCGCCACGGCACGAACGCGATCAAAGACGCTCTCCGCCAGGGTTGCCACAGGCACCGTGCGAATCATCACATCGGAGTCAGGAAGCGACTGCTGTACCGCGCGGGTCGCGGCTTCGACGAGTTGCTCCGTCCGCTGAAAGGTCATGTTGCGTGGCATCTCTACGGTCACGTCGGCGAAGTACTTTGCGCCCGAACGCCGCATACGCACGCGCTCCACGCCCAACACACCGTCCACACCTTCGATGGCTTTGGCCACGTCACGCTGCAGCCCCGGAGGCGTGCTGTCCAGAAGGGCATTCACCGTCTCCCGCGCCAACTTCCAGCTGACGTGAAGAATGATGCAACTCACCACGAGCGCCGCGAAAGGATCGGCAAACTCCAGCCAGCGTAAGTGCCAGTGCTGGCCGGCATAGGTTGCTCCCAGACCAAGCAGTACCGCTGCGCTCGACCAGATGTCGGTACTGAAGTGCATGGCATCCGCTTCCAGCGCCTGCGACTGGGACTCGCGCGCCACGCGCCCCAACCGCCTGGAACGCGTCCAGTCCACAACGATGGAAAGAAGCAGAACGACGACCGGCCAGATGGAAAACTTCAGCTCCGGCAGGTCGCCCAACATGCGGCGAATGGCTTCCACCACGATCCATACGCACGAAGCCAGCATCAGCACCGTCTCGATGAAGGCAGAGAGGCTTTCGATCTTGCCATGGCCGTAGGTGTGGTCTTCGTCGGCGGGCTTGTCGGAGACGCGAACGCTGAAGAGCGTGATGGCAGCCGCGATCAGGTCGATGCCAGAGTGCGCCGCCTCGCTCAACATACCGAGCGAGCCAGTCATGATGCCGGTGATGATCTTGAGCACCGTGATGAACGCCGCACCGATGACGCTGCTCAGCGCCGCGCCCTGTTTGGCGGCGCTCTGCGTGGAGATCGCGTTCACTTCGGAACTCCGGATCGGGTCGTTCATCGTTCCCTCAGCCTATACGGTAGCTTTAGCGGTTACCGCCAACAATGCCACGAAAGAGTCCGGCCACGCCAAAGAGGTAAGGCGTCCATGCAGCCTCGACGAAGCCAGCCTCCGCCATCATGCCAAGCATGACCCTGGGCTTCGGAAACTTCTCCACGGACGCGGGCAGGTAGGTGTACGAACTCTTGCTTCCGCTGATCACCGCTCCGATGCGCGGCAGAACCTGTTTGAAGTACACGCGATACGCCTTGCCCAGGAGGCCTTCCGGTTCCCCAAAGTCGAGAATCCCGATCTGTCCGCCAGGCTTGAGGACACGCCGGATCTCGCGCAGGCCCGCGTCGTAGTCGGCGAGATTGCGAAAGCCAAATGCGGAGACGACAAGATCCTGCGTCGCATCTTCGAGAGGAAGGTGAAGGGCATCCGCCTGCACAAAGATCGCGTTTGCGGCGGCGAGCTTTGTGCGTGCAAGCTCGATCATGTTGTGCGAAAAGTCGATGGCCAGAACCGGCTCTGCACCTGCCGCTCTGCGTGCAAGCAACGCGCGCGTCATATCGCCTGTGCCGCAGCAGAGGTCGAGCACCTTCGCGTCGGGACGCTTCAGCGTTGCGTCAAAGGTCTTCGCCGCCTTGTTCCACCAGTGCTTGTCTACGCCAGCGGAGAGCACGTGATTCAGCAGATCGTAACGCGGAGCGATCTCGTCAAACATCTTCTGCACCGCAGCTGCGGCGGAGTCCTTATCCTTCGCACCCTCAGGGGTCGCGCCAATACGAACGCTCATCGCTTTGCCTGCTTCTTCGACGTAGCTTTGGTCATCGCAGACACCTCCCGCAACATGGCGGAGGTTGCGGCCAACATCTCGTCTTCGGTCACATCGGTCACGATCTCGACCGTGCCTATTCCAGTGGGCAGAATGAAGCGCTTCGCCCCACCGCGATTCTTCTTATCGCCCGCACTCAACTGCACGAGCCGCTCGGCTGTCGCCTTGAACGGTGGCAGCGGACCATAGCGATGGATCAGATCCACAACGCGCTTGGCATCCTTCTCACTCATTGCTCCACGCTGTTCCGCCAGGCGGAGGGCGGCGATCATGCCCCAGCCGATGGCTTCTCCGTGCAGGAGAACGGTGTACTTCGTGGCGGCTTCGATGGCATGGCCGATGGTGTGCCCGAAGTTCAGGATCATCCGCAGACCATTCTCCAGCTCGTCCTGATTCACGACATCGGCCTTCACGCGAAGGCTGCGATCCACGACCGTTTGCAAAGCTTTTGCGTCGCCCGCGAGTACCTTGTCCGCATTCTTCTCAAGAAACGCAAAGAGCTTCGGATCGCGAATCACACCGCTCTTGATAGCCTCCTGCAAACCAGCGCGCAGCTCGTTCTTTGGTAGTGTTCCGAGAACGTCGATGTCCGCGACGACTGCTACCGGATGATGAAAGCTGCCTACGAGATTTTTGCCCGCAGCGAGATTCACACCTGTCTTCCCACCAACAGAGGAGTCCACCTGCGCCAGCAGCGTCGTGGGCACCTGCACAACTCGGATGCCGCGCATGTAGATCGCCGCAAGAAACCCGGTGAGATCGCCGACGACTCCGCCACCGAAGGCCACAAGAATCGAGTCGCGGTCCGCGCCGTTGCGGGCAAGCTGCTCCAGGAGCTTCTCCACGGAAGCGAAGCGCTTGTGCGATTCGCCCGCTGGAAGAAACAAAACCGTCGCCGATTCGAAGCTCTCCGTCACGGCCTCTCCCCACAGCTTCCAGAGGGCGGGGGACGTCACAAAGAAGATGCGGCTCGTCCGCGATCCCGTGGCGCGTGTGATCCGCTGCCGCAGGGTCTTCAGAAGCGAGGTTCCGAGCGTTACGTCGTAGGAGGCTGAGGGCGTTTTCAGAGAGATAGAAGGCACAGGATCATCTTAAGTCATGCGCGCACCTGGACGCGCCTGGACCGTCGATTTGATCGAAAACGAAGGTCCTAAGCGTGCTTTGGCTTCTTTTCCATCCGTTTTTCGACCATGATGGAGATCGCCGCTGTAACCACCAGGATGGCAAAGATCACCACCAGCGAGATCGTAGGGGAGATCTCATACCACTCCGCCACGATCATCTTTCCCGCGGCAAAGGCCAGCACGGCGGCAAGCCCGTAGTGCAGGTAACGCAGCTGCTTCAACATATGCGCCAGAACGAAGAAGAGCGAGCGCAGGCCCATGACGGCCATGATGTTCGAGCTGTAGGCGATGAAGGTGTGGCGCGTGATCGAAAGAACGGCAGGGATGGAGTCGAGGGCAAAGACGAAGTCGGTGAAGGCAATCGCGATCAGTGCCAGAAGAAGCACCGTAGGCTGGCGGAGGCGCTTGCCATTGCACTCCTCCATCGCAAAGAAGCCCGTTTGTTTGTTGCTGATCGGAGTCCAGCGTTCGATCCACTGAGTCCACTTCGGCTTATCGTGTTTCTTCGATTCGTCCTCGGGGATCACGAGACGAATGGCGGCTATGAGCAGAAGAACCGCGAAGATGTAGGTGACCCAGTTGAATTTTTCGAGCAGCTCCACGCCGAGCACGATGAAGCCCGCGCGCATGATCACCGCACCCAGAATGCCCCAGAAGAGCACGCGACGCTGCTGCGGACCCTCCACGCGGAAGGTCTGGAAGAGGATCAGGAAGACGAAGAGGTTATCAATCGAAAGCGACTCTTCCAACGCGTAGCCAGCGAGAAACTCCGTTCCAAGGCGCGGATTCAGGCCCGTATAGAGGACCGCCGCAAAACCGATCGCCCCAAAGATCCAGAGGGCCGTGCCGATATAGCTGCGCTTGGCGGTCTGTTGGCGCAGGAGCAGCCACTCCGCTCCCAGAATGACCAGAAGCAGAATGTGAAAGCCTATCCAGAAACTAATTGGGGCGTTGGGCATCGTTCGTTTGATGCTACTTGACGCAGGCTAGTGCTGGTTGATGAGGTGAACAGTTTCGAGCAGCAGATCGCCCGAGATCTGAAGACTACGGGCAGAGATCTTGTCCAGCGTGTCCTGTGGCATGTGGTGCCAACCATCTGGCGTGGCCGCCGTGTGGGGGCCGTAGTCGATGTCAATCATGTCCAGAACGGGAACGCCACGCTGCTTGAAGGGAAGGTGGTCGTCGCTCACCTCCTGCTGGTTTTTAAAGATGGAGGCGAGATGGCCAGTGTTCTTCGCCGCCTGGTGCAGCGTGTCGCGCAGCCAGGGGGTAGAGTTCAGCTCGTAGTTCAGGTTCAGATCGCGGTCACCAATCATGTCCGTAATGATGAAGGCCTTGATGTTCTTGAGCGTTCCATCGTTCGACCACTTGGCCGCGAGGTGGCGCGTGCCGTAGAGGGAATCCGTGTTGGACCAGCTCTGGATCGCCTCTTCGCCGTCGTCAAAGAGCAGGACAAGCGTGTAGCCGTCATTCGGATGGGTGCGGTAGTAGGTCGCCAGTTCCAACAGAAGGCCGGTGGTGGCGCCGCCGTCATTGGCTCCGACAAAGCCTGTGTCCTTCAGCGGATAGTTCGTCTCATAATGCGTCGCCACGACCACCAGGCCGTCCTTCTTTCCCGGATAACGCACGATAAAGTTGCGCATGGGCAGAAGACCGATGGGTGTGTTCATCGAGAAGCTGTCTTCTTCGAAGGTTCCCTTTTTCTTCTCCGGAGTAAAGAAGGTGCGGAAAAATTCCTCCGCCTTCTGATGACCGGGGGAACCGATCCAGCGTGGTCCGCTTGCCGTCACGAATTGCTTCGCAAATGTGTATGCGCGTGGACCGGAGAGCTTCTGCGCGTTTGCAGAGAGCGCACCAAAGCAAAGGAGAGCAGCAAGCAGGCGGCGCATCAGGCGGCGATCTTCTTCTTATCCCGCGCCGAGGGATGGACCAGGAAGGCGATCACGACGCCCAGGAAGTAAAGCACCAGCATGGGCGAGGCGAAGAGGCACATTGCCACCGGCTCCGGCGAGGGGCAGATCACAGCAGCGATCAGGAAGATCGCCAGAACGGCGTAGCGGAAGTGCCGCAGGAAGAACTTGCCATCCACCAGGCCGAAGAGCGCCATAAAGAACATGACCACGGGAAGCTCGAAGCAGAGGCCCAGCCCCAAGATCACCGAGAGAAAGAAGCTGGTGTAATCCTCGATCGTGATCATGTGGGTGAAGTTCTTGCCGAAGTCCACGATCAGGATCTGCATCGCTCCCGGAAGTACATAGCGATAACCAAACCACGCACCGCCCAGAAAGAGCAGAACGGTGACGCCCATAAAAGGCACCACGTAGCGCTTCTCATTCGCATACATGCCGGGCGAGATGAAGAGCCAGACCTGATAGAGGATGAACGGGCTGGCAAAGATCGCGCCAAAGACGATGGCTGTCTTGATAAAGAAGTTGATCGCATCCGTGGGGTGCGTCATCGTCATGGAGAGGTGGATGTCCAGCAGCGGCTTCTGGATGAACTTCACCAGCGGCACATGAAAGACCCACGCGACGGCCATGCCGACCAGAAGGTAGACGACGGAGTGGATGAGACGCTTGCGCAGTTCGGCAAGGTGCTCCATCAGGCTCATGCCGGGAAGATCCGCGCGATCGGACACAGCCGCTCGAACGCTGTCGACGATATCAGCCAAGGTGGTCGCGCTCCGTTACAGGGATATGCAGTTCGTGGGACTCGATCTCCTGGTAGACGTGGTCCTCGGTCGCGATGACGCCCGCGTTCGAGGTGGCCTCCGCCGCGGTGGCGGACTCTCCGTCAGCGACTACAGGAGCGGTGTAGTTCCAGTTGGTCGAAGGCTCAGGCAGGCCCGTGCTCGGGGGCATCATCTTCACGCCGCCCGCTTCGGCAATCGGTGTCTCTGAGGGCAGGTGCGGATGCTCCAGCGGCGCGTCCGCGCTGTAGTCCACGGGAACCGGTGGTGCCAGTGCGTCGATCTTCTTCTGGTGCTCTTCCTGCTCGGAGATGCGGAGTTCATCTTCCATCTGCATGCGGAAGTCGTTGGAGGCGCGGCGAAACTCTCCCATGAGCTTGCCTAACTGCTTGGCGAGCTGGGGAAGTTTCTTGGGGCCGAAGAGGATCAGGGCGATCACGAAGATGACGGCGCTGTCGGCAAAACTGGGCATAGGTGATTATTCTAGTGCAGTTAACGAGCGAGTCAGCGGGTCAGCGAGGCAGCAAGTCCGCGAAAAGCGATTTCGCCAGCTTTTACTGAGGTCTGTCATTGCGGGTGAAGCGGTGATCGAGGAGCTGGCGACCGGCAAAACCGGCTTCCAGCGAGTGCCAGTGAGTGATCGTTACTTCGCCTTGGAGCCAGCAAAGCAGAACGATGCTGTCGTCCAATTGGAAGGGGAAGTCCAGCAGCCCCTTTTCCAGGTCCTTGATCTGTACGCCGATGGCGTCGATCTCGGCCAGCGCATCGCGGGCCTCCGTCACGGCCTTTTGGTGATCGTCCTTCAGGCGCGTGGCCGCAACGACATCCACCCGCATGCCGCCCGAGAGATAAATCGCGTGCGAAAGCTGCTGCTGCCGGTCTTCAAGTGCTGTGGCCTTTGCGGCGGCGGACTGGGCCTGCTTAAGAAGCGAGTCCACAAGCGGGAGAAGCGTCTGGGCTTCCTGGAGGGTGAAGGTACGCATATCGCTTTCAGGATACCCGGAGGTTGCGGCGCTCGGTAACCTATTTCTTACCGGCGCCGCCATTTTGGCGCAGGGGGATCGAAGATTTCGGGGGACCACATAAAGAAGGCGGCGAGGTAATAAAAAGGCTGGCAAGATGCTCAAGCTAAATTGGAAGCATGCAGCGTGTTCTCATCCTCGGTTGTCCGGGCTCGGGCAAGTCCACGTTGGCGAGGGAGCTTGCCGAACGGACTGGTCTGCCGCTGGTGCATCTCGATCAGCTCTATTGGCGGCCCGGTTGGGTGGAGGCGTCGAAAGAGGAGTGGCGAACGCGGCTCGCGGAGGTTCTGGTCCAGCCTGCGTGGATCCTCGATGGCAACTATGGCGCAACGATTTCGATGCGGCTGGAGGCGGCGGACACGGCCATCCTGCTCGATCTTCCGACTTGGCTCTGTCTCTTCCGGGTGTTTCGTAGAAGTGTGCTGGGATGGGGCCGAATCCGGTCGGATATGGCCGAGGGCTGCCCGGAGCGGTTCGATCTCCAGTTCATCAGGTACGTTCTGAACTTCCGCAGAGCGAAACTACCGAAGGTGCTGACACAGTTGAGAGTATTTCGTGGGCAGCAGGTGGTGCTGCAAACACAGGCGCAGATGAGGCAGTTTCTTCAGTCGTTTTCTCAAGAGGCTTAGAAGAGGCTCGCTCCCTCGCGCGAACCCCGTATTCCTTCCGGGAGTCATCTTGACACTGCGGAAACTGCGCCGAGATACTATAAAAGAGTGCCTACTTTCGCCAATTCGTTTCGCCGTCTTTGCGCTGAGCGTGGCATTGCCGTGACGCAGCAGAGGCAGGTTCTCTACGAGACGATGCAGGCGATGGAGGGGCATCCCTCTCCCGAAGAGGTTTACGCGCAGATGAAGCTGCGGATTCCTTCGGTTTCGCTGGCGACGGTCTACAAGAACATCCACCTTTTTGTGGCCAGCGGCGTCTTTCGCGAGATGAGCATGCACCACGGCACGCTGCGCGTGGAGATGAACCGCGAAGAGCACCACCACATGGTCTGCTCGGTCTGCCGGTCAATCTGCGATTTGGAAGACAAAGATCTGACGCTGGAGCTTCCGCGCGAGCCGAAGATGGCCGGCGGGTTTCTGGTGGAGCGGTATGCGGTCGATGTGATCGGGGTCTGTGCAGCGTGTCAGATTGCAGCGTCTGGTGGCCAGTCCGCTGCTACGATTGAGGGCCAGCAACGTCCAACAGTTTAGATGAAACTCTCCAGAGCTCTCCTACGAGTTGTCGCGCTGTGCATGGCGTGTGTGGTCGTGGCTATGCTCTCGGGGTGTGGCAAATTCTTTTTTAAAGAGACCGGCACGGGGACGGGTGGGGGCGGTACCGGAGGCGGCACAGGTACGGTGAACTATGCGTACGTTGCCAACTTCGGATCGAACACGCTGGCGGGTTTTCAGATCTCCACGACCGGCGCACTGACGGCCGTCACGGGCTCACCCTTTTCCGTACCTGCGGCTCCAACTACGGTGACGGTCTCTCGTGCGAACACATACGTCTATGTGGGTACGGCCATCGGCATCTACGGCTATGCGATCGGGACGGGTGGCGTCCTGACGGCCTTGAACTCGGGGGCGGCGCTGGTGCAGACGCTGAGCGGTGTGCAGTGGCTCGAGACCTCTCCGGATGGTCAGTGGCTGTTTTCGCTCAACCAGGATGGCGTAACCATCAGTGAGTATTCGATCGTGGCGAGCACGGGACTGCTGGCTCTGGCGCAGAGCTATACGTATCCGGGAATCAGTGGAGTCTCGCTGCCGAAGATGTTCCGCATCGCTCCCAATGGGGCCTCTGCCTTTGCTACGCTGGGCACGGGCGGGGAGGTGGCTTACGCGTTCAACACCACAACGGGGCTTTTAACTCAGACCGGAATACTCCCCGTGCCGAACCAGTCGAGCGATGCCGCGATTACGATCGATTCGAACAGTGCCTATCTGTACCTGGCACGGACGGGTACCTCGCAGGGACTGAGTGTCTTTGCGATTGGAGCCAACGCCGCGCTGACGCAGGTGGGGATAACCTACGCGACGGGTTCGCAGCCTGCGTCCGTAGCGATTGACCCGACGAACGCCTATGTCTATGTGGCCAACTTCATGGATGGAACGATCAGCGGATACGGCGCGGCGACGCCAACTGCACTGACGACGCTGCCCGGTACTCCTTATGCTGCAGGGACCGGCGTTGGTGCGTTGGGCTTCGATACCACGGGGAAGTGGCTGCTGGCATCGGCGCAGTCGGGATCCCCCGACCTCACACTGTACGGCTTCGACGCCACCAGCCTGGGGCGCATTTCCTCTGTGAGTTCGGCGGCTTCAGGTACGACGCCGATAGCCATCGCTCTCACGCACTAGTAGAGGAGCTTAGCGGGCTTCACGATGAGGTCCGCGCGCCGTACTGGTGGCCTTTGCCATACCAAGGGCAGTGCTGTGAACCGAAGAACCTGACGCAACGCAAGATTTGAGGTCTTTTGCTCGCAGCGTATCTCATCGACGAGTGTGGAGGAAGGACAAGCACCAATCGTCAGGTTGGGTAATCCACGTGATTCCGTCTATCTTGAGATACACGTTCAACCACGCTTCTATAAACGGCAGGATGTTCCTCGCATTGGGAATGGTATAGACGCCTGCATTGGGGTCAAAGAAGTAAAGGGTGTCTCCACGGCTTCGATAGAAAGCGATGCTATGGCCTCCGCCGTTGCCTTGCGTAGGTTTGAGATCAACCAGAATGGCCACACCCCTCGGGAGGTGAGCTGCGGCCTCCGCTACGCTTTCGGCATGAAGACGCTCCGGTAGATGTGAAGGGGCCTCCCCCTTCACAATTTTCGCTTGCGGGCTATACTCGCCCTTGATGAGGCCAAGTTCAGAGGCCACGGCTGAGGCATCGTTATTCAGCGTATAGTAGGCCGTCTGGACCATGGCGCCGGAGAGCATGGCAGCTTGGTTATGCGTGGCGCTTTTCCCTGTCATACGTCTTAGGGGATTCATGGAGTGAGAAAAGCTGTTCCGTTGAGAGCCGGGCAGGGAACGAGAGAGTAGACCGTTTTCGCGAAACAGACCATGCGAAGTCGTGAGCTTTTCTTTGATCCAATTCAAAGCCACACCTATGCACGCACCGCCGCTTAATCTCGGGTAGTGGTGCCTCACCAGGTCATAGGAATCGGCCTGCGCGAACAGGTACTCTCTGTGTCCGAAGCGATCAAGTGCACTAAAGTCTCTACCCATCTTTTGATCCTCTTTGTAAAAAGTGGTTTGAGCAGAGGCTCTAACCCACCGTTGTCCACCGCCATGTGCATCTCCCCTAAGATCCCTTAACACCGCGAACTGTGGCGTTATTCCCGATCATTGCGCAGAGCAGGACGCGGTGAGTTCGCGATCCGCGACCGCTCTCTAAAGCAGCGCCGCCCAGTCGCTACAATGGATGGATGGGGCGGATCCGTGTTCTTTCCGATCAAGTAGCAAACCAGATTGCCGCAGGCGAGGTGGTGGAACGGCCTGCGTCGGTCGTGAAAGAGCTGCTGGAAAATGCCGTGGACGCCGGCGCGACACGCATTCGCGTGGACGTGGAGGCCGGTGGCCGCAAGCTGATTCGGATCGAAGATAACGGCTCGGGCATGGTGCGGGACGACGCCATGCTGGCCTTCGAGCGCCATGCGACCTCCAAGCTGCGAAACTCCGAAGACCTACTGTCGATCTCCACGCTGGGATTTCGCGGAGAGGCGCTGCCTTCCATCGCATCCGTGGCGCGTGTGGAGATGGATACGCGGTCGGCTGAGGACGAGGTCGGCACGCGGATCGAGATCAGCGGCGGCAACATGCTTCGCGTGGAAGACATCGGGCGTCCGGTGGGAACGACGATTGCGATCCGCGACCTGTTCTTCAATACTCCCGCGCGCAAGAAGTTCATGAAGAGCGAATCGACGGAGCTCAGCCACGTGGCGGCGCTGGTGACGCACTACGCTCTGGCGCATCCGGAGAAGCACTTCGAGCTGCATACGACGACGCACGCTCTGCTTGTAGCTCCTGCGGTCCGGGACGCAGGCGAGCGGCTCTTCCAGATCTTCGGTGCGGAGACGCACAAGGCGATGATCCCGGCGGTGGCGGAGGTGGATTTTTCGCGGATCGGAATACCGGAGCCTCCGCCGTGGAAGCGCGGCGAAGACTACGAAGCGCCCACGCCGGGGTTTCTGCGTGTGCGCGGGTTTGTCTCGAAGCCTGAGCTGCAGAAGCTCAATCGGAACTCGATGTACGTCTTCGTAAACGGCCGCCAGGTGCGGGACAAGCTCATCCTGCACGCCATGGGCGAGGCCTACCGCAACGTCATCCCGCCGACGAGCTTTCCCGTCGTGCTCCTTTTTCTGGAGATGCCTCCGCAGGAGGTGGATGTGAACGTCCATCCGGCGAAGACCGAGGTGCGCTTTCGGCAGAGCGCGTTTGTCCATGATTTCGTTAGAGATACGGTGCGGAATGCCGTCATGAAGGCGCGTCCGGTGGCCAGTTTTGCCATGGCCCTGGAGACTGCTCCGCGCGCGAGCGAAAGTCTGCTGCTCGATGTCGGCGCGATGAGCGTCGGCACGATTCCGTGGAGCGAAGCGCTCCCGGTGAACGGCGACCGTCCAATTCCGCAGAGCGAGAGAATCGGGCCTGGTGACGCCGAAGAATTTTCGCTCCGCGAAATAGAGCTTCCGGCAGTCCCGGTGCGGCTGGATTTCTCCTCCTCGCCTCCTGTCTCTCCCTCCATCGCGGGGCTCAACGCGGAACAGATCGCCGAAGAGATGCGCGCGGCGGAAGAGGCGCCCGTCACGCTGAATGCCCTGGCGAACCTGCGTCCCCTGGGGCAGCTGAAGGCGTCCTTCATCCTCGCGGTGAACGAAGAGGGGCTCTGGATCGTGGACCAGCACGTTGCGCACGAGCGGATTCTATTCGAGAAGATCTTGAAGGCGCGGCAGGTGGAGCATGTGCAGCGGCAGCGACTGCTGATGCCCCTGCTGATCGATCTTCTGCCGGAGCAGATGGCGGCATTCGCGGTGATGGCAGAGGAGTTGGAGCAGAATGGCTTCGAGGCAGAGCCCTTCGGGCCGCGTACGCTGGCGGTGAAGGCGGCTCCCGTGGGCCTGGAGGGGAGGCAACTGGAACTTACCCTCGGCGAAGTTCTGCAGGTGGACGAGCGCGAGCGGCAGGCGGAAAACACGGAGTCGCGGCGGATGCGTGTGGCGGCATCCATCGCCTGCCACGCCGCGATCAAAGTCAATATGGCCCTGGAGCCCGAAAAGATCGCCTGGTTGCTCGAAGAATTGGGCAAAACCGAGAATCCTATGAGTTGTCCGCACGGCAGACCCATTGCATTGAGGTATTCTCATAAGGACATCCAACGCGCATTTCAGCGCATTTAAATACGAGCAGGCCCCAAAAGCCTGCATCTCTGGCCGAAGTTCCGTTGCGGGTTGTCTCCGCGATGGCCGGCGAAGACCGAAGAAGGACAATTCCCATGAGTACGAATGAGACGTTTACGCCGCGGCAGTTATCAGCCGCGCGCAAGGCCCTGTGGCATCAGGACGGAACCGCACTGTTGACCCAGGTTTCCGCACGCGAGTGGCTGGAACAGGCTGGCCTGGTTCCCTACATGCCCCACACACAGCAGTTTCCCGGACCTTCGCCGAGCTTTGTCGAAGCGATCCTGGGACGCCCCGAGATCGGTCATCGCATTCCCTATGTGGATGAAAATGCAGAAGTAGCCGCTCCGTCCGAGGATGAGTCCCTGGCCGTCGAAGCGGAAGAAGCAGAAGAGAATGAATTGGAAGAGGGCGACACCTCTGCCACCGACTCCGAGATTATGGTCGTCGAAGAAGACGAAGCCGAAGAGGATGAGGGCGACGAGATTGCTGAAGTAGATGCGATCCACGCCGCTTCCGAAGAGGCCGCTGCCGCAGAGCCTGCGAAGTCCGAGCCGGTGATGCAGATCGTCAGCGGATTCACGGCAGAACAGAAAGAAGAAGCGCGCCGTATGCTGGCGAGGCTCGTTGCCGAGGGTGCAGCGGTTCCGTTGAACCTCCTGGGCGGTCCCGGCGAACTGCCGGACTTTGTCTGCTCGGCGCAGGCGTTCTCGTTTGTCTACACGCTGCGTGGCGACAAGGGATGGAAGCTGGCGCCTTCGACCTCGGGTGCTCTGCGGGTTTCGCAGCTTGCCCTGCACGCATGGGAGATCCTGAAGGAAAAGGGACCGCTCACGGCGATGGCTCTTGTGCCTGAGCTTGGACGCGAAGTTACAGAGGCTGCGGTTCTCCGCGCCATGACCGAGCTCTGGGCGATCCAGCGTGTGATTCCTCTGCCGCAGACGGATGGTTCCGCAACGGTCTGGGAGTTGGTGACGGGCAAGTTCATTCGCCATCTCAAGGCCGGATCGAACGCCGGTCAGCCGACTGCGTTGAGCGCTCTGCTCTCGCTCTATCTCGGACAGGTCGTTGCCGCGACGACGGAAGAGATGGAAGTCTTTCTCTCTCCTCTGGCGGCGCGTTCGCGCATCCGCGAGATCGTGAATGGCCTGGGAGCGAGCCGACAGCTCGACGAGATTGTTCTGGAAGGAAAGACCCTGCACTACATCGCGGGCGATCTTCCTGAGTTCCCCGATGTGATGGAGCCGGTGATGGCTCCGGCGGCACAGCAGTTCTCTCGCTACGAACCTCGCGAAAAGGTCGTCTACCCGGTACGCAAGCCAGCAGGCGCACGTGCCGCGACGGAGGGCAACTTCGCCAACAAGCGCAGCGGTCCACGCAGCGACTCCGAGCGTCGTCCGTTCGTCCGCCGCGATGCCGCTGAGGGTGACGCACCCAAGCGCGAGTACACCAAGCCTTGGAACGACGACCGTTCCAACTCTGCTCCTCGTAAGCCCTGGACACCGCGTGAAGGTGGAGATCTCAAGCCTTACGCTCCGCGTCCTTCCTACGGTGCAGGTGGTGGCGACCGTCCTGCGTTCAGCGACCGTAAGCCCTATGCACCACGTGAGGGTGGCGAGCGCCGTCCTTACTCGCCGCGTCCGTCCTTTGGCGGATCGAGTGATGGTGGCGAACGCAAGCCTTACGGCGACCGCAAACCATTCACACCGCGTGATGGCGGAGATCGCAAGTCCTACGCACCTCGTCCCTCCTTTGGTGGATCGAGCGATGGTGGCGAGCGTCGTCCTTACTCCTCACGTCCTTCCTTCGGTGGTTCGGGCGGTGGAGAGCGCAAGCCCTTTACGCCTCGTGATGGTGGCGAACGACGTCCCTATTCGCCGCGCCCGTCCTTTGGCGGATCCCGTGAGGGTGGCGAGCGTCCTGCTTTTGGCGACCGCAAGCCGTTTACACCGCGTGAGGGGGGAGAGCGTCGTCCTTACTCCCCACGTCCTTCCTTTGGTGGATCGGGTGGCGGAGAGCGCAAGCCCTTTACGCCTCGCGATGGTGGCGAACGCCGTCCGTATTCGCCGCGCCCGACCTTCGGTGGATCGAATGAAGGCGGAGAGCGCAAGCCTTACGGCGACCGCAAGCCGTTTACGCCGCGTGAGGGTGGCGAACGTCGTCCTTACTCGCCTCGACCTTCTTTTGGCGGATCGAGCGATGGCGGAGAGCGTCGTCCTTACTCACCCCGTCCCTCGTTTGGTGGTTCGGGCGGCGGCGATCGCAAGCCCTTTACGCCCCGCGATGGCGGCGACCGTAAGCCTTACTCGCCTCGTTCGTCCTTTGGTGGATCGGGTGGCGGCGGTGAGCGTACGCCATATGCGCGCAAGCCCTTCACACCCCGTGAAGGCGGCGGCGGTGGTGATTTCGAGAAGCGTCCCTTCGTGAAGAAGAGCTTCGGTGAGGGCCAGGACCGGTCTCCCAAGGCCTTCGGCGAGCGCAAGTTCGCGGCGAAGAAGTTCGGCGGAAAGCCGGGCGGATTCGCGAGGAAGGGCGGATCGTTTGGAGGAGCACGCACCGGGGCACCGAAGAGGCGTCCTGAATGAGCTCTGGCGTTAACCAGAACCGCGTAAAAGTAGTTGCTATCGATGGGCCCGCCGGTGCTGGAAAAAGCACCGTCGCGGCCCATCTGGCGCGTAAGTTCGGTTTACTGAACCTGGAGACGGGCGCGATGTACCGCGCCCTGGCCCTGAAGGTATCCCGCAAGGGAATCAATCCCGACGACGCTGCGGCCGTAACCGGTGTCACAGCGGGAACGAAGATCGTTCTGGAGCCGACCGAGACGGGGAACCGCGTCCTGCTGGACGGTGAAGATGTGACCACACTTCTGCGTGCGCCGGAGGTTACGGCGCTGGCTTCGCGCGTCAGCGTTCATGCGGATGTCCGGCGATGGATGGTGTCGGAGCAGAGGTCGATGGCCTTGGCTTCCGGGCAGGGTGTTGTGATGGAAGGCCGCGATATCGGGACAGAGGTCTTTCCCGATGCCGTCGTGAAGATCTTTTTGGATGCCTCTGCGGAGATGCGCGGCGAGCGCCGCTTCGAGCAGAATCCCGCGATCTCTCTCGACGAGACGGTCCGCGAGATGAAAGATCGCGATGCGCGCGATCGCAGCCGTGCGGAATCTCCTCTGCGCCCGGCGGAGGATGCCGTCGTGGTCGATACGACAGGCATGAGGCTGGACGAGGTGGTGGCGCGGGTTGACGATCTGGTGCGTGTCTCTTTTAGCCGCTAACCAAGACGGATTCGCATTCTAGGGCGGCGGCGTCGATTTGCGAAATAAACCCAAGTTTTCCTCGCAACTTTTTTGAATCGTGCTAAGCTTACCGCAATCGATTGGAACACTTGGATTTTTTGTACAGATTTTGGGTCAAAACCATTTGTATTCAACGGCATACTCGCTCTGAAGGACTGCAAGATGGAACAGGGAACAGTGAAGTGGTTCAACGACGCTAAGGGATTTGGATTCGTCAGCCGGCAGAATGGTGAAGACGTTTTCGTGCATTATTCCGCGATCACCTCGAGTGGCTTCAAGAGCCTCCAAGAGGGTCAGGCAGTTCAATTCAACGTGGTCAAAGGTCCGAAGGGCTGGCAGGCTTCGGATGTACAACCTCTGTAAACACTTCCAACCTGTTCCCGAGCTTCTTTAGAAGCAGAGGACTTTTTGACCAAGGGCGACCGGAAGGTCGCCCTTTGTCGTTGTCCATTAACGTTCAGTTTTGGGTTCCGTCGTTACACTGGTCTTGCATGACTCCCGAAGTTGACGTGGCTTTGCGATTTGTTCCGCGCCGGTGGGTGGCGTTGTTGATGGTCGCAGGGGCGGCAACGATTTTTATTGCGCCTTTCGCGCATGCCCCCTCGCAACAGGTCGCTTCGGTCAGCTATGTGGCGGGTTGCGACAACCGCATCGCCTCCATAGGCTTGGCGCTGTTGAGTCTGATCGTGGTGGCGCTGGTCTGGCGGCTCCTTTCCCCGGCAGAGATCTCGGAAGAACGCGGTAGGGTGCCCCGTGTGCTGGTCTTCTGGTCGATCGCCTTCACCGTGGTCTTTACGCTGACTCTGGGATGGGCCATCCATCGGTCGGATGTCCGTTTTGCGGAATCGAATTACTTTCTGAACCGCATCCGGAACATTCTCGAGTTCCGGATGAAAATCTACCGCGATCTTGAGTTCCCTTATGGACCCATGCTGCTTTATCCGTCGGTGTGGATGTACCGCCTCTTTGCGCCACTGGGGATGTCGGTCGTAACGGCTTACTTCGCAACGCTGGCAGTGATGAACGTAGCCGGTGTGGGCATGGTGGCTTACCTGGTCAACCGACTGCCCATGCTCTATCGCTGGCGTGTCCTTCTCTTTGTGGCCTGCGTCCTTCTGCAAACGAATGCGCTGGCGGGACCGAATTATTCGCTCTACAAGTTTGCTCTGCCCTTTACGGGAATGGTCTGGGCATCTCGACGGAATAGACAGGGGATGCAGTTCGCCGCGTTCGTTCTGGCGGAACTCACCGTTCTTCTTGTGTCGCCGGAACTCGGCGTGGGTATGACGGCGGGGGTTGCGACTTACGCAGTCGTACGCATCTTCCGAGGGCAGAGAGGAGCTGCGGTTCTGTTCGTGGCTCCCATCGCGTCGGTAGTCCTGTTTCTGGCTGGATTCGGGCGCGCTTTTCTGGACCGTCTAGGGCAGGCTTCGAATGGAGCCTTGAACCTGATTCCGGAGCCAAGCCCGCATCTGTTAGTCTTCGCCTTCGCCATTCTCTTTCTCGTGCCTGTGATGGTGGGCTGGATGTTGCGCGCCCGCGCGGAATGCGCCGCCCTGGTGGCGGGAGTGTATCTGCTCTCGATGGGTATGCTTCCTGGGGCTCTCGGACGCTGCGATCCGCTGCATGTCTTCTTCTATGGATTTGGATTCTTCGTACTTACCTTCGTAGCCATTGGGGCGTACAGCCGAAGAGCGCAGACGGCCTGGGCGACCGTCTTTATTCTCTTTGCGTTCCAGGTGCAGGCGACGAACCTGAAGGTGGCTGCGCCCTCGTTGCGCGCTTTGCTGCATAGCCGGGGAGCCGGAGATTCTTCCGAGATCGACGCGCTGCGTTCCATTACGGGAGGAGAGCGGATCAGTACGCCGGAGATCTACTCTGTCCCGGTCAGTCTGGAAGAGCAGATGCGCTCCGCAGGAATCTTCGTTCCGGACTACTATCCCGGCATGGCCGAGGTTTGGGATGCTGCGGGCGAGGAGCGGGTGATCGCTGCGATGCGGAGGGAGCGCTGGGCACTAGTGTTGAACAACGACGGAACCTTTTCGGAGACCCTGCCGAATACTCCGATCAAGCTGGTAATGCGCTTTGGATATCGATACAAGGCGAGACATGCGCCGTTTGAGCTGGGAACCCTGCTGCATGAAGAGCTGGCTACGCGATGGACTCCGGTGAAGGTGCTTTGCGGTTTGACCCTCTATCGCCAGTTGCCGTAATTATGGCTGAGGCGGCGGGGTCGTGCCGGCGTCCGGTGTTGCATCCGGAACCTCGGTGACACCGGGGAGAATCTTCCCCGAGCTTTGGAATTTGCGGTAGTCGTAGAAGGTGGCGTGGCCGCGGCCTTCGTAGTGCACCAGCAGAAGCACACGCACCGAGCCCTGGCCGCTGATCTTCGCGGGCAGCCAGACTTCGTTGTTCACGAAGGTGGTCTCGTAGCTGAAGCTGGAGTCTTTGCGGACGTTGGCGACCAGACCTCCGCCGACTTTGAAGTTGTCGAGAAAGTGCCCTTCGGCCCGGACCAGGTTACGCGTCTTCTCATCCACCCAGACGGTGCCGACGAGATCCTTGAAGACGGCTTCGAAGGCGCTGCGCGACTTGGCTTTCTTGTCCCCCGCGTAGTCGACGACGATCGTGGGACGGTCGTGGTACATCTGGCGCCGCGGATTGGAGAAGGTGCCGAGTTCGAGGATGCGCGCCGCAGAGAGCATCTCGTCGCCTCGCCCGTTTGTGGATTTGCCCTCGGAGGCGGCTTTGCCGCGCTTCTCCTTTTCTTTGACGATCTCTTTCTCGACGCGTTCGTCTTCCTTCTGCTTTTCCTTGTCGGTGAGCGGCTTGCCGTTTTTCTCGATCACGCGCTCGACGAGAGCTCCCTCGGTGAAAAGGATCTCGCGGACGGAGGACTCGGTCTTCTTCACGCGACCGTTGCTGTCAGTCTCTTCGGTCAGGGAAGCCGCGCGATAAGTGTATTTTTTGCGCAGTTCGTCGGAGGCACGTTGATTTTTTTCCACATCGTGCATGAGGGCGGAGATATCAGGGAGAGGTGCGCTGAGATCGACGGTCTCTGCTGTTTCTGCCTGCTTTTTCTCCTCGGGCGTGGGAGAAGGCTGCTGCGCGTACAGAATGCAGGACAGGGCAAGCAGAGCGGCGGCTGCGGAACGCATCATACGGTCAACTATATAGAGGGTGTTTTTGTTGCGCCGACAGCAGCTATGCTGGAGTTATCGAGAAAAAAGGAGGGCTGATGCATTTCCTGATTGGTTTGCTGGTAAGCGCCATCGGTCTGCTGGTGGCGGCGTATCTTCTGCCTGGGATTGAAGTAGCGGACTTTACGTCGGCGCTGTGGGCGGCGCTGGTCATTGCGATTCTGAATGCAACGCTCGGATGGCTGCTGAGCCTGGTGGTCTTTCCGCTGACGTGGCTTCTGCCGAACCTGATTTATTTTCTGATCGATGCGCTGATGATTTATTTCGCGGGTCGGATCCTCAAGGGCTTCAGGGTGAAAGACTATACGTCTGCACTACTGGCGGCGCTGGTGTTGACGGTATTACATTTCCTGCTCGGCGCATAGATCGTGCGCCGATTGATTCTTGTATCCAAGGTAGTGCATGAACCCTGAAGTTGGAGCGGAGACGCCGGTTGAGCCGGTGAAGGTAAGGCCGATCGGCGCAATCGCGGCAGACAGGAGCGGATTTGCGCCACTGCGTCTGCCACTGTTTCGCAACCGTTGGATTGCATCGACGGTAAGCGGTGTCGGCACGTGGATGCAGGACACGGCAGGCACGTGGCTGATGACGGCGTTGACGGGGTCTCCGTTGCTGATCGCGCTGATGCAGACGGCGGCAAGCGCGCCGGTGTTGTTCCTGGGTCTCTTTGCCGGTGCGACCGCAGATATCTTCGAGCGTCGTCGGCTGCTGATCTTCTGGCAGATGTGGCAGCTTGCGGTGGTGGCCCTTCTGGCCGTGCTTGCACTCTTTGGTGTGATCGGGCCGTACATGCTGCTGGGCCTGACGTTCCTGATGAACATCGGTTCGGCCATGAACAATCCCGCGTGGCAGGCGATTGTTCCGGAGCTTGTACCGCGCGAGCAGTTGCCCGATGCTGTCGCACTGGCGAGCGCCAGTAATAATCTCGCGCGGGCTGTGGGGCCTGCCCTTGGTGGTCTGATGGTGGCGGGATTTGTGAAGGCCTCCACGGGGGCGGGATGGGTCTTTGCACTGAACGCGGGGTCGTTTGTTGCCGTGGTGTGGGTGCTGTACATCTGGAAGCGGAAGCCGCTCTTCAAAAGCGCTCTGCCCGCTGAGCGAATCACTGGTTCTGTCACGACCGGGCTGCGGTATCTGCGATACTCGCCACCGTTGCAGGCAGTGTTTGCACGATCCTTTATCTTCACGTTTTTTGTCAGCGCTGTGTGGAGTCTGCTGGCAATCGTTGCGGCGCGCGATCTGAAGCAGGGGCCGATGGGATACGGCATTCTGAACGGTTCGCTGGGCTTCGGCGCCGTGGTGGCGGCGGTGCTGCTGGCTAAGGTGCGTGCGCGTTGGAAGGCGGACCAGATTCTCGTTGCATCGAGTGTGATGTACGTGGGAACACTCGCGGTGCTGGCGTTTGCGCATCATGCGTGGCTGGTGATCGTCTTCCTGATGGCGGGAGGATTTGCGTGGACGTGCACGATGTCCACCTTGAATACTTCGGTCCAGTTGCTCGCTCCTGGATGGGTAAGCGCGCGTGCTCTGGGGATGTACCAGATGGTCTTTCAGGGAGGGCTTGCTCTGGGAAGCATCTTGTGGGGCGTGGTCGCAGAACATAGTTCCACCACCGCGGCTCTGGCGGCGAGTGGTCTGGGCCTGGCGATTTCGATACCGCTTACGACGCGGCTGCACGTGATGCGTGGAAAGATTCCGGATCACACGCCCTATCACTGGCGCAGCCCTGTGCCGCATCTGACGAATGAGCCCGAGCCGGAAGATGGTCCGGTGAGTGTGCTTGTGGACTACCGTATCCCGGTGGATAAGTACGAGGAGTTTGTCGTGGCGATTCACAAGCTGCGTGCGGCGCGGCTGCGGTCGGGAGCGATTCGATGGGGAGTCTTCCGCGATGCGAATGACCCGGAGCGGCTGGAAGAGAGTTTTGTGATGGAGTCATGGCTTGAGTATCTTCGTTCCCGCGAGCGTATGACGGAGGGCGACTTCACGCTAGTGCAGATGGCGCGGTCGCTCCATGCAGGGAAAGAGGCGCCGCACGTGACGCACCAGGTTTATGCGAAGGAACGGGCGCACACGGAGTAGATCTTCGCTTCTGAAGCTGTGGGGCACCCACCATACCTTTGTCATCCCGCAGCGAAGCGGAGGGATCTGCTGTTGCAAATCGCTCTTGAGCGAACGATGCGCTTTGCGCATAACAAAAGCAGATTTCTCCGCTCCCGCTCCGCGGTCGGTCGAAATGACGGTGGTGGTGTGGGGCGGGTGAGGTCTCCGTCGTCTCGACCGGAGCGGCAGCTTTATCGTCGCGGAGCGGAGAGATCTGTTGATTGTTTCTGACGAATCCGGTTTGTGCGCTCCGCGCGACCCCACCCTATCCCACCCCAGCGAACAAGAAGCTGTTCCCGGGTGGCTGACGTCTAAGGGATGGAGAGAGACCAGTCTATGGATTTAAGGAATGACCGCAGTTTTTTTGACCTGCTTGCAGGGAGCTTTGAACGGCTGACCCACCAGCCATTGGTACCGAAAGAGATTAGACCGGACGATGCGCCACGCTGGCTGTATGAAGACGCTCCATTCGGCATTCTCGCGCATAATACCGCGGAGGATCCTGTCTTTGTGTACGGAAACGAGGCAGTCCAGAAGCGCTTCGAGTACACGTGGGAAGAGTTGACGGCCTTGCCCTCGCGCCTCTCTGCGGAGGCGCCGGAGCGCAGCGAGCGTGAGAGGTTTCTCAACGAGGTAAAGCAACACGGGTTTGTTGCGAACTACCGCGGCATTCGCATCGCGAAATCCGGCAAACGCTTCTGGATTGAAGACGCGATCGTCTGGCAGCTTACCGATGCGGACGGTACGTATCGAGGACAAGCCGCGTTTTTGCCACGCACGTCGGACATTTAATCACTCCGCTGCGCAGAGTGGATCTATTGGCGTTCTTCACATTCGAAAGGTGACGTGCAGGTAGTTCCGCTCGCGCATGCGGCATGAACGAACTTCTTGAGATAACCGCCACGAATCGCGGTGTAGAGGAAACCGACGTTCGAGCAACTGGTTCCCACATCGACGCCACGGCAACTGGCTTCGACGTTACTAGTGACCGTCCGCATCTGGCTCTCGGAGAGTATTTCTTCAAAGCTTTCGATCTGTAAGTCAAGATCGCCGTAGGTAAGCCACTCCAGCTTCTTCTCTTTGCACTGTAAGTTCAATTCCTGATGAAACTCATTCCATGTCTGGATCTGTACTTCGCGGGGCGGCCACTTACCCTGTGATCCTGCCAAAGAAGGAACGAGCAAAATTAAACCTGCGATGAGATTGGTTCGCGCCCAATTCATTACCAGCCCTCAAGAACGGTCTTTCCAATCGACCTGCCGGACTCCTGTTTGGCGTGAGCCTTCTTGAGATTTTCTGCGTTGATGGTGCCGAGGTTTTCGGTCATCGTCGTCTTTAGCGTGCCAAGATCGATCAGGCGCGCGATCTCCGTGAGGATGTCGTGCTGACGAAGAATGTCGGGCGTCTCCCAGAAGGAGCGCGCGAACATGAACTCCCAGTGCATCGATCCGCATTTCCTCTTCAAGGGGCGGATGTCCACGGGATTCTTCGGGTCGTCGATGAGGCCGATCTTTCCCTGTGGCGCGAGGACGTCTACGATGGCCGGATACTGCTGGTCGGTGCCGGTGAGCAGGGCGATGTTGGTGACCTCCCGGATTTGGAGCTCTTCCATCTGCTGCTTGATCGGCCAGTTGTGGTCGATGACGTAGTGCGCGCCGAGTTTGCGGCACCACTCCTGCGTCTCGGGACGCGAGGCCGTGGCGATGACACCAAGCGGCGTCAGGCGGCGCGTCAGCTGAATCAGCATGGAGCCGACTCCGCCTGCTCCACCGACGATCAGGAGATCGCCGCGGCAGGGTTCGCCGTAGGCCTTGCGTGGATCTACGTTCCAGCGGTCGAAGAGGAGTTCGTAGGCCGTAAGCGCTGTGAGCGGAACGGCAGCCGCCTCCGCGAAGGAGAGCGTCTTCGGTTTGTGCGCGACGATGCGCTCATCGACCGTATGAAACTCCGCGTTGGCACCCTGGCGAGCGATGCAACCGGCGTAAAAGACTTCGTCGCCGACTTTGAACATGGAGACGAGCGGGCCGACGGCGGTGATTACCCCAGCGGCATCCCATCCAAGGACTTTGAACTCCTTGCCCTCGTCGGGTTTGGTTTTGGCACGGACCTTGGTGTCGACCGGGTTAACGCTTATGGCTTTGACCTGCACGAGGATGTCGCGGTCGCGCGGGACAGGCTTCTCGATCTCAAGATCTTCGAGGGAGAGCGGATCTTCGATGGGCAGGGGGTCGCGGTAGCCAACGGCTTTCATGTCTGGAGTTTACCCGGTTCTTGCGAAACGATCATAACGTTTGGGTTTGTAGAACAGGTTCGGATGTCTCCTCGCTGCGAGGGGTGTGGAGGCAGCCGGAGGGTCGTTCCTTCTCTGGGAAAGTGCTCCTGACCCCGATGCGAGAGGAGAAACATCTCGTCGAAGAAGGGAATAAATCGCACCGGTGCCTGTCCTTATCACGGTAGCCGGATTTCCCTCGCCTATCGATTCAGCAAGAAAAACTGGAGAAGTTATGCGCGCGATTAAGAATCCAAGCCTTTCCCTGAGAGTTGCAGCTGCCGCAGTTGCTTTTGGCGGCATGCTCGCGTCCTTACATGCTCAAACTCCTATCCCGTGGACAGTGACCTGGAGCGTGCCACCGCAGCAGGCGCCACTTCTGAGTTCAGGGTTCAATAACCTTTCGCAGCAGACGTTACGGCAGATTCTTCACACCAGCATTAGCGGTTCTTCAGTCCGCGTGGAGATCTCCAACGTCTTCGGCAACACACCCATCGTCGTCAGCGATGTGCATGTAGCAAACGCGGTTGTGAATTCGGATGGAAGTCCAACGTCTTCCACGATTGCAGGCACGGATCACGCAGTGACGTTCAGCGGTTCTAGCACAGTGACGATCCCCGCTGGCCAGATCGCCGAGAGTGACGGAGTAGGGTTTACGTTGCCTGCCGATGCGGACGTGATGGTCAGTATGTACTTCCCAAACGGCGTTCCAGAATCTTCCATCCCGACCTTCGCGCAGGATGGCGGGCAGAACGGAATGTTTCTGGCAAACGGTGACGTGAGTGCGGCTACCAGCATCTCTCCTTACAGCACCTTCAGCAGCTACTACTACCTCACGGGTCTCCAGGTGCAGAACCCGAACTCACTCGGAACCGTTGTGGCGCTGGGAGCTTCGATCACCGCAGGGGACAAGTCCAACTTCAATGTGAATCATCGCTGGGTGAACGATCTGGCTCAGCGTCTGAACACGGCTGGACTGCAAGTCGGTGTGGCGAACAAAGGCATCAGCGGCAACGGCCTGTTGTCTGGCAGCAACGCCAATCCCGATGCGATCAGCCGCTTCACGCGCGATGTTCTGCAGCAGCCGAACGTCCGTTGGGTGATCTTCTCTGATGTCATCATCAACACCCTGAGTGGAGCGGGAACGCCACCGACGTTTGCCTCGATCACCTCTGCTGTGAAGCAACTGATGCAGCAGGCCCACGCGCAGGGCATCAAGTTCTACTGCTCCACGTTGACACCGAATGGCGGCCGCCCGGCGGATCAATGGACCCCAGCGGCCGAGGCGATTCGGGAACAGGTGGATGCCTTCTTCCTCAATCCGGCCAACGGCTGTGACGGAATCGTCGATCAGGACACAGCCACGCACGACCCTGCGAATCCTCTGCAGTACCGTCCAGCCTTCAACGCCGGAGACTTCCTGCACCCCAACGATGCGGGTCACCAGGCTATCGCTAACGCGGTCAACCTGGGTCTCTTTACAGCCAACGGCGTACCGCCTTTTACAGCGTCGACCGGCTGCGGCACGCTGCTGGCCGGGCAGGGCATCACGCCGGGTCATCCACTGCCCTCCTGCAACGGTCGTTTCCAGATCTCTCTGCAGGGAGACGGAAATCTGATTTTGTATGACGGCAATACGATGGTCTGGTCCACTCAATCTTCGGGACACACTCCGTCGGTGGCCACCCTGCTGGCGGACGGAAACTTTGTGATTCTGGATCAGGCGGGCAAGATCTTCTGGTCCACGGCCACCGCCGGTCTGCTGGGCGATACGCTCATCATGCAGAACGATGGCAACCTGGTTCTTTACACCGCACCGACGGCCCCCAACTCTCCGGTGTGGGATTCGAACACGGTCGCTGCCAGCAAGTTACTCATGTATTGAGTTCAACAAAGCCCGGCTGGGGCGAGCAAGATGCTTGCTCTCCCCAGCGGGCTACTTCCAAAGAGAAACGATCAAACCACCGCTCACGATCAGCGCGCCTCCAACGAAGACAGGAAGAGTAGGAGCGGTGCGGAAGAAGAGATAATTCGTAATCTGGAAGACGATGAAGAGGGTCGCAATGTAGATCCCGGTGACGGCCGCGAATTCAACGGGAGCCAGATTGAGCGAAGTGCCGTAAGCCGTCAGCAGAGCTCCTCCAAAGACGAAGAGGGCGATGCGAATCGGCAGCGAGGGATGGTGCAGCGCGACGCGCAGGGTGGCATCCCCGGTGGCTTCGAGGATGGTAGCTGCGAGTACGAAGAGAAAGATCTTCATGGGTAGGACTCTCTTCTCGTTAAAGTAAAAGACCCTCGGCAGAAGCTGCCGAGGGTCTTCAGCAGTGAGGTATTACTTGTTCGATGCGCCAAGGGCGAGCTCGATGAGTGCCTTTTCTTCGAGCTCGTGGGCCTTCGCGGAACCGGTTGCAGGAGAGGCCGCGGCAGAGCGCTTGATGGAGAGGACGCGGCGGTTTGCGGCATCTTTCTTCAACAGCGGCAGAGCGTAAGTGAGAGCTCCCATGTTGGCCGGCTCTTCCTGAACCCAGATGATCTCTTCCGCATTGGGATACTGCTCCAGGGCTGCGGAGATCTCTTTTTCCGGCCAGGGGTAGAGCTGCTCGACGAAGACGATCGCGGTCGAATAGTCTCCGCGCTTGGCACGTTCCACGCGGAGGTTATGACCGATTTTGCCGGAGCAGACCAAGATGCGCTTCGGGTCTTTGGCTTCGTTGTCCGCGAGGACGTTCTGGAACTGCGGCAAGGCGAAGTCTGCGATGGGCGAGACAGCATCCGGATGACGCAGCATGCTCTTCGGTGTGAAGACGATGAGCGGCTTGCGGAAGGGTGAGAGCGCCTGGCGACGGAGCAGATGGAAGTACTGCGCTGCGTTCGAGGGCTGCGCGACGATCATGTTGTCCGTGGCACAGAGCTGCAGGTAGCGCTCCATGCGAGCGGAGGAGTGCTCCGGTCCCTGTCCTTCGTAGCCATGCGGAAGAAGCATGACGATGCCGGCGAGAAGATGCCACTTGGCTTCGCCAGCCGCGATGAACTGATCGATGATGATCTGTGCGCCGTTGGCGAAGTCGCCGAACTGGGCTTCCCAGAGGGTAAGCGTTTCGGGATAGTCGCGCGCGTAGCCGTACTCGAAGCCAAGCACTGCGGCCTCGGAGAGCATCGAGTTGTAGACCTCGAAGCGGCCCTGGCCTTCGTTGAGGTGCTGCAGCGGCGAGTAGCGCAGTTCCGTCTCGGTGTCGACGAAGATGGAGTGGCGCTGGTTGAAGGTGCCACGCTGCGAGTCCTGACCGGAGAGGCGAACGGGCGTGCCGGTCTTGAGCACCGAGGCGTACGCAACGAGCTCGGCCATGCCGTAGTCGAAGGGACGCGTACCTGCACCCATCTCTTCACGCTGCTTCAGGAGCGCTTTGACCTTGGGGTGGATGTGGAAGTCCGCCGGGTAGCTGACGAGCTGCTGCACGAGTGCGGTTACGGAAGGAGCATCGAGGCCGGTCTGCACGTTGTTGGATTCATCGAGGTAGCCGCCCTTGTACGGCTCCCAGTAGGTCGGCAGCTCGGAGAGATGCGGGATGTGCTCGGCTTCCTTGCCGCGACGCTGGTCTTCGAGGAAGGCTTCCTGGATCTGCTTAATCTCCGCTGCCGCATCGACACCAATGGTCTTCGCGTAGCTCTGGTAGAGCGGCGCGGTCTCCTTGATGCGGGCGTAGCGGCGCGGCTGCGTGACCGTGGGGTCATCGACCTCGGAGTGGCCGTGACGACGGTATCCGACGAGATCGACGACGACATCGGAGGCAAACTTCGCGCGATATTTTGCGGCGATCTCTGCAACGCGTACGACGGCGTCGGGATCTTCCGCGTTGACGTGGAAGATCGGAATCGGAAGGCGCTTGGCGATGTCGGTGGAGAAGCGCGAGGAGTTGGACTCCTGCGGTTCTGCGGTGAAGCCGAGGAGGTTGTTCACCACAACCTGAATCGTTCCGCCGACCTGGTAGCCGTAGATGGTGGCGAGATCGAGCGTCTCTGCCCAGATGCCCTGTCCCGCGAAGGCCGCATCGCCGTGAATGATCATGGGCAGGACCTTGCTTGTACCTCCGTCGCCGAGGCGCATCTGCTTGGCGCGCGCGCGTCCCATGACGACGGGATCGACAGCTTCAAGATGCGAGGGGTTCGAAGCGAGATGCAGACCTACCGTCTTGCCCGTGGGCGAGGTGTACGTGCCGGTCGCGCCCATATGGTACTTCACATCGCCGCCGCCGAGGGTGCTGCGAGGATCGACGTCTTCAAACTTGGTGAAGATCTCTGCGGCGCTGCGACCGACGGTGTTCACCATCACGTTGAGACGACCGCGATGCGACATCGCAAAGGTGGAGCGCTCGACGCCGAGTTCGGCGGAGACTTCGAAGGTGCGGTCGAGATAGGGGATGAGGGCGGTGAGGCCTTCGAGCGAGAAACGCTTGGTGCCGAGGTAGCGCTGCTGGATCACCTGCTCGAAGAGGTCGGCCTTGATGAGCTGCGTGAGCGTGTGTGCTTGCTGCTCCTTGGTCGCGGCGGTGGGCTGCTCCATCTGCTCCTGCAGCCACTGGCGTTTCTCGGGCGAAGCAATGTGCGAGAACTCCAGCGCGATGTGACCGCAGTAGTAGCCGCGTGCTTCCTGCGCGAGCTGTGTGGCTTCATCGCCTTCGGGGACATCGATAGGAAAGGGCTCTGCCGGAAGATACTGCTGGAGCGGATCGAGCGTGGCCTGGAGGTATCCCCAGCGACGGAAGATCTCGAAGACGGTCTCGCGCGTGGAACCGGAGGGCGCCAGGGTTGCGGCTTTGGTTGTTGTTTTTGCGGTCGGTTTCTGCGGCGGGGTTTTGATGGCCATACTTCCTCATCGGCATGATGCGGGAGGCCTGCAGGGAGGGCTCCGCTTGAGGGTCGATGCCGTCTTTCTATGGTAGCCGATTGGAAGGCAAGGTGTGGCGGTTAACGAACGGGGTGGGCGGTTAGCGCACGAAGGAAGCGGGTCGGCGAGTGAGGAGGCCGGCTTGTCGAAGCCGCGATGGCGCGCTGTGACAGAGGGGGAAGGTGGGAATAAGCGCTTGTTCTATTTGTTTAACCAAACATGTTACGTATTCTCATCGCCTCTCATCCATCGCCTGGGCATGTCAACCCCCTCGCCCGTATTGCGAAGTATCTGCATGGTCAAGGGCATCAGGTAATCTTTCTCACGTCCTCTCTCTTTGAAGACCAGCTTGCCGGGAGCGGCATCCAATTTATCTCCTTATTTGGGAAGCCAAACCATGACTATCGTGAGCGCACCACGCTATTTCCGGAGCTTACCGAGGAGCAGAGCTATCCCCTCTCACACAATGGTTACCTTAGATTTTTTAGCAAACTCATGCCGGAGGAGTATGAAAGCGTCCAACGGATTCTCCAAAACCATCCCATCGATCTCATTCTTGTAGACCTGATGTTCTTCGGCGTGATTCCCCTACTGCTGGACTCCACGAAAAGCCGGCCTCCCGTAATCACCATTGGGGTGGTAGCTCCGGTGCTTACTCTCCGCGAAAGTTCTCCTTTTGCCGGTTACGACGCGTCACCTGAGGGACTTCTCCGTAATGCAGCAGATAACGAAAGATACCATGAGCTTTTGACACCGGGACACGATCATATCGCGATGGTTTTGGCAGGGCTTGGATTGGAAGCGCCAGGAGGGTTTACCTACAACTCCCTGTATACGTTACCCGATGCATTTCTTCAGCTCAGCACTGCGGAGTTCGACTTCCCGAGCTCCGACCGTCCACGGAGCTTTCGATTCGTTGGCCCGCTTCCGCCTGAGCCGGGTGGGACCCACCCGGCACCAGGCTGGCTGAGCCAGTTAGACGCTCAGAAACCTCTGGTATTTATCTCGCAGGGAGTCATCGCCAACCGCGATTCCAACCAGCTTATGAGACCTGCTTTAGAGGCGTTGCAGCATGAAGAAATCGAACTTGTCGTGACCCAAGGAGGAAGAGTGAATGATCATCTCCCTAACAAACCGAATATTCATATTGAGCGCTATCTGCCATACGATTCGGTTCTGTCCAAGGCGGATATTTTCCTAACCAACGGAGGATTCAATGGCGTACAGCAGGCTTTGACCTTTGGGGTGCCCATCATTGTGGCAGGCACAACGGAAGAAAAAACGGTCGTCGGACATCGTGTCGCTCAGAGCGGGGTAGGCCTCGATCTCGCTACAAATAATCCCTCGAAGGAGCAGATTCACGAGGCGGTGTTCACCCTTCTGCGCGACACGTCCTTCCGGCAAAAAGCCCGAGAGTTCCAGGTAAGTTTTGCGGAGTATGACGCGCTGCGATCGATTGGCGAAGTCGCGGGAAGTTTAACAGGAAATTAGAAAAACTCAATTCCACGAGATGCAAAAGACCCATGTCCCCCTATCCGGGACATGGGTCTTTTGCCTAGCGAGCTAAAACAGGAGCTTCAGGCTGAGCTGGAGCTGGCGGCTGGTGGTGGAGGTGGAGGTGATCACGCCAGCGGTGGGGGAGGTAGCTGCGGCCACCTGTGCGTCGGTCGGCTGTGCTGTTGAGGTGGCATAAGCTGGCGCTGAGGCAAGGATGACGGCATTTGGCGTGGAGAAGTTAGAGTGGTTGAGGAGGTTGAAGGCCTCCACGCGGAACTGGGCGCGGAGGTGTTCGCCGATGGGTGCGGTGCGCGCCAGCGAGAGGTCGACCGTCGTCAGGCCGGGGCCGATGAGGGAGTCGCGGCTTGCGTTGCCGACGGCACCAGCGGTGACGGTGCTTCCAGAGAGCTTGGAGAACGGTGCCGTGAACGCCGTCGGATCGAACCACTGCGTGACCGAGTGGGGATAGAGATTGCCGTGGAAGTTGGGGTTCACGTTGGGGCGGACGGGGTTACGCGAGTCTCCCGAGCCGGTGGGGTTGTAACCGAGCTGCGGAGAGAAGGGGAAGCCCGTCTGCGCGGTGATGATGGTGGAGACCGTCCATCCCCCGAGCGTCGTGGAGGCGATGCGGTTGGAGTTGGCGAAGCGGCGGCCCTTGCCGAAGGGTAGGTCGTAGCTGCCGTTGATCGCGGCGAGGTTGCGCACATCGGCGGCGGAGGGACCCCAGTCGAGGCGGCTGATGTTGGGCACGCTCACGAAGGCGGGCGTGTTCGAGGAGACCGACGTATTCCAGGCCGAGCCGTTGTCCAAGTTCTTTGACCAGGTATAGACACCGCGAAGCTGAAGGCCGTTGGCGAAGCGGCGGTGCAGGTCCACTGTGAGCGCGTTGTAGAAGAGGTTGCCGCCGGAGAACCAGCTTGTTGTGTTGGCAACGTTCGGGTTGGCAAAGGTGTTGTTCGGATAGTAGACCGTTCCTGCGGCCAGACCTGCGGGGCAGGCGCTGGAGGGGCAGAGAACATTCGCGGGTTGGTTCGTATTCCCGGAGAGGATCTGGTGGTTGCCGCGTGAGCCCACGTAGCCGAGGGTGAGCGATGTCGTCGGCGTGAGCTGCTGTTCGAGGTGCAGCGTCCAGCTCAGGAGTGTCGGCGTCTTGAGGTCGGGCTGCGTGTTCGATGGAGAGATCTTGCTTCCTGCGGGCGCGGGTGTGTTGGGCGAGATGGCAAGCGAGGAGACGGCGACGTTCTTCAACTGCACGGTGGTATTGAAGGGCGCGGCCTGATCGAAGCGGTAGTTGAGCGTATCGAGCAAAGAGCGGTAGACACCGATGCCTCCGCGCAGAGCGGTGCGGCCGTTGCC
>Ga0247762_1000063_pt1 | contig 50270 bp, 40 predicted proteins | sample UWRJL081202R4_FD_181016 | JGI IMG/M metagenome (GOLD analysis project Ga0247762, IMG submission 181016) | Plant litter microbial communities from Arlington Agricultural Research Station in Wisconsin, United States - UWRJ-L081-202R-4 | ecosystem: Environmental > Terrestrial > Plant litter >...
GCATAATCGCCATGAGCAGAATAGAAAGGGTTTTAGAATTTAAATTCACGGCTTCTGTACTTTAATATCAACAACTATATAAGAGGCTAACCCTTCGCTGTGGAACTCCTTGATCTTAATAGCACCCTTCCGTCCGTCGTCGGTAAGAAAGAGCACGATGCGCGGCACAACACTGCCATCAAAAGTTCTAAGACCCGTAGCCAGCGACTGAATACTCACGTTTTGAAGCGGAGCGTCAGTGACCATCTGGTCGAAATCAGCCTCCGTAAAGTTCACACCGCAGTTACACTTCTCCTGCGAATTGATGAAGATCGTAGTGTTGGCCCCTGAAAGTGCATCGAACGTATAATTCTGAACAGAGTCCGGCGAAACAAAACGATTGAACGTAAACGAAGCATTCAACCCGAAGAAAGCAATGTCCACATATTTGCCAAGCGAATCCGGATCATCCTTCCGCACCACACGACGTAATACCGTCGAATAAAAGCTGCCGATCGTACTATGCGCAGTATTGATACCCAGCTTCACATCAGAATGCGTACGCAATCCGGTGTTCGGTTTTACAGTAATCTCACGGCTGATACTTTGCGTTTCTTTACCGTTGTTCGCCGTTAACGTGATCGTATACGTGCCCGGGTTGGCAAAGTATATCGAAGATTGCTCTGCATCGCTACGGCTTAACTGCCCACCCGTGGAAGTCCATTGCCAGGTCAGCCCGCCGATAGTCGTGTTTAACAGAGACGCGGTCAGTGGTGCCTCATAATCTTCATCCTGAAACGAAGGCTCAATCGTAAAGTCCATCGCCATCGCCGGCAAAACAGAGATCGTTTTCGAAATGGAATCTCTCTCCGCGCCGTTCTCCACTACCAGCGTAATCGTATGCTCGCCAGGTTCGGTATAGCGCACCACCGGCGGACTATAACCGGCAAACGATGCAGGCTCACCCTGGGGAAACTTCCAGTAATACGCAGTACCACCTTGAGTCGTATTGGTGATCGTAACATCAACCGGCGATATCGTATTGGTAGCAACGCTTGCCTCGAAGTCAGGTGTTACAGTACCCAATATCCGTAGCGTTATTTCCTTGGAATTGCGTTCATCGTCGTTCCAGGCTTCCAGCGTTATCGTATAAGTTCCGGCTTCCGTAAAGCGCACTACGCCAGGGTTCCGTTTGTCCGAAGTAGCCGGATCGCCACCTTCAAACGTCCACAGATAATGATCGGTGCCCACGCTCTTGTTGTCGAACGTCACTTCTACCGGAATAGAATAATCATCATTCGTAACGGCGTAAGTAAAATTTACAGAAGCCGGCACGATCTCTTCATGAAAACACGAGGCCATCAGAAAGGACACCATGAAAAGTACACTTCTGGAACACAGCGTATAAAAAGACATTATTTTATTGGGTAACCACATGGCACTAATACGTATCGCGGATAATCTCATAATTCCCATTCTTCTGCTTGAACCATGCGCGTACTGTTTCGAGTGCCTTCGCATAATCGTTGGTTTCCAGGTTGCCGCCCGGGCCGATGGCTACGGGGTAATCTTTAATCGCCGGGGCGATCATCTCCATAATGCGATAAGCACAGATAACAGGTTCATCTGACTCCGCGCTTGGAGGACCGCAGCTCTTCTCGTTACTGAGCAATCCTTCTTCCAGGTAGCGAATAGCGCGGAATGTTCGTGTATACACCAGGTCGGGAAACAGATCGTATACCACATCGTCATTCAGGCCCAGCGTCCGGAGACGATTCAGGAGAAAATCTATCGCTTGCTGGTCGCCCAACCGGGCAAGCGATATATAACCGGCCCAGCGGCTGGCTTTGTTTAACGACGACTGTGGCTCTTCTACATACGATTTTATTTTCGGCGCGAGATCTCGCAGGTCGAGATAGCCGATGAGCTTGAATAACTTGCCGGGTGATGCGGGAAGTATATTTAATCGCGACTTTATAGAATCAAGGGCCGTATGATCAAAATCCTGCCGCTGAAAATGTACGAGCGCATTATCCACCACACCGTGTATACCCCAGTCCATATCATGCCAACCGGTGATAAGAAGGTTTACTATATCCCTTCGTAGCCCTTTTTGTTTGGATTGTCGTCCAAGGTTACTCAACAGAGAATAGGCTTCCGCACGAAGCGTGGGGATTGTGTCTCGTAAGTAGGGAGTAAGTGCCCTGACATATTGCTCCTCCTTTTTGCTTGTAAACGACGGAGCAGTTGCAGACTGGTCGTTGCGTAAGGCAGAAAAGTAGGCGTCGATTTCCTGTTTTTGTGCGAAAACGCCAGTGCATAAAAACATGGCAATGACAACAATCACGGTTGCCTTAAATAGTGAAGATCGGATCATTTTGGATTTCAATAACAGCACAGTTCTCCTGGTTATGCTTTTGTGGTTTGATATTTACTAGGGTAAAACAGACTCCAGTGCCGGAGATCTATCGATCAGGTCCCATTGGTATTTATTGAGACCGATACTAAAATCAGTATAGTCCATTAGGTTTTTCGTAGTCCCTTCAGGTATCATCATCGGGCCAAGCTCGGCGAGAAAAGTATGCTTCAACCTGAAAGCACCGTGCCCTAACTCATGTCCTAACGTTACGATAAATGGATACGGGTCGGTTAATTGAGCGAAGTACGACCCCATAAAAATAAAGCCGGCTTGTTTTCCATATGGATTGTATCCGCCTTCTTTACCGCTTTCTCTTTGCGCCACCAGAAATAAATAGTTCGTATCCGGGTCGAATCCTTTTTTGGCCTTATACTCGTTGAGAACCGTCTTCATTTCATCACTATAAAGAACAGTTGCCCCGTAATTGTCCTGCATGCCATTGTTATTCCTGTCATAATTAATAGTCAGTTGTGAGAGCTCAACACGCCACTGCACCACGGCCTGAGCATACACCTTGTTCAGCTCCTTCTGGAGGTCGGCCTGGGTATAGAGCGATCTTTTGTTGTTAACTTCTACAATAACTAGCTTCCGATATTTGCGCGTATAGGTCACAACATTCAGCTTACCTAATTCCACGTTTACATTCTTACCGTTGATTTTTCTTTTTTGATAAGCAAATACCTCACACTTATCTCCAGCCCCCAGGCCAGACACTCTCACTTGCATTACCTTCGGTGATTGTTTTGTCGCTTCAACTCTTCCCGCAGAAGACAGAAAGAACACACTATCCGGAAGCGACTCGTTAGGGTTCATAGGCGTGGCGGCTATGCCGTCATATCCACCCGCTGGCACAGCTTTCCAGGGTATATAGTAAAAGCTGCCGCGATCAACTCGTTCATAGGTACTCGCCAGTTGAGGGAACACAAATTTGTCAAAGCCGTTAGTGGTCTCCGGGTTCATAAGCTTATCAAACGTAACAATATACCTTTCCGTCTTTATGGCGTCTTTGTCTACCCCACTGAACTTGGCTTTCGCGGTTTCAAAATTCTCTTTTGCTTTTTGTACCTTTTCTTCTGCTACCGCTTTCTCCGGGCTACCGGTAGGCAGGCCGTCGTACTGACTCTTCACAACATCATACTCGCTCTTGGCATCTAGTAACTCTTTTGTATTCTCCTTTATAACGTCAACTTCCTCGGCCGGTAATTCTTTCTCCGCATTTTCAATAACCTCGTCGGTTATCTTTGTGAGATCGTCCTTTTTGGTGTCCACTGTAGACTCCAGCAAACGCGATACGATGCCCAGATATTTGTCAATCTTGGTAATAACGGTGTCGGCATCTGTAACGTCTTTCTTCTCATCATACACGGTAATAACAACACCGTCTATAAGCTGCTTATCAGTATTCACTTTAATCCCCTCGAACGTGGCACCTGCTTTAAGCCCTCCCAGGAAAGGGATCTTGATATAACCCTTGCCGCTATACGGACTGGAACCGCTTATCTCCGTGATCTTAACCGGAAAGTCATTGGCCTTAAACTCATCGCCAACTTTCAATGTCTTCAGTTCCTCCTTGTTTTTGATCTCCGCATCCGGCACGATACTGCAGTTGGCAAAATTGCTCGACTCCTTCGACGGTGCCTTCACAGTGTGGATGTCGCTGTAAACCGGTTGATCAGTGTTACAAAATGCCGCCACCCGATACTCATACTCCACTCCAGGCTCCACGTCCGAAATGATCGTGGATATAGAGGGCGCTTGCTGATCGAACCACGTGGCCCCTTCTTTATCCTTCTGCCGGTACGTTACCATGTAAGCGGTGTGTCTGCTGTCAGGCAGCCATGAAAGCTTGATACTGCCAAACAATGCAGTTGAATCTCGGATGCCTTTTGGCGCCGGGCATACATCCTGATAGTTGAACCAGTATATCTCGCTGTATCCCTGGTTACGGAAAATATCCACCTCATCCACACCGCTGCGCGCCCGCGCTCTTACCCGCCAGCCATAACGTTTACCTGCCATCAGCAAAGGTTGCGACGGACCGTAGAGCAAAGTCGTGGTGCGTGTAGTAGTCTCGTAAAGCGGCTGCATGGATTGAAAGGCAACCTCGGGTGCCAACGCGTTATCCCAGATCTCCACCAGTTGAAAGTCATACTCCGTGGCGAAAGCCGAGTTGGGGGAGTTGAGGTGGCGTGGAGTCCATTGAAAGATAATGTTCTGAGGATCCCGCAAGGCAATCGATTCTCCCTTTTGCGGTATATTCAGCAGCGGTGGGTCGCTCAGGCTTATCCACGCCATGGCGCAACCCTTCGCGCTCGCCACCTGGTTGGTGGAAACTTCTATAGCTTCAAAGCAGAACGTGTAAAAACCATCGGGCAGCTTGGCCTGTTGCAAATACTGCGCCCGCGTCATGCCCGAAAAGTCAAGATTATCCGGGTTGAAGTATGGAGCCAGGTCACCTAAAGACAAACGCAACGGTACCCCTGCCTCCAGTTGCAGAATAGGGAATGTGGCCTGTTCGCGGCTGCGCAAGGATACGGTCTGGCTTTCTATCGTCATCCGGAGCCGTATATTGACCATCGGCTTGTTTAAATCCCGGTTGTTCAATATAACAACAAGCTTCTCCTGGGTCGACGCATAGTAGTCACTCAGTTGCAGTGTGTAGGGCGCCCGTAGCAACGTGGTTACATACACCGGTTGCTGAGCCAGCATAACAAAACCCGAAAACATAAAGAGCAGAACAGAAAGGCTGCGCTTCAACGAAATATTCATATACATGAAATGATAATTCACAATCGTTATTAATAGATCAAAACCTTTCTCAGGTCGCTTCCTTTAGAGGTTTCCAGGAGTAACAGATAAGTACCCGCAGCCAGATTTACAGAATAGGGTATTTCGTATTCACTGCTGCCCTGTTGCTCGATTTCACTGATGATGCGGTTGTCACCCACTGACATTAGCCTTAACCGGATAGACGAAGCTTCCTGCAGAGAAACCATTACCGTAAACGCGCCCCGCGAAGGGTTAGGCGCTACACTAAAGTCTTGAATGATAGATTGTGTCTCCTGTGGCGGAGTGCTGAACGACGTTCCCAGCACAGTAATAGGCTTCGAGAAGAGCGCCTCGCAACCCTGACGGAACGTTTTCATATAAAGCGTAAAGACACCCTCATTCGCGAAGACCATCAGAGCCTTATTGCTGGCTTTACCGGTAAAACTCGTAGTCGTAGGCGACGACGTCCACCACTGCACACTATCGGAAGGCGTACTGCTGATGTTGAGCAGCGTAACCTCTTCCGAAACAAAAGCCTGTGTACTCACGAAAAACTCCGCATCCAGGTCAAGAGCAACCTTCTTCAGCACCAGGTCATCCTCACCCCGGCATTCATGCATATCGGTTACGATAACATGGTAAGTTCCTTCTTCGTTAAGCGTTACAGTTCCGGTAGAGGCAGTAAATCCATTCGGCCCTGTCCATGCGTAGCGCGCAGGTTCGCTAAGCGTAACGTCGGCTTCATAGCTTTGGTCGTTGCATAAGAAGCGCTCTTTGCCGAGATCTATGATCACCGCTGCCGGATCTTCTAAAGTATAGCTCCGGTAGCTCTTGCAGTCGTTGCCGTCCGTAATGATAACACTGTAGGTGCCCTGAGTCAGGCCGTCCAGGTCTTGAGTAACGGCACCGTTGCTCCACTCATAGCGGTAAGGCGCTGTACCCGCCGTGATAGAAAGATCGATCCCGCCGTTTGAGTAACCGAAACACTGAGGTGCGCGAAGCACGCTGTCGATCTGCAAGGGAAACGGAGTGGCTACTTTACCGGAAGTCGTGGTAGTACAGCCGCGCACATCGGTCACAAACACAAAGTAAGTACCCGCCGCCAGGTTCCCTATTTGGGGTGTTAAGCTGCCTTCAGACCATTCATAAGCGTATGGAGCAGTGCCGCCCTGCACAGCAGCTGATGCTGTACCATCCATACCCAGGTTGCAGCGTATCGGCGTTCCGGTTACTTGCGCCTGAAGCAGGTCCGGTTGCACAAGCACAAACACCTCCGAAAGCTTCTGAACGTTGTTCTTGTCCGTTATTCGGATTCTGTACTCACCGGCTCTGAGCTCGGTGGCGATACTGTCGCTTTGTGAAATAGGTGTAGGCACGCCGTTCACCATAAGCAGCCAGTCATACCGATAGGGTAGAGCACCCGTTGCTAACTTTACGCCGCCGTTCGCGCGGGCCATGATCTCGCCATCGTCGTAACCGTTACAGGTAACAAAGTGATATTGACTTACTGTAACCACGATTGGAGGAGGCTCTACCACATGGAATAGCTCGCTTTCAACAAAGCAACCAGCCCGGTGATCCGGGTGAGCCAACGCATACTGGCTGTCGTAAGCTCTCATTTTGTAATAACCGTCGCCAATGCTGTCCAGGTTAGCTTGGTAGCCTTCCGCCAGCGGCCCGTTGTTCTGCAGCGTTGCCGGTAGCAGGTTGGTTGGATTATACCATTCAAGGGTATACGCATTATCGGCAAGCGGCGTGCCGCCGGTAAGGATCGTTTCGATATAACCATCCTCATAGCCGAAGCCGCGAGGATCGGTTACCGCAGTATAGCTTATCGCCAAAGCCTTTGCCGGTTGAGTAATAGCAAGGCTCTTTTCGCCATCCTTATCGCCACAGTTGTTGCCGTCATAAACTTTGACCAGGTAACTGCCGGCCGGTAGAAAAGGTATAGCGCTGGAAACGTCGGCTCCCATAGACACTATAGTCACCTCCCCGGTTTCGACCTTTGTAAAGTCGTAATGATAATTTCCCGCGCCACCCTGAGCCGTCAGGTTGATCTGACCATCCGAACCGGCATAACAATGTACAGCCTGCGGGGTAACGACCGAAGACACAGGTGACGGTCGGGTTAACTGAACATGGGCATAGTGATTTTGTAAATCACCGGTATAACCAAAAGTACCTAAGTAAGTATCGAGAAGAGTCACCTCATATTGCTTGTCCGACTGAAGGCGCCGTGGCCAGGTGTAGCTGTTCTGCGCATCCAGCGTAACATCGATAACCTGGTCAGGGGCGTTGGCGTTGCTGAGGGCCAGGTCTCTTACCAAAATGGTCAGCCTTTCGCGGTTGCCATTACCGTCATCGAGCAAAGCTCTGCTGAACGTGATCTTGAAGGCACCGTCCCAGGGAGTATCATAACACCGGTCAGGCATACCAGTAATACTCGTTATATTCGGTGCAGATATCCTTCCCGAAAGCACAAGCGTTTCAGATTCGCCACCGTTGCAATCCACAATAAGTTTTATAAACCGGTTCGCCACAGGGTGGTCCATGAACGCTTCACCTTCCAGGTCATAACCGGAAAGAGATAAACGACTTTTTCCCTGAAACTGTGCCGGGAAGTCTTTCCAGGTCGTGCCGTCTAAGCTGTATACCCAGTGGTAAAACGAAGTCGCATTCCCGGCAGGCCCGAGAATAGTAACCCGGTTGTTAGGCCCGTAAGGAAGAATGTTGGTATTGTCCGGCCCGTATTTAATAGGAAACGAATAGCTGGATGTACTCACACTAACATCGCTTGCCGCGGCACCCGGAAACGCAGTATACGTAAAGCTTCTGCTGTCGGGCACCGTCATATCGGAAGCCGGAAACTGCCGGTAAAACGTTGGAAGGAAAAAGGTATCGACGTATTGTTGACCGTCGATGTTCCATGCTGTGATACTGGTTGTTCCGGTACCGCTGACGCTAACCGATGATACCTGCTTGCGGCCCGCATAATTTACAACCCACTGCTTGCTTGCAGTTTGATTGGCGTCGAAAATGTCGAGGTGCTCATTGTGAACATCGGTAGTGCCGTCCTGGAAAGCAGTGACAATCGAATAATTGAAGTCTTGTTTGTACGTGTCCAACGTCGGCCCTTCAGGACGGGGCAAGATCCTCGGGTCATTTGCATACTCCTGGTTGGCGTTGTTGCGTAGGTTCGAGCTGATGGCAAGCTTCATGCTGCCCTTACTGAGCGGCTGTATATCTACCGAAACAGTAGACTGTGCCGCATCGTAACCGACAAACGCGCCGGTAAATGTTCGCGCAAAGCACGAACTGGTAGTAAGGTCTACATCAAAATCGCCTTCGCCTTCGCCTATCCTTCGGCACGATGAAAGTCCGCTCTTCCGGTAAGCACGGCCCCATGTTACGATGCGTTTTACCTTGTTGGTACTATTAAAAACAATCTCCAGGTTAAAGGTACGCAGGCCTAAGCCGCCGTGCTGTTGTGTATAAACCAGCTCGCTGTGGCCATCCTCGTACACAACGTTCACGTCGAACCGGCTCCCGCAGCTTAAGCTGAGATCGCCGCCATAAGATGCCCCGCCCGATAGCTTGAGCAGATATTGATTAGAAAAGTCCGCCTGCGCAACAGCCTGTGTCGCCGCTACGGCCAGTAAAAGAATCGCTCCGTAAAGTTTTCTCATAACAGTATCGATCAATGTTCGCTTAAAGACTTAAGTATTTATCTTGATGTCGTTTTTCTAATAGCTCGCCACCGCCCACTTTATCCGGCTCATCTCGCCGGTTCTGGTCACTACACGTATGCCGTAAGTATATTCGGTGTTAATGGTCAGCGCGTCGTCTACTAAACTCTTCTCTGTAGACTTTACAACTTTCCAAAGCGTGATCGGCTCCCCCTTCTTCTTCCGGTAGAGCTGATACTCTTCCACATCTTTCAGGTTATCGGTCCAGAAAAGCTCGATGGTATGTTTGTTCCGGTCTACATAACTGGTAAAGGTCTTCACCATCAGGTCATCAGGATTGTTAGGAAGCTTGATGCTTACCGGCTGTGCCGGTGTAGACTCCAGATTGCTGGAGTCCTTGCTCACTAAAGTATATGTATAGCTGTGCCCACGCTGTGCATCGGTGTCTATATAGTGACCCGGTGTGGCTGACGCATATTGTTGAATGGTTTTCCAGCCTGGCTCGTTGTCTGCTCTGCGGTAAAGAATGTGAGAGGCTACGTCGTTGTCTTGAGAATCCGTCCAGCTTAGTTTGACCTGGTAGTCGACCAGCTCGCAACGTTTGAATACCGGAGAATTGGGCGGCACTACATCTGGCTTCATGGCTATAGCCAGCGGCGAGTATTTCGACTGGTTGAACCGCCGGTCCAATGCTGTAACAGCGTAAAATACTTTCCGGTTGATAAGGCGCATGCTCAACGTATCCGTATAAGCTGTTCCTCTGAATACAGAGTCCGTTAACGGAGTTAGCTCAGCATTCTTTACGTAGCTGCGAAATATCTTATACCCAAAAATGTCTTTCTCTGTATTCGCTGACCACGTTACGTGCGCGACCCCGGTGGAATCAATCACAACTTTGAGACCAGCCGGAGGAGCCGGAGGAATACTGTCCACCGGCTGAACCAGTACAGACATAGACGTCCGGGATTCACCTTCAATAGCATCGGCAGTAAGAGTAAAGTAATTCGAATCGAATAGCTTTGAGTAACGCAGCGATCGCTTGCCGGGATCGATCCCCGTCACGACAGGAAAGTACGGACCCTTCTCCGTTTGCGATTGATTTAAAGTAAAACCTTTGATCAACCCGTTGCCGGCACTCTCGAACTCCCATTCTATATCCACACCGCCGGCCTCGTTCACAGCCGACCGCGTAATATGCGGCACATAAGACAGCAGCTTCTTCCCCGTGCCAGACACAACCGCCGAAGCCGGCCCGGTTTCCCCGAAAGGAGTAACGCCCACCACGCGATAGTAGTACTTCACGTTGTTCATTCCCAGCGTGTCTATATAATGAACCCGCTGAGACTTCTTCTTGCTGGTAGGCTCTGCAATGCTGGCCACAGGTCTTTCAGTAACCCTGTAGAAGTTTGTTCCGTCAGAAGAACGTTCAATAAAATAAGCGTTATAAAAATCTTTCAGCCCCTCGTAATCCCAGCTCAGCATCGCCGTCTTATCCGTAAACAAAGCGTCAATGTTCGGCACCGCGGGCAGAGCACGATAATCTTCCAACCCGATAAAAACACCAGTTGAATCGATGGCCAGTTTATTCGTGGGCACAGCAGAAGAAATACGATACAGATATTTCTCGCCAGCCTTCACATCACGGTCCACAAGACCCCATCCCGCCAGCACCGCCGCGCTGAAGCTCCGGTCAGCTGCGTATAGCGATAGCGTAAAGCGTTGCTCTGCTTCCTGGCTCTTGTTGATCGTCGTCATAATGCCCTGGTTGTCGCCCGTCACCTCGAAGGTCTCGCCATAGAGAGCCTGGGCGATAATAGCCGCATACTCGTCACTGTTGGCTGGAGTCGCCCACGCCTGCATCGCCGCCGGTTTGAAAATACCAAGGTCTTTGCGCTCCGGCGTAGCCAGCATAGCCTTATTGCGGATCACCGTAAAACGGGTCACGTTAAAACCATGAGCGTTGGAAAGCTTCCACGCCTGCGCATTGGTCACACCCCAGCGTACCATGATCTGCTTCTCCTGCGCCCGCCCCACGGCGCGTATAGCATTTGCCCGCTGAGCCGCAACAGGCGCGCTCAACACACATAGCAGGAAGAAAAATATAATTCGATAGCCTTTCGCCATAAATCTACTTGATCGGGTTGAAGTAAGAGAATACACCAGACGAACCTTTGCCGCCGTTAGGAAGCACGTACTGGAATTTTACATTGTAAGCACCATAGCGCATCATCGGGAATGACTTCATAATGATATAAGCATAGTCGTTCTGTCGCGACGTACCCAGGAACCGGTTCACGATCTGCGCCTGCAGATCTATAAAGTCGCGTTGATAGATTCGGGTCAGATCATAGACATAGGGAAGCCGCGTGCTTATGCTGGCACTCGTGGCGTCTAACTCCGCCGCGTCTTCGTAAAACGATTGGATCGGCATAGCCTTGCGGGGATACAAACCGAGCTCGGTAGTATCCCGATTCGTAAGCACGATGTTGCCGGCCGCCGGGTACTCACGGTACAGCAGCGGGTAAATGTCCTGCTTATAGTGGTCGTCGTCAGGTACAGCCGTAGCAACCACCAGCGGCAACGAGCTGGTATATGAAGTCCCGTTAATTTCCGGAATATCGAAGGGCTCATACGTGGCCACAAGAGGCTGCAGATTGATCACATCAGACGATACCTTGCCCACATACGGCTCGCGCACAGTAAGCCCCGCCACCTTATCGGCAAAGCGCGCGTGCTTACTCGTATGGAAAGAATAATCGATCAGGCTTTTGCCCAAACCTACCTGGAGCACCTCGGCAGCCTGATTGTTCTTAATGGCTATCTCGCCGTTATCGCTAGTGACCACTTGCTCTGCCGTCGTAGCTTGCTGCGTGGTGGTTCCATCCAGCGGAGTGGCTACCAGACCAATAAAATAGTTGGTCGATAAGTCCAGAGCGCTCACCGTGAAGTCGACTCTCTTTTCCGCCACGTTGTACGTCACCGCCTGGTTGTTGGAGGGTTTACCGGTCTGACCTACGCGTATCTCATATTTCCAGTTAGTAGGGAACAGGTACGATTGCCCACGTTTCAGCTGAATATATCCAGCAGTACTTTCGTCGCGATAGTAATTGCGTTGGTCTACCACGGGGTAGGCATACTCTACGTTGCTGAGCGGGATATTGTTCGGAGCAGTGCCGGTGGTAAAGTTTATTACCTTCTCTTCCACGGCCTTCTTGCCGTTATCCATAACGATCTGCCAGGTCTCACCCTGTTTCAATTCAAAGTTCACACGTACCTGGGCCTTCAGCTCTTTTTGAGGCGGCAGCACTTCGGTGGAGTAGAACGTAACAACGTCCTGGCTGGCGTTCCAAACCAGCTTGCCGGAAATAGCCTTACCGTTGTCAGTCACCGTGAACTCGTCCAGCTTGATCCGGTAGATCTTTGTACCGCCATCGTCATCGATGTAGAACGGTTGATCCATCCGCATGTTGAAGGCCACCTGGGGCGCCGCAAAGACATCCACATCCTTCGAATTATCTGCCGGCTTCAGATCGGAGATCACATTCAACGCCAACGGACTTTCAGAATCGCTTATAATATGGCAGTCGTCACCCAGCGAGATCTTCAAACGGAAACGCCCGCTCACCAGCCCGCCAAGAACATCTACTTTAACAGCCAGGTAACCATTGAACGCCGTAGGACTCGGCAACTTGGCCTGGAGCAATACAGCAGAGCCCCCACGCAGCACCGAGAATTTTTTCTTAATACCAAACAGACGTATAGAAACACCCACCTCGCCCTGGAGATACGCATAAGCCTGCCCGTTGGCATACCATCCGTCTATACCTATAGGGTCGCTCGAGCCTTCACAGTGTGCATCGCCGTAGTCACGAAGCATGATGTCGAAGCCAAGCCCCGCCTGGAAATTGGCGTATAATATCAGGAAGTGAATGTCACCCGTAGAAACCGAGAAGTTCGTACCGAAAGCAATACCACGCCCGTCTGCCAGCGCGTTAGCCTCACGCATATAGTCCAGGCGTTCCATCTCTACACCCAGGATGTTAGCCACAGCCTGCGGCGGCGGCGGAGAATCAAGGACCTTACTTCCGGTCATAAAGTAGGCGCCCGTTTTCATACTCAGGCTGCCTAAACCGAACTGAAGGCCTATACGGTCCACCGGCGTACCCATATATAAATAACAATCGTCCGGACCGATGTGCAGCACAGACCAACCCGCGCGGTTATTAGCCCCCGTACCTCTCAGAATGCCACCTGCAACAGTAATATAAACATCGAACGTAGAGTGAAACGTCTTGTTTGTAAAGTCCATCAGCAGGCCGGAGTGCGCCCATATATCGTTCTTCGCGTCCTTTAACTTCTTCAGATCACCCATCAGCGCCTCGGCAGCTTTGGAGGGCTCGTCGGTCTTCAGCTTGTCCAGGTTTTTGGCAAGCATCGGGTTGTCGTTTATATACTTCGCCTCATTTTCGGCATACACCTTCTTCGCGGTATCTACATACTCTTCAAGCTTGTCTATTCCTTTTAGCTTGCCAAGGAACTTCGCGTCGCCAAAGAGCCCGATGAAGTTTATACCAAAATTCTTGTTGAAGCCGATCTCGAACGAAGCCTCACCATCAACAACTGCGCGTGTCCAGATATTGAAAAGCACAGCTGCTTTGATGCCGAAGTATGTGTCCGCGTCAGGAACAAAGTCCGTGATCACGTCGCCCTTCAGATTTCGCCTCATGTGATAGAAAGCACCCCCGCCAAAACCATGGATTTTCAACGGACCAACTACCGGAAACCCATCACCGTAGCCAACCGACCCGTCGACATACCAATAACGGAAATCCTTCGAGCCGAAAATCGCCTTCGATTTAACCGTTAGTTTTATAGGGTCATACGTTGCCTGAAGCTCGCCCGCAAGACCGTTGCCCCATACCGGGTCGTTGTCACGTATCTTGAGCGATCCGGAGATTTTCAGCGTGCCGCTGATAGTAGCATTGATCGTAGCGTCGCCAATGTGCATACCATCGAACTTCCACGACTCGTCGCCGTTAGTTTCCTTCTTCAGCGCGCTTCTGATCTCCAGCTTCGTCGTGGCTCCAAACTGAAGCTCCATCAGGTTCAGCTTAACCGTAAAGCCCAGGTTCGCTTTACCACCCTGCGCAGACACACCGATATCTTCCACCGATACAGGGAAATTCGCAAAGCTCACTTCTCCCGGATAACCGAAATACTCCACCTCCAGGTGAGGCGCCTCCGTAAGAAGGTGAAGCTTCTTGAAAACAATCCCGTTGAACTTCCCGAGCGATTTAGTGCTGTCAGAGCTCCCGCTGATGCTTAGACTCATACGTCCGTTCAGCATCGCTTCCGGTTTGAAAGCATCGTCCTTCACGTGCAGCTTTACCCACGAGTCCCTGTCGAGCTCTACTTTGGCTTTCCACATCGAGAAGTCCAGCTTGCTTTTTGTTCCTACCGTCAGGATATATTCATCAGGTTGGATAACGCCTTCGTATGAAAATGTATCTTTCTCTGCTATAGGCAACCCGATTAAACCTTTTAGCGATGCTCCAGTAAGGTTGTTCGCTTCCAGCATGATCCCGATCTCATCGACAGAGAACTTCCATCCCGATGCCGTGCCCTTGTCGATAGGCAAAACATTTTTCGCCCTGAAATCACCAGACATCCCGTTATTGTCGATCAGCATATCCTTACCCGTAAAGGCAATGCGGCTGTCAGGTGAAGTTTTATCTTTAAACTCAGAGGGCAATGTGATCTTTACCGAGCTGGCATACACGCCGCGCCATAACTCCGGGCTACCGGCTACGCCGTAATTGGTTTCGTAGTTTCTGGGATATTTTACATTCTTGCTGTTGCGCAGATCACTCAGATCCAGAACCCCACCACCGATTTGAAACGTAAGATCGGATAAGTATGGAATCTGAAACTCGGGAAGAGTTAGCTCGACAAGTATATCGCTCCAGTCCGAAACCACCGTTGTGAAAGATCCCTTCACACGTTTGTTCGGATCGTCGGAAGGCTTGCCCTTATCATCCACCGGTATCATCAGGCTTCTGGCAAACTCTACATCTGCCGAGAGGCTCAGCTCTTTAAAACCATTACAATCAAAAGCGAGATAGGTACTCGATCCGCCCGATGGCTTGCTGCTGCCGCCTCCTTTCAATATCAGTGCGCTGCTGCCGCCGTTGATGCGTATCGCTATGTCACCCAGCAGAACGAGCTTCGCGTCGCCCACAATACCGCCATCGTAAGTCAGCTTGATGCCCTCCAGACCGAAGAATAATACCTTCGGCTCCTGCGGTATCTCCAGCCGGGCATAGGCCGTGAGTTCAGCATAATTTGCATGAAACTTTACCTGGCTTATAGCAATGATTACAGAGGTGCTGTTAATAACCTTCTTCATACCCACCGGAAGCTTCATCAGGTCGCTGGACCGTAGCTCGCCAACGTAATTGTTCAGCTGAATAACTTTCTCTACAGCATCTTTAGCGCGCTGCTTCAACACGTCGTCATCGGTTGCGCCACCCGCACGAACATAACGGTCCAGGTACTCCTGTGTTAGCTCGCTCACGGTATTACGCGCCAGAAAATCATCTCCGGCGAGTTGGGCCAGCTGCGGAAAGATCCGCAGATCCTCCGTAATGGAACGAACACGTGACGCTGTCGAATCATGTGGATCAACGGATGTAGATGTAGATCCAGGTGTAGATCTTGTAGATGTAGACGCTGTAGATCCTCGAACGGGCAGACTTAAAAAGAAAAGCCCTGCGAGGAACAGAATTTTGCGTATAGCCGGGTAGAATACACTCATAGAAATAAGAGCTGTCTGTTATTGTATCGGATATTTTCTGCGATATGCGCGCGCTGTTATGCGGCATACATTAGTAAATAATGCATGTCACAATACTGTGCTATAGTGCTGGTGATAGACGAATCGATGTTCGCCAATGGTTATGATTTGCTCTTCCGAGCCTTTGAAGCCTGGTGGATAACTTAAATGATCAGGAAGAGATAAGGAGTACCTTGTTACAGTTGTTTGCCAACCGGTTTAACGGATAATACAAAGGATTCCAGTAACAGTGTTTTCATTTCAAGTAGGGGATAAGAGGTTCGTTATTAGTTCAAAGATAGGAAGAGAATTTCCTTACATGATTGATCGTATTCGGATTTATTTTCCCACTTAAAACCAGCTATTCTGTTGATGTATACTGTCTCCCGTTATGTCATTTCATTCCCCAAAAAATGCAGTTAAACAGCATGTAGTAGTATCTTGTAGATGCACCATAAAAGCGTGCCCACATGTAAGACGTTATGAACTCGGATGTAAGATTAACGCAGGTCTTTGATATGATTTTAAATCACCATACAACCCCCGCGCCACTGTTCTACCCCTATTTACAGAAAGACCACATCATATACCCCGATCGGGGTATACAAACTTCCATGTAAGAAAAACACAGGCGTTGCCAAATCCGATAAACGTGCCATGATGCCTAACGTCGCAGCTATAAACACCTCCAGAACAACTGCCCCGCCAGGATCATTATGTATAGCCACTTGTAGAGCATCCCAGCCTAACCCCACTGTGGCGATTTCTCCTCGATATTGTCTGGTGATCTCGGTCTACAATTTAGCTGGCGCACACAGCTGGCGATTTCTATGGTTTTTTTGCCGCAAGGCGTTTAGCTGGCGCGAGGTACTGTCATCAAAGTCAAGCCTTACTATGCGGGGTTTGCCGCAAGGTCTTAAGCGGAGCGTAATTTGCGCCTGTCAATCAATCACAGGAATTAAATCTAAACCTGTGAACTTATTTTAGCACGAGACACCAAGTATGAATCCAGGTCTGCTCCCGAGCAATCAGGACGCATCCTCCAGTCCCACACCCCCACGCTACACTTTACACACCCAAGTCATCAATCCCACACATGTCAATACACTAAACACCCATAGCATTTACTTTAACTCACTCTCCCCCTAACCTTCCGATTGATCCCATTTCACAAGGCCTGTATCTCACTTCGCTATGAGAAATATTGATAAAATAGAAAGAGCGCCCCGATATCGAGACGCTCTTAATTATTTTAATAATTGACCATTGTGGTCAATATCTTATGCGAAGGGATATACCGATGATTCAGAGTATTTTTTACACGATCACTGAGCTACTTTCTTGCAGCTGGGCTATAGTAAACACTCTGGTTTTTCAAGCTTTTTCAAGATGAGCAAAAGCTTCTTCGCGCAGACGAACGTAGTCTTCCAAACTCATTGTTCTGGCTAATTCTTCAATCTCGGCAATATTTCTTGCGATTTTCTCTTTTCGTAAAAGATCCATCGCTTTTGCCGTTGTATTCTGCTTTGTCGTTTTCCGTTTCATAATAGCTAAAATAGTGAATCTGTTTTTAATGCAAACATCGACGCTGGGTTGTCTGCCCAAAGATCTGTGCATATTGGTGCTTGACCTAAATTGACATCTGTACTTATAATTCCAAAGGAACTAAACACGGTTCGGTATTTGTCTTTCAAGAGAAAATACGTAAGCACAGGTCTCTCACCATACACATCAAAGATCAACGCCAGAGGAATATATCGATCCGTATTCTTATAACGCGCCAGTGCCCGTAACGTTGCCTTTTCTTTGCTTAAAGAAACAAGCGTCAGATGTACCGAATAATTCGATTGCTTTAATCGATCATGTAATCTAAGGATATCATGATAGTCAGCGCCAACTTTTGGTATGACAAGGTTATATCCTTCATCCACAGCTTTGTCAAACAGACATTTGAAGTGTCGATCACTGTCAAAATTTGCGATAATATCCGATGACTCGTCATGGACGACAAATGCACCCCATGGATAACCGTCGTACTCAGGAAGCTTCCGCTTTGCAAAGTCCGAATCAAGAACCATAGCACCATGCTCGCCGGCTATTATCTGTGCTATCGTTGATTTTCCGGATGCAGGAAGGCCGATCAAAATAAATGCTTTTTTTCTGTCAGAATATTGGTTGGTCTTGCTCCACCCCGACCAAGCCGGATACGATTGTCATCATGCAATAAAGGTAACGTGAAAAGCTCTTCTACAATTCTCTCTCTGAGGAGAAGTCTCTGTTCATCACTCTGATATTCCGGGTCGCGAAACCTGGAAAACCGGGATGTGGGAGCTTTAAGACTCTCCATCATCCCGGCTTCACAAGTGATAATCCGATAACCTATGTCTTTAAAGTATTTCTTATCTACCTTTAAAACATCATTCAGGAAGTGATCCACCTGATGTTGATCCTTCAACAATCGGGCAAAACGGCTGTACATAAATAACGGGTATAGCTAACGTATTATTCATCCTGCTACTCCTCCTTCTCTTTCTCCTCCAACACCTTCTTACCTTCATCACCCGCCAGCTTCGCCTTGATAGCCTTCTCCAGGTCTTCCAGTAGCTCAGGATTGTCCTCGATAAGCTGCTTCACAGCATCACGTCCCTGACCAAGCTTGTTGCCATTGTAAGAGAACCATGAGCCTGACTTCTGTACAACGTTCAGCTCAACACCAAGGTCGATGATCTCACCGGATTTAGAGATACCACGGCCATACATAATATCGAACTCCACCACCTTGAACGGAGGAGCTACTTTATTCTTAACTACTTTTACCTTAACACGGTTACCGGTAATGTCATCAGCAGCCTCTTTGATCTGACCGATACGACGGATGTCAAGACGCACCGAAGCATAGAACTTCAACGCGTTACCACCCGTAGTGGTCTCAGGGTTACCGAACATAACGCCGATCTTCTCACGCAGCTGGTTGATGAAGATACAGCAGCAGCCGGTCTTGCTGATCGTACCTGTAAGCTTCCGCAGCGCTTGCGACATGAGGCGGGCCTGCAGACCCATCTTGCTTTCACCCATCTCGCCTTCAAGTTCGCCTTTAGGCACAAGGGCAGCCACCGAATCGATAACGATAATGTCGATAGCACCCGAGCGGATAAGGTGATCCGCAATTTCGAGCGCCTGTTCACCGTTGTCCGGCTGAGAGATCAGCAGGTTCTCAGTATCGATACCCAGCTTCTCTGCATAAGATCTGTCGAAGGCGTGCTCCGCATCGATAAACGCTGCCAGGCCACCACGCTTCTGAGCTTCAGCAATACAGTGCAGCGTAAGCGTAGTTTTACCAGATGATTCAGGACCGTAGATCTCGATTATACGGCCGCGCGGAATACCGCCGATACCCAGCGCAATGTCAAGACCCAGCGAACCCGTAGAGATGGCCGGAATATCAACCACCTTCTCGTCGCTCAGCTTCATTACGGTACCTTTACCATAAGTCTTCTCTAACTTGTCCAGCGTTAACTGAAGGGCCTTCAGTTTTTCTTTTGCATCACTCATATGTATTTGTTTTATTTTCTCTGCCTGTGCGCTTTAGTCGCCCCATTCGCCGTATTCACCATCTTTTCGTCTAATATCCTTAGTACTCAAAAATGCCCTCCAGACGCTTTAAAGCCATAATTTGCGCCAAGATAGTATTAATAGTTAATAAATTGATGGTTGAGGTAAGCTAATTTTTTTAGTAATTAAAATGAGGTCGAACAGGGCCTGAAATTACAACATCGCCCCTGAATTCAAAACCTGCTGCCTTTTGCGCTGATTTCCCGCTATGAGTTGGCGCAAGGTACTGTCATAAAAGTCAAGCCTTGTTATGTAGGTTTTGCCGCAAAGCGTCTAGCTGGCGCAAGTCTCTACCCCGAGGCACTCGGGGGAAGACTTGTGCCTAAAATGTTGGCAGTCTCACGACTGCCGAATCAACGCAAGTTGCACTCCCAAACCCCACACCCCGCACTGCATTTCAACTTAGCTGGTGCAAGGTCTGTGACTTGTGCCCATCATGTCGTCCCGAGCACTCGGGGCGAGACAACCAAGGAGGTATCAGGGCACACCACCCCAAGACATTCTCCAGCCCCTCGCTCTCGCACTCCGCACTCACACTGATTTTTCCCTCCCGTCAGTTCAACAGAACCCCGATTTTCACTATAATTACCCGTATAACGATATAAAGCATGCATGGGTAGACCCATTGGTAAAATTATAAAGCGCACACTGCTGGGCATACTCGCCCTGGTGGTGGTATTGGCACTGATCTATCACAACCTGGTTATCTACGGCATTCGGCAGGGATATGGCCAGCTGAACATCATCTGGAACGCACGACCTGTCACCGAATACCTGGCCGACCCCAACTTCCCCGACTCTCTCAAGGCCCGCCTTCGCCTCATAGACGAAGTGCGCCACTACGCCATAGACTCACTCGGCCTGAAAGACACCGAGAACTACAAAACACTCTACGACCAGAAGGGAAAGGAGATCATGTGGGTAGTGCTCGCCGCCGAACCGTTTCAGCTGAAGCCCAAAACCTGGAAGTTCCCCGTAGTAGGAGAGGTGCCTTACAAAGGCTTCTTCAACCAACGCCTTGCATTCGACCTGAAAAAAGAGCTGGACGCCGAAGGATGGGATGTCATCATCCGTAACCCCGGCGGCTGGTCCACGCTCGGCTGGTTCACAGATCCCATCCTCAGCAAAATGCTGAACCGCTCCGAAGGAGATCTCGCCAACCTCATCATCCACGAAATGTCCCACGCCACCATCTTTGTAAAAGACAGCGTGGACTTCAACGAGAACCTCGCCACCTTCATCGGCGACCGTGGTGCCGAACGCTTTCTCATCTATAAGTATGGCATCGAAAGCCGCCAGTATACCGACTACATGGCCGAAGATGAAGACTACCTCAAGTTCGTAAACCACATGCTCCGCGGTGCCCACACCCTCGACAGCGTCTACAACACATTCCAACCCACCGACTCCCTCGATACCAAAAAGCGCCTTAAAACCGAAACCATCCAACGCATCATCACAAACCTCGACACCCTTTCCCTGAAGCTCAATCCAACTCCCTCAGCCCGCTACAAAGACAAGCTCCCCAACAACGCCTACTTCATGAACTTCCGCCAGTACCAGGCAAAACAAATAGACTTCTGGGCTGAATACCAAACCACCTACCACGCAGACCTCAAAACCTACATTCACGCCCTGAGCGAGAAGTATCCATTTCTCTAACCGTTCCTCTGCCCAGGCACGGGGGTGGTCCATTAAGGGACGTTGTGATTCATGCCCCGATTAGTCAGGGTATCCCAAAACCAAATATTCTTCGGTTTATAGTTCTGTAAGCGCCCGCAGTATTTAATCCGAATCAGGCATATTCCAGCCTTATAATACGGCGATGATCCGTAGATAACTCATATCTAACCCGTATATACCCCGTATATCACCCGTATGTAACCCCCTGTATCCTCCACTCTGTCTCCACTCATCCTCCACTCACGCTCCACTCACGCTCCACATTAAGCTATTGTAAAAACCCGGACTCATGGCCAGAACAGCCCCCGGAAAAGAAGTCACAAAGATAACCTTCCCAATATTCTTAAAAACGCTAAAACAGAATATTATTTTGTTTTACTCGTGAAAGCTTTAGGCGTGATGCCTTGAAAGATCCAGGATTGACGCCGGCATTCAACGCGGGAGTTCTGGGAAAAACACCCGTGATTCCGTATATTGGTAATTAAAACCCGGTCCAAATTCAATCTCCTTAACTGGTTTTCCAGGCTTTAAAGGCCACTGAAAGTGAGGTACAGACACCGCGAAGAAAGGAAAACACCAATGCAAATAAGCGTGGTTGCATACCGCCGGAAAGAATTAACACAGGAAATCGTTTGCAACATTTCCCGAATTAAGGAATTGTTAAGAAAGCGATCTACATTTTTTATGCCCTGTTTTCTTATCTACTTTTGAACCAAATAGTTTATCTATGGGAAACAAGCAGATGCACAAAGTGCTTGTCGTTGATGATGAAGAACCCATCCTGGAACTCCTCAAATATAACCTCGAAAAAGGTGGATATGAGGTGAAAACAGCGTCCGATGGCTCTAAAGCAGTAGATATTGCTAAGAAATTCATCCCTGATTTAGTTCTGCTCGATATCATGATGCCCAAGATGGACGGTGTGGAAACCTGCCGCTTGCTACGCGATATTCCCGAACTTCAGAAAACATTCGTCGTGTTCCTGACCGCCCGCTCGGAAGAGTATTCCGAGGTGGCAGCCTTCGATGTGGGGGCCGATGACTACATAACCAAGCCTATCAAGCCTCGTGCGCTGATGAGCCGCCTTAGCGCCCTCTTCCGCCGCGATTCGAAGAAATCATCACCGTCAAGTCTTATTACTATCGGTGATCTTACGATCGACCGTACCAGCTACACGATTAAAGTGGATACGCGCGAGATAAACCTTCCCAAGAAGGAGTTCGAGTTGCTGTACTTCCTGGCTCAGAACCCTAACAAGGTATTCAGCCGCGAAGATCTGCTGCAGAACATCTGGGGATCAGACGTATATGTACTGGCGCGAACCGTGGATGTACACATCCGTAAGGTGCGCGAGAAGATCGGCGAGGATTATATCACGACTGTAAAAGGCGTAGGTTACAAGTTCAGCCTGAACTGATTACGCCAGGCGTATTCCGACTCACAGCATGAACATATATACCGGCCGCAGCGTACATAAAAAATACCGATTATCTTAGGGCATGGTTTACAGCTCTCGCGGACTGGCGCTTCTACTGGCATTGTGTATAGCCCTTATCACTACGCTGTTTCTTTCGCTTTTCAAAAGCGTTGACATGAGTGCGTTGCTGGTGGCCTTTGCCATCAGTTTCTCCGTGTCGTATCTGCTGATCTTCATCGTGCTGGATTTTCTGATCTTCCGCGAGATCAACAAGATCTATAAGCTCATGGGCAAGCTCAAAAAGAAAGAGCTTGCCAAAATAGATCGTCAGCGCTCAGCCCCGCTCAATCCTCTCAAGACCATAAACGAAGACATCTACTCGTTTGCCGAACTTAAACAGAAGGAGATCGACGAGCTGCGTAAGCTCGAGGCCTTCCGCCGCGAGTTCATCGCCGATGTGTCGCACGAGCTGAAGACACCGATATTTGCGGCCCAGGGATTTGTACACACATTGCTGGACGGAGCCGTGAACGATAAGGCTGTACGCACCAAGTTCCTGAAAAAGGCTGCTAAAAGTCTTGACGGCCTTGACATCCTCGTACAGGATCTGCTCACCCTATCACACATAGAGACCGGCCAGATCCGCATGCACTTCGAGAGTATCGATATGTTGTCACTCACAAACGAAGTGTTCGAGCAATTCGAAGGCAAGGCTGAAAAGAAAGAGGTAAAGCTCCGTATAGAGGCTCCCCGCCAGAAAGTGTCTGTATATGCCGACTGGCAGCGTATAAGCCAGGTAATGACCAACCTCATTTCAAACGCCATCAAGCATTCGTTTGATGACTCCGAAGTCGTGGTAAGCTTTACCATCACCAAGAAGAATGTTGTTACCAAAGTAATAGACCTGGGCGAAGGAATCCCCGAGGAGCACCAGGGCCGTATATTCGAGCGCTTCTATCGTGTGGACAAAAGCCGTAGCCGCGAAAAAGGCGGTACCGGCTTAGGGCTGGCCATCGTAAAACACATACTCGACGGCCATAACACAAAAGCCGAAGTTGAAAGCATTCCGGGCAAAGGCTCAACTTTTTCCTTTAAACTCCCTCGCATCAAACCCGACAAAGACAACGCTGATCAACCAGAGTCACAAAAGCACTAAAAGCCTGACGCAGTGCGAGGGGCAGACGATTTCAGCTTTTAATCTTAACTTTGCGGCAGATAAGGCCGGATAAGAACCCATAACGGGCCGGCCGAACCGCAAAAGCACAAGCCCTTGAAAGTACAGACACCTGATTTTGAAGACCTCATTCTGTTTCAGGATGAGGATTTTATCCTTGTTAATAAACCACCGTTCCTTTCCACGCTGGAAGATCGTCACGTGAAGGTAAACCTGCTTGGCGTGGCCCGCGAGCACGTGCCCACCGCGCAGGTGTGCCACCGTCTCGATAAAGATACCTCAGGCGTACTGGCGATAGCCAAACATCCCGAGGCATACCGCCACATGAGCCTCCAGTTCGAGCACCGCGAGATTACAAAGATCTATCACGCCGTGGCCGATGGCATTCACAACTTCCGCGATACGCTGGTAGACGAGCCGATCCTCAAACTGGATGATGGCGTGGTTAAGATCCATCGTCGCGATGGCAAACCTGCCCAGACCTATTTCACAACGCTTAAGTCCTATCGTCATCATACGCTCGTGGAATGCCGGCCGGTTACGGGGCGTATGCACCAGATACGCATTCACCTGTCTACATTTCATGCACCCATCACGGGTGATGCAACGTACGGCGGAAAGCCGTTTTTCCTCTCCAGCGTAAAGCGCGGCTTTAACTTGAAAAAGCAAACAGAAGAGCGGCCGCTGATGCAACGAATGGCGTTGCATGCTTTTGCGCTTAAGTTTAAAGATATGAAAGGGGAGGAGCAGACGGTGGAAGCGCCGTATCCCAAGGATCTGCAGGCGCTGGTGCGTCAGCTGGATATGAACTCCTGAAAATCTTAAAAACGGTACCAAAGAAGGCCTGTCACGTTAAAAGACAGGCCTTTTATATGAATAGGTGAGACATTCGGTGGCCGGGTATGAAAAATAATTTAAGCTTGTAATTGGCTGATAATCAATTTAAATAAATGAGACCGGGCGGTACCAAATCAATGAAAGTTCACGCAAGTGCTTGCTTTTGAGGGGTAATGGGATTACTTTTGTGTCCCTTTTTGAAAGAGGGGAAAATTTAAACGTTTTTAATAACAAAAATGGATCATAATAGTTACAAGACAATCAATGCCAATAAGGCTACAGTCGAGAAAGGCTGGGTTGTTGTTGATGCCAATGCTCAGGTGCTCGGCCGTGTTGCCGCACAGATAGCTCGCATCATCCGTGGCAAGCACAAGCCTAGCTACACGCCTAACGTAGACTGCGGCGACAACGTCATCGTAATCAATGCTGAGAAGGTAAGAATGACCGGAAAGAAATGGACTGACCGTGTAATCTTTACGCACTCTGGATATCCCGGCGGACAACGTGAACATACACCTACTATGATCCGTTCTAAGCACCCTGAGCGTCTTATCGAGCACGCTGTACGTGGTATGCTTCCTAAGAACAGACTGGGTAGCGAGCTTTACAGAAGCCTGCACGTATATGCTGGCTCAGAGCACCCTCATCAAGCACAACAACCTAAAGAAATAAAGTTCTGATAAATGCAGATCATTAATACAATCGGCAGAAGAAAGACCTCCATCGCACGGGTTTATGTAAAACCTGGCAAAGGAGAGATAAAGGTGAATGACCGCGATCTGAAAGAATATTTCCTTTCTGAAATTCACCAGACCACAGTAAAACAACCGATCAACGCAATCAAGGCCGATGGCCAGTATGATGTAAGCGTGAATGTTGAAGGTGGTGGCGTAAAAGGTCAGGCTGAAGCAGTGCGTCTCGGCATCGCCCGCGCGCTCGTTGAAATAAATGCAGAAAATAAGCCAGCTCTGAAAAAAGAAGGCTTGTTAACCCGCGATTCCAGAATGGTGGAACGCAAGAAGCCGGGTAGAAGAAAGGCTAGAAGAAAGTTCCAGTTTAGCAAGCGTTAATCGAAAGAAGAGAATGGCTGAAAAATTAACATACCAGGATTTGTTGGATGCAGGTGTTCACTTTGGTCACCTTACCCGCAAGTGGAACCCGAAGATGGCCGAGTACATCTTCATGGAAAATAATGGTATCCACATTATTGACCTGAACAAAACGATCGCACGCCTTGACGAAGCAACGTTTGCACTCCGCAACATCGTTCGCTCAGGCCGTAAGATCATGTTCGTTGCTACTAAAAAGCAAGCTAAAGATATCGTAACCGAAGAAGCTAAACGCCTTAACATGCCGTTCGTAACAGAACGCTGGTTAGGTGGTATGCTTACCAACTTCGCTACAATCCGTAAGTCATTGAAAAAACTCGCGCAAATCGAGAAGTTGATGAAGGACGAAACCTTCAACAACCTTGCAAAACGCGAGCGCCTCATGATCACCCGCGAGAAAGCGAAACTGGAGAAACTCCTCGGTGGTATCGCTGACCTGAACAGACTTCCTGCAGCACTTTTCGTGATCGACGTAAAACGCGAGCACATTGCTGTAACCGAAGCTCAAAAACTCAATATCCCCGTATTTGCATTGGTAGATACCAACTCTGATCCTTCAGGTGTTGACTTCCCTATCCCTGCAAACGACGATGCTTTCAAATCGATCTCTATCCTCACTAAACATGTTGGTAAGACAATCGAAGAAGCACTGATGGAACGCAAGAGAGACAAGGAAGATGCGGCCCAGAAGAAAGAGGAGGATGACAAGAGAAAGGTTGACGAAACAATAGAAGAGTCGAAATAAGAAGTTGATACCTTAACTTTTCAGGTCGTCCTACCGCTTTGACAAACATGAAAAGCCGGTGGGACGACTCATTTAAGGACCAATCGAATTCTCAATAATTTAAAAAATTGTAAATCATAAAGTAATATGTCAGCAATTTCAGCACAAGACGTAAATAAGCTCCGCCAAATGACTGGCGCCGGTATGATGGACTGTAAGAAGGCCCTTGCCGAAGCCGAAGGAGATTTTGAAAAAGCTATCGAAATACTCAGAAAGAAAGGTCAGAAAGTTTCTGCATCCCGCTCAGACCGCGATGCTAAAGAAGGTTCTGTATTCATAAAAACAAGCGACGACAGCAAGGAAGCTATCCTCATCGCCCTCAACTGCGAAACAGACTTCGTAGCAAAGAACGAAGCGTTCCAGGCACTCGGTAAGCTTATCGTAGACACAGCATTTGCTACCAAAGCTGCTGATAAAGAAACGCTGTTGGCTCAGAAAGCCGGCGACCTTACCCTTAACGATAAGATCGTTGAGCTCGTTGGTAAGATCGGCGAGAAAATCGAGATCAGCGAGTATGTACACCTCACCGGCGAAGCTGTAGTACCCTATATCCACGCAGGCTCTAAGCTTGGTGTGCTTGTAGTACTGAAAGGCGTAAACGGTAAAGACGTAATCGAAGCAGGTAAAGACATCGGCATGCAGATCGCTGCCATGAACCCTGTAGCGGTTGATGAGAAGTCTGTTGACTCTTCAGTGATCGAGAAAGAACTCGAAATCGCTAAGGCTCAGATTCTTGCTGAAGGCAAGCCAGAAAACATGGTAGAAAAGATCGCACAAGGCAAGCTGCAGAAGTTCTATAAAGACAACACTCTGCTGCACCAGTTGTTCGTAAAAGACAACGGTAAGACCGTAGCGCAATACCTCGACAGCATAACGAAAGGTTTGACGGTTACTGAGTTCAAACGTGTAGCAATCGGTTAATACCGGCCACATGATATAACAGAAAAGCCAGGTGATGAACCTGGCTTTTTTATTTTACGTTTTCGGTATATACGTATATATAAGAAAATATAGATTTGCCCATGTTCAGATCAATCCACCCTTTTGACCAGTCTGTAGTTGCGGAGTTCGAGCTTATGAGCGCCCGCGATGTAGAAAACAAACTTGCCAGGGCGGCACGTGCCTTCGCTTCGTGGAAGCGCACCTCCTTTGCCCATCGTTCCGAGCTTATGCTGAAGGCAGCGGCATTGCTCCGGCAGAATAAAGATGAATATGCCCGGGTTATCACACTCGAGATGGGCAAGATCCTGCCTGAAGCGCTTGCCGAAATAGAAAAGAGCGCCGGTGCCTGCGAGTATTTTGCCTTACAGGCCGAACCACTGCTGGCCGATCAATCTATCGTAACAGAATCCCGCAAGAGCTTTGTAGCCTATCAGCCTACGGGAGCTATACTGGCCATAATGCCCTGGAACTTTCCCTTCTGGCAGGCTATACGTTTTGCCGCACCCGCGCTTATGGCCGGCAACGTTGGTGTGCTGAAGCACGCGCCTAATGTTACACAATGTTCGTTGCTGCTGGAAAGTGTGTTTCAGCAAGCGGGCTTTCCTGAAGAGTGTTTCAATCGCTGATAATCGATACTGACCTGGTGGAGAATATAATACAGTCGGATATAATACACGGCGTGGCCCTTACCGGCAGCGAGCGCGCAGGTTCCAGCGTCGGCGCGCTTGCCGGAAAGCATATAAAGAAAACAGTACTCGAGCTGGGAGGCAGCGATCCGTTTATCGTACTGGATGATGCCGACCTCGAAAAGACTGTTACCATAGCCACACAGTCGCGTATGCAGAACGCGGGACAAAGCTGTATATCGGCCAAACGCTTTATCGTAACGAAAGGTATAAGCGAGGCCTTCATAGCCAGGTTCCAGGAAAAAATAGAAGCACTGGTGCAGGGCGATCCGTTTGAGAAAGCAACAACCACGGGGCCTATGGCGCGTATAGATCTTGCCGAGCAGCTCGCCAAGCAGCTCACAGAGTCCGTCAGCCAGGGAGCTGCACTGCTTACAGGCGGTGGCCGTGCAAACAGCAATTTCAAGCCGGCGCTGATAACGGGAGTAAAACCAGGTATGCCGGCGTTCGACCAGGAAACGTTCGGCCCGCTGGCAGCTGTCATCACCGTAGCATCCGAGCAGGAGGCCGCTGAAGTAGCCAATGCCAGCCGCTACGGCCTCGGCGCATCAATCTGGACAAAAGATATCGAGCGTGGTGAGCGTCTTGCACGCGAAATTGAATCAGGCTCTGTGTTTGTCAATGCATTGATGAAGTCAGATGTCAGGCTGCCTTTTGGTGGCACAAAAAAATCCGGTTACGGCCGCGAACTGTCGGAGCTCGGTATTAAGGAGTTTGTGAATGCCAAGACGATCTCTGTTGTCTGAACCCCGAGTTGCTCGGGACACGGCAAGATTTATAAGATATAAAAACATATTGTCGCAAGCCTACCTGTCTGGAAGGCTTGCGACTGTTTAGTAAGCTTACGATTGTGTTAGCGCAACTTTTTTCATGGAGATTCGTAGGTGACAAGTAACGGTTTATTTATCCTGTCAATCCTTATATCTTATAAATCCTGTTTTAATTGAACGGCCTATGAAGTTGATGGCTTAATCAGGACATTTCCCGATACTTTCTTTTATCTTTTATACAGCGTGGCTTTGCTATGAGGCCAGTGCCTGTTTATTGTTCAATTAATTCTAATTTGCTATTTCAATGAAAGTTTTTTCTAAGATAGATTCATTCGTCCGTCTGTTCCGTCAGGCCGTGCAAGGCGAGCATAAGGAGTATACATCGGGCAGTATCGACCGCGCGATCTTTATGCTCTCTATACCCATGATCCTCGAAATGGTTATGGAGTCGCTCTTCGCAGTGGTGGACATTTACTTTGTCAGTCGTCTTCATGATAATGATGCAGTGGCCAGTGTGGGGCTTACGGAGTCGGTGCTCACGATTGTGTATTCTATAGCCATCGGCTTGAGTATGGGCGGTACGGCTATGGTAGCACGTCGCATCGGCGAGAAAGATGTACGCTCGGCTAATGAAGCAGCTATACAGGTAATATATATCGGTATCGGGGTGTCAGCGCTGATAAGCTTCGTCGGTATATTCTTTGCTGCCGATATCCTCCGCGTTATGGGTGGCAGCGAGGCGCTGATTCAGAAAGGCACGGGCTATACACGATGGATGTTTGCAGGCAACGTTACCATTACGCTGCTGTTCCTTATCAACGCCGTGTTTCGTGGTGCGGGAGATGCATCGCTGGCCATGCGTTCGTTGTGGCTGGCGAATATCTTGAATATGTTGCTCGGGCCCTTATTTATTTTCGGCTGGGGCCCCATTCCCGGTTTCGGTGTTGAAGGTGCTGCAATTGCTACAAACCTGGGCCGTGGTGCCGGAGTAGTGTTTCAGTTCTATTATTTGCTGAAGGGCCGTGGTGTGCTGAAGCTGCAACGGAAATATATGCTGGTAAACTGGGAAGTCATCGGCCGCTTGCTCAAAGTGTCACTGATAAGTGTGCTGCAATTTCTGATAGCATCGGCAAGCTGGATCTTTTTGATGCGTATCGTGTCGCGCTTCGGCAGCGCTACTACTGCGGGCTATATCATCGCGGTTCGTATTATCATGTTCGCTCTGCTGCCCGCTTGGGGTATGGCTAACGCATCGGCTACGCTTGTAGGACAGAACCTCGGGGCGGGTCAGCCTGACAGGGCCGAGAAGTCCGTATGGCGGGCTGCCTTCTTCAACGTGGTGTTCCTTGGTACCGTAACCATTATTTTCCTCATCCTCGCCGAGCCGCTGCTGGGTTTCTTTACCAGCGATGCCTCGGTGATAAAAAGCGGCGTGCAATGCCTGCAGATCGTTTGCCTGGGCTATGTGTTCTATGCTTACGGTATGGTGGTCAGCCAGTCGTTTAACGGTGCGGGCGATACACGTACCCCTACGCTTATAAATCTGGTAGGCTTCTGGATGTTCCAGATCCCGCTGGCATACACGCTATCGATTGTAATGGAAATGGGATCACCCGGAGTATATGCAGCGATTTCGATTGCAGAATCCGCCATCGCCGTAGCCGGCATCCTCCTCTTCCGCCAGGGCCGCTGGAAAACGGTGAAGATATAAGAACAGGATTAATGGATTTAAGGATGAACAAGATAAACAAGTACAATGCGCATGTTCTGACACCCCCACACCGCATTTATTAATCCTGTTAATCCTTAAATCCATTAATCCTGTTCTGACAATTATGGCCGTTTCTTAAACGCGCTATTAAAAGCCGTTTTAAGCTCTTCGCCGGCCTTTTTGAGGCTGGATTCTACTTCTTTCCAGCGTTCCTTGTTTTCGGTTTCGTTCTTGAGCTTGTCGGCGGCAACTTTCAGCTCTTCGTATTTTTCGTTGAATTCTTTTTGCACCCGGTCGCCGGCCTCATTAAGCTCAACCATGAACTGGTCTATCTTCTTGCCCAGGTTTTTAAAGCCTTTTTCGGCTTTTCCTTCGTCTTTAGGTTCCATAGAAATATACGGATAAGTTATTGTCTGTCTGATTTGTCGGTGTAACGCCTCTGAAATTACGCGTACAGGAGATACGCTCCAAACGGCTGTATGGAAACGATCCTGGCCCATCCATCAAAATCCTGGTCCCGACGGGCAAAGTGACCACGTTAACGGTGTAAATGCTTTATATAGATAAAACCTCGGGCATGGTGGTTTGTTTTTTTCTATTTTTACGACGAACAAACCTGAAGTGTTTTGAAAGTACGCTCGCTCACTATTTTTCTGCTGGTTTCAGTCCTGCTACTGGCAGAAGGATGCGCATCGCATTCGCATAAGCACAAAAAACTGAAACCTGGAAGACCGATTCCCTGTCCGCAAAAAGACTGCTGATGAATCTACGGAAAATCATCATCGCCATAGACGGTTATTCCGCCTGTGGTAAAAGCACAACGGCCAAGGCTGTTGCTGCTGCACTCGGTTACCGCTACATCGATACCGGCGCTATGTATCGGGCCGTAACCCTGTACGTTTTGGACAATCACGTATCGCTTACCAACCCGCGTGAGATAATCAAAGCGCTGGAGCAGATTCACATTACATTCAAGGTGAACTCCAAAAATGTAACAGAAACCTATCTCAACGGCCTGAACGTAGAGAAGGAGATACGCAAGATGCGCGTGTCGAACAATGTAAGCCAGGTGAGTACTTTGAAAGAAATACGAACAGCCATGGTGGACCAGCAGCGCCGGATGGGCAAGGAGCGCGGTATCGTAATGGATGGCCGCGACATAGGCACAGTGGTATTCCCTAACGCCGAGCTCAAGCTGTTCATGACCGCCGATATGATGGTGCGCGCTATACGCCGTCAGCAGGAGCTGTTGGAAAAAGACCAGATGGTAGAGCTCGATAAAGTAGTAGAGAATATCCGCGAACGCGACCGTATCGATACTACCCGCGCCGAAAGCCCCCTGCGCCAGGCAGAAGATGCCGTCGTGATCGATACAACCAATATAACGATAGACGAGCAGGTAGACGAGGCCGTGCGTATGGCCCTCTCTATAATGGTTGAGCCTAAAGCCGCTACGCTGGTTTAACCGGCCGTCTGCTTAAACTGAATACATGAACAACACAGGTCGTAGATTCATACGTTACTTCTTTAGCGGTACGCTCTTTATCGTACCGTTGGTCGCCACGGCGTATTTTATCTATAAATCATTATTCTGGCTTGACGGCCTGCTCGCATTGCCTTACCCCGGGTTGGGACTTATTATAATACTGATTGCCATCACAGGCTTTGGATACCTGACCACGAACTTCGCGTTCAAGACGTTTACCGATTGGTTCGACCACGGTATGAACCGGATACCGCTGGTTAAGCTTATCTACTCTGCCGTGAAAGATCTGCTGGGTGCGTTTGTAGGCGATAAGAAGAAATTCAATAAGCCCGTGCTGGTTCGTATGAATAAGGAAAACAGTCTTTATCAGATCGGCTTCATAACACAACCCGATCTGTCAGACCTCGGGTTGGAAGATATGGTAGTGGTATACTTCCCGCACTCGTACGCCTTTTCAGGTTATCACTACCTGGTACCGCGCGAAAGTATACAGCCCCTCAATATACCCGGCGCTACCGCCATGAAGTTTATCGTCTCCGGCGGTATAAGCGGGTTCAAGGATCCTCAATAATAGCTTAGTTGATAACACCGGAGCCGATCAGCTCTTCGCCGTCATACCATGCGGCAAACTGCCCGGGCGTAATGCTCTTCATTGGCTTGTCGAATATGATATACAGACCGTCTTCCGTTTTATTCAACGTACACAGCTCCAGCATCTGACGATAGCGTATACGACCGGAGTACTGACGCGATTCTCCAGGTGCCAGCTTCAGGTCCGGACGTATCCAATGTTCATCTGCGTTAGGAATAAACAAACCTTTGCGATAAAGACCTGGATGATCTTCGCCCATGCCGGTATATATAATATTGCGCTCTGTATCGGTGCCGATAACGAACAGCGGCTTGGGATGTCCTCCAAGGTTAAGCCCCTTGCGCTGGCCGATAGTATAATAATGCGCGCCGTTATGTTCGCCCACTACTTTGCCAACCGTTGGCTCGAACTCATACGGAGCAGACAGGCTGCCCAGATCTTCATGCTGTGCATGAGCAAAGGCAGGAGAGTCGGCGGGCACGTCTATAACCTGGCCCTTGCGGGGCTGTAGTCTTTGTTGCAGGAAGTCGGGCAGGTGCACCTTACCTACAAAGCAAAGGCCTTGAGAGTCTTTCTTGTCGGCTGTTACCAGGCCTGCTTTTTTGGCTATGGCCCGAACCTCAGGCTTCAGCAGCTCGCCTATAGGGAACAACGAGCGGGAGAGTTGCTCCTGCGTGAGCTGACATAGGAAGTAGCTTTGATCCTTATTCGGATCTTTACCTCCAAGCAGTTGATATACGATCTTGCCGTTTACCACAGTTTCCGCTTTGCGCGCATAGTGGCCGGTAGCCACAAAGTCCGCTCCGAGCTTCAATGCGGCTTGCAGAAAAATATCGAATTTGATCTCGCGGTTGCAGAGCACGTCAGGGTTCGGCGTGCGGCCGCGTTGATACTCGGCAAACATGTAGTCTACAATACGTGCCTTATATTCGGCGCTGAGGTCTATAGCCTGAAACGGAATGCCCAGGTGTTGCGCCACGATCATAGCATCGTTGCTATCGTCCAGCCAGGGGCATTCGTTGCTGAGCGTTACGGTGTCGTCATGCCAGTTTTTCATGAACATGCCGATAACTTCGTAGCCCTGCTCTTGCAGCAGCCATGCAGTAACGCTGGAATCAACACCTCCTGAAAGCCCCACCACTACGCGCTTTCGCTTACCTGTAGCTGCTTGCGGGGTTTGTGACGTATGCAGATCGTGACTTGTAGTACTCATTACAATGATGAAGCGGGATTTTCGTTTAAAAGTTCGCCAACCGTTTCATTAAAATGCTGAATAAACTGCTCGTAATATGGACCGGTACCAGGACCGGAAAAACCCGTATGAATCTTCTTTACTTTGCCGTCTTTGCCAATGAAAATTGTGGTGGGGAAAGCCACCACGCGGTTCAGCATGGGCAGGTGCGTTGAAGCTTCGGCCTTATCGTTCGTGCCCGCGATCACAAAGTCATATTTTACCCCGAGCTTCTCTATCATTTTCTTTACCCGGCCACTGGCATACGCAAAGTCGGGCTTACGCTCAAATGCCAGTCCGATGATCTCCACGCCACGCTGGTGATTCTGATCGAACCATGGAGATAGGTACATCGTCTCGTCCATACAGTTCGGGCACCAGGTGCCGAAAAGCTGGAGGATCACTACCTTGTTTTTATACTTCTCATCCGTAAGGCGAACCGTGTCGCCATTCACATTCGGAAAGGCGATGTCCATGCGTTCATATCCCGGCTTGAGGAATGTAAGCGACTCTGCATCGGGCAGGGTAGCATTATCGTCTTTCACACCGGTCCATGACTCATGCCAGGTCTTGCCGGAATAGTAATGACCGTTGATGGTGTTGTTGCCCTGTTTCGTGGCGGTAAAGATGAAGGCATGATTGCCATCGAATGTACTGAGCTGCATGATTCCGTTGGCAACGTTGCCCTCCAGGTACCGATAGTCGCCCGTAGGAGTGAGGAACGTGCCGGTTACAAGGTCACCGGTTTGTTTGAAGATGCCCACGGCAACGGTAGTATCGGCATCGTGAACGAAATCCACGGCGTATCGGCCGCTGAAGTCGGGCACACTGTCTTGCTGCGTGCCTTTTTCGAAACGGTAGCTCTGGCCAAACACGGCCATGAACGGTACCTTATAGTCTTTCTCGTAATTCTTTACAAAGACGCCTTCCAGCGTATCGCCCTTTATGCGGGCTTTGATGTTGGCGTCGAAGATGTGGAGGGTGATGTCCACGGAGTCGCCGCTGGTTTTTACTTCGTCCAGGCGCAGACGTTCCTCGGCGTTCCGTATCAGGATGTTGTACAGGCCGGCCTGGTCCTTTACAACTTCAAAGTTAAACGGCAGGGATTGGTTCTGGAGAGCGAGAGAGGCGCGCCAGATACCGGTTTTCAGAGTCTGAACGCTCTTTTCGCTGCGGGATGAGCATCCTGCCAGTAAGGAGGCAGAGATTAAAACAGCTGCAATACGCTTCATTAACATCAGGTTTTACGAATGGCAAAACGTAAAAATGCGAGAAATGATTTACAATTCGGATCGGAAGTGTTTTTTTGGCTGAATATTGTTAACGGATGGATGATTTTAAGGACTTCAAAGTGCTCGAGCTGGCTTCCGTGCTGGCCGGCCCCAGCGTAGGCCAGTTTTTTGCCGAACTGGGCGCTACGGTAATCAAGGTGGAAAACATGGCCGGCGGCGGTGACATCACGCGGAGCTGGAAGCTTGCCGGCGAGCAGACCGACGACCGTTCCGCCTATTTTACATCCGTAAACTGGGGCAAGAAGTCTGTGGCCCTCGATCTGCAAACATCCGCCGGCCGGGAAGCCGTACGCAAGCTGGCTTCACGCTCGGACCTCGTCATAGCCAGCTACAAACCCGGCGACGCCGGGAAGCTCGGTGTGGACTATGCTTCATTGATAGCGTTGAATCCCGCATTGATCTATGCGCAGATCACCGGCTATGGCTCTTCAAATCCCCGCGTAGGCTACGATGCCGTACTGCAAGCCGAGACCGGCTATATGTTTATGAACGGTGAGCCAGGCAATACATCGTTAAAAATGCCTGTGGCGCTTATCGACGTGCTCGCTGCCCATCATTTGAAAGAAGGTATTCTGCTTGCTTTGTTACAGCGTACGCGAACAGGGCTGGGCCGGCTCGTAGAAGTGTCGCTGGTGCAAGCCGCCGTGGCGTCGTTGGTAAACCAGGCAACAAACTGGCTTGTAGCCCAACGACTGCCGCAAAAGCAAGGCTCATCGCATCCTAACATCGCTCCTTATGGCGATGTGTTCAAAACTCAGGATGACCAGGAGGTAATTCTGGCCATTGGAAGTGACAGGCAATTCAGTGATCTATGTAGAATACTTGACATAGCAGCGTCAGCACAGGAAGAACGCTTTCAAACCAATCGTATGCGTGTGGAGCATAGGTTGGAGCTGAACTCCGTACTGCAGTCGCGCATGGGGCAATACCCGGCGACAGTATTGATGCCCAGGCTTCACGAAGCTAAAATACCGGCCGGTGCTATACAAAGTATGGATAAGGTGTTTGCCATGCCCGAAGCTCAGGCATTGTTGATAGAAGGAGCTGGCCTGCGGGGCATACGAAGTTTTGTGGCGCAGGGAGTAGGAGGTGAGCACCCGTTGTTGCCGCCACCACGTTTCGGCGAGCATACGGAGGAAGTATTGAGAACGATCGGCACTTAGAAGGGATCAGCATCTTGTTTTAAAATGGATAATAAAAAAGACCTCGTAAAAAGATGGGATGCCGGCTACAGCCCGCTGAGAGATCAGATATTGAATGCTCTAAAAAGTGCTAAGCCTTTAGAGAGTATACCAGGTATGGAGATGATCGATGGTAAATACGATTTGAGAGGACTTAAATTTCCCGCGCCCCGGAGTATTGAAAAGATAAGATCATTCGGGAAAACAAAAGATCCGTTTCGTATCAGCCGGCTGGCTCTGCACAACGTAGACTTATCCTATGCCGATATGCGTTACACATACTGGCAAAATTGTAAAGTCAGTAACTCGGTTTTTGTAGAATCAGACTTTGAGGGCGCAACGACAGCGGCTTCTGATTTTCTGAACGTACAGATGATCAGGACTAATTTTCGCAACGCCTTTATCGGGCAAAATATCGGTAACAATTCAGGAGCGTTTATTAATGTACAATTCCTGGAATCTGATTTATCCGATAGTGGCTTTTGTTTTCCGAAAGTTGAAGAATGCCTTTTCCGGAATTGTAAGCTCACAGCCACCGACTTCGACGGCTGCCGGTTCGTCGATAGTAAATTCATCGGTCTTGTGGATTCCGCCTTTTTTAGAGGCCATTCAATACACCGTCACACTTCCCTTTTCGGACTGTTTAAGCGCACGCGTATAAAGGAGATTACTAACCCCATGCGTAACGTCGATTTTTCCGAAGCAAAACTCTTTGGAGTATCCTTCACGCATGGAATAGATCTGAGCGGCTGTATACTACCCAGTGATGGAAGTGCCGCCCTGATCGAAAACTTAGAATTAACCTACCGCCTCGCCCGCCAGGTAATAGCTAAAGAATGGAGCGACAATGAACAGAAGCGGATAGCCCTGGGATACATTGATAATATCCTCTTCAACAAAGACAAACGTCAACAGCCAAATGACATCATAGATTTATACATGCTGTCAGAAGGCGATACAATGGAGGGTTTCGGAAAGAAACTCTTCACCCTTCTCAAACAATGTAGTGATATGCCACATCTATAGAGCTGGCATAACCCGAACCGTCAACTCAGTCGAATCACTACTCAATATCTCGGGCCGTAAATAAACATTCATTACCCATATCCCATTATCCTGAACTCTATACGTGGGAATGCTATCCGCCAGCAACATATTCAGCACCCTCACAAAGGTACCATAGGTTGCACCCGTTCCCAACACAAAATGAACGCCAGCCGTAGTGTCCCGGCTATTGACCATAGTCTTTATCTGCGCTCTTGCGCTTGTCAGCTTCATTTTATTTGCGCTCATATCACCTGTCAATTCCACTTCCGTCCAGTTCCGTATGGGTGAAACCGGAGCATAAAAGGATCGATATGATGATGCTTTATCAAACGCCGGTCTATAGTTGGTATTCCAGACCACCTCCATAGCACGCAGTCGCGAGGGCTCGAAGTATAACCGGTTCAAATATCCCATAATCAACACCGGTAACATCACTAAACTGATCATTCCGGGCGTATAAGTTATTCGTTTCGGCAGCTTCATAATAATAGATGACTAAAGATGATTATCTCCTCGCCAGACAGAAACACGACCCGGTATCCAGATTCCGTCTTTATAAAGCGGATAGCTATGGATTTTTTCTACTCGGAGTTCGGTCAGTGTTTGTACGAACGTTTTATATTTAACGGTATCATTGAATGCATAGTGAATGCCGTGGGTTTGGTCAGCGCCGTTGATGATGTCTTTTAAAAGTTTTTGATGGCTTTTTAGCGTTTTATTGTCTTCAGTCACGTTGCCGGTAAGTTGAACTTCGATATATTTTCTTTCAACCAGTTCTTCGTCCCCTCCGCAGCCTCTGTTCTGATCTGGAAATTCGACGTCTATCGCATGTACTCTCGGCCTTCTGGTTTCCCGCATGTTGTGAAGAACAAGGAGAATGCCCAACCCCATCAGGGCAATCATTCCGGGAACATACACAATTCGTTTCGGTAGTGGCATAATACTCTTGGTTAAAATAGGCCGCCTGCATACACAGGCGGCCAGACTCTATACTATTGGTTAAGCGAAAATTTTATCGGCAGTACCATGCGTACAGAAACCGGTATCCCATTCTGTATACCTGCTTTCCAACCCGGCATGGCGCCGATCACACGGGCAGCTTCATTATCGCACTCAGTCATAATACCTCTTATTACCTTCACTTCCGTAACCTTACCGGCATAATTTATAATAAAACTTACGAAAACAGTCCCCTGCACATCTATGCGTTTGGCAGCCGCGGGATATTTGATATTGCGGGAAATGAATCTCGCCATAGCTTCCATACCACCTTCGTAAGCCGGCATTTGCTCCACTATATCGAAGACCTTAGGTGTAGTAACAATTTGCTCGACAGGCGCATCGGGAACACCTACAGCACCACCATCAGAAAATCCTACTGCACCATCGCCCTCGTCAGTTGTTATTGATGACAGGGCTTGGCTCTGTTCCTCTACCGTAGGAGTTGGCTTGGTAACTTCATCATGAGTTACGCGCAAAGCCAGGTTGTCCGAGCGTTTGGCCGCAGCAGCTTTAGGTATCACCTTCGTTTCTTCGATACGATAGATCTGTGGTTGTATTTCCAATGCTCGTTGCCCCTTTTTCCCGGGTAATACATTTTCTGCACTGGCGGATGGTAATAACCGTGGCAGTATTATAACCAATAAGGCGGCGGTTGCTGTAATAGCAAATCCTATAGCCACATTGCGCGAGTAGGCCTGGCGGATAGAGTAAGCACCATATTCTTTATGACGATTCTCGAATACCATATCGTCCCAGTTGCGGTGTGCTAAAGCTTCTGTTTTCATAGACGGTTTTGTTTAGTTTGATAATAAGATGCCCGGCACGTAACGATTCCATAGAATAGATATGGGAATATTATTTTTTAGGTATGAATATTTTGTGTCTGTCTATATAGACATAAGAAAACTCTCCCTCTTGCGAAAGGAGAGTTCTTGGAGAGGTGAATTATGACGATCAGTTTGTAATAACGAATTTGATAGGCAACAACATTTGTACAGGTACGGGCATCCTATTGTTTTCCATAGCCGGTTTCCAGTCGGGCATCAGGGAAACAACGCGAATAGCTTCCTGGTCGCACTCATCGCTGAGACTACGAATTACTTTGATCTCCGTTACTTTACCCGTTACGCTTATGACGAAGCTTATATATACGGACCCTTCAATGCCTTTGCGCCTTGCTTCATTGGGATATCTCAGATTTTTACTGATAAACCTGGTCATAGCCTCGGTGCCACCGTTATAATCCGGCATCGGTGATGCTGGGAAAGTACAGATAGTGGTATTGGGGCTCTTAACTTCTAAGATTTCGTCAATTTTTGGAGGAGAGATTTTGTCGATGGGGGTGACGTCGCCTTCAGCAGATTCCTCGAGTGCGGCAATCTCTTTGATAGCAAGCTGAGTCTCGGCTACATCTTTATGTGTCACGCGAGGAAGACTGCCTAATCGTGACGGTTTGTCTGTCGGGAGATGCCCTGCTTCGAGAATCAGAGGAGGCATAAGATCGCATACAACTAAAGGACCTTTTAGACGCTCACGCCCGAGGCAGGTCGGACGTATTATGAGTGCTACTGAAGGTGGTAACGACCACGAAATACAAATGAGGAGTAACATTAACGCGACCGTAATGCAGATAGCAATGATCATATGACGTGAATATGCCTGGCGGATAGGGTAGGCTCCGTATTCTTTATGACGGTTCTCAAATACCAGGTCATCCCAGGTGCGGATCGCCAAAGCCTCGCTCTTCATACACGGTTTTGTTTAGTTTGCTGATAGGATGCATTGTGTATTGCAATTCCATAGCCTTGTCTATTAAAAAATCCGCGCTTTATATATTTTCAGAATATTCGACTGAGCTTATGTGAAAAATCTACTCTATATATAGATGAGAGTATAGAACAGTACGGGCAGTACGTATACCAGATCGTGCGTATAGATAATGCACGGCCTTCCTGACCAAAAGAATAAAATAGAATTTTACCGGCGATTACTTAACAGGAGCTGCCACCGTGGGCTTAAGGCTAACCTTTTCAATATAGAAGAGGTTTGTGCTGTTGATTGCGCTCGGCTTGGTGATGCGAGGCGATGAAGGAGGAAATACCCGGGGAACAAACGTAGTAAGCAGCGTTAGTGTTACCATGACCATGATAGCAACAGACATATGCTGAGAATATGCCCTGCGAATAGAATAAGACTCTTTTTGAAGGTTTTCAGATATCATATCGTCCCAACTTTGTGTGGCGATAACTTCGATTCCCATAGTGTATGTTTGTTTTTACTATGTGATGCGGAGGCGTGTTGAATTCCATAGGGCGCGAACTGGATTTTGTCGAAGCCACCGCAGAGAAGAAATAGCGGTGCAAATATAATCTTGTCGGTAGTACGGCGCTATACTCCTTTAGGAGTAGTCCAACGTGCGTGATAGGCGTTAATGTGATTATATCAACGATAAATCGCATTTATTTAAGGCTAAACGATCGTAGAGTTGCTTAGCAAACCATTGCACCGGTTACAAACCAGCAGATACGCGCAGCCCGTGCTTAAGGGCCGCGTACGGTTTGATGTGAAAAAAGAATAGTTCACGGCTCATTTAGCCTCCAGAGTCCACCACTTTACCCCACTTTTCAGCCAAAGACACTCTTAATGCCTGTTTTTGAGGTAATTAAGCCCTTTTTGGCTGTTCTTAACCATACCGTTTGTGCCATTCAGAAGGCATTTTAACGCCATAAAAGGTAGGTTTTAGGTAAAAAGTGTAAAAAAGTGGCGTAAAGTGGTAGAAAGTGGATTAAAAAGACTTATGTTTGCTTAGGAGAAAAAGACAACCACTACACGTCTATGACTTTCTTCACCAGTGAACATGAGAGCAAACTAGATTCGAAGGGCAGACTTGTGCTGCCTGCACGGATAAAGGCTCAGTTGCCCGAAGGCGGCGACAACGAGCTTGTTATCCGGCGCGGCTTCGAGCAATGCCTCATTTTATACCCAATGGTGGAGTTCAAAAAGGTCTTCTCGAAGATTTCTGGCCTTAGCGAGTTCAACGAAGAGTACCGCAAACTTCAGCGGAACTTCTTTTCCGGAACGGCTACCGTTGAGTTAGACAGCAACGGCCGTTTCCTGATACCGAAGAACATGCTAACCTATGCTCAACTTGACAAGGATGTGATTCTTGTCGGTATGGGTAATAAGGTCGAGATCTGGAATCCTACCCTGTACGAGAAGAACATGATTCAAGATCCAGGTGAGTTGTCAAGGCTGGCGGAAAAACATTTAGAGCAATAGGCATAGCGATACGCGAAGTTGTCTGCGGAGTTGATAGGTGTTGTTGAGGTAGAGCAGAATGTACGACAAACGTGTGTTGATGTAGTAAGTGCTTCGCCCGTCAAAGCGACTTCAGCGACGGCGGGAAGTGCACATGCTGTTTAACGGCTTATACGAAACGAAAGGAATGACAACGAAAAGCAGCCAACAGCATCCCGATAGCGATCGGGACCGCAGCTACCACAAGCCGGTAATGCTTCAGGAATGTCTGGATGCATTGAACATCGACCCGGAAGGGATATATGTCGATGTCACGTTCGGCGGTGGCGGCCACAGCACAGCCATTTTGAAACAGCTGAAAAACGGAAGGCTGCTCGCATTTGATCAGGATGAGGATGCAGCGCAGCAAGCCGAAAAAATAACAAGTAGTTCTTTTACATTTTGTCCTGCCAACTTCAGATACCTTAAAAAGTACCTACGGCTAAACGGAGTAACACGGGTAAACGGTGTGCTGGCCGACCTCGGTGTATCATCACACCAGATCGACTCACCAGAGCGCGGGTTCTCTACACGATTCGACGGCCCGCTGGATATGCGTATGGATAAAAACCAGCCGCTTACAGCAGCTGACGTTTTGAATACCTATCCGGAAACCGAGCTGCACAAGCTGCTGGGAATGTACGGCGAACTCAAAAATGCTAAAACAGCAGCAAACATGCTGGTGAAGCACCGTGCCACACGGTCCTTTGAGCGCACGGAGGAACTGAAGGAAGCCTTGAAGAGTATTTCGCCACGGGGAAAAGAGAATAAATATTTCGCCCAGGTGTTTCAGGCGCTGCGCATTGAAGTGAATGCCGAGATGAAAGCGCTTGAAGATTTTTTGCACCAATGTGGCGAAGTGATCGGAACCGGCGGCCGCCTTGTCGTGATGTCCTACCACTCGCTCGAAGATCGTATGGTAAAGAATTACCTGAATAAGGGTAAGGTCTTCGGCGAAGTGGAGAAAGATTTCTACGGCAACGAGATCAAACCTTTTGAAACGCTTACCCGCAAGCCGGTAGAAGCAACAGAAGCAGAGATCGACCAGAATGGCCGCGCGCGAAGCGCAAAGCTGAGAATAGGCCAGAGGTTGGAAGACAAAAAGAAATGAACGATAACGCGTAAAGCATTAACGGAAAATGTCAGAGAATAAGTTTAAGATCATTCCCCCGAAAAGTGAAAAGAGCCGCAACAGCAGCAGCGATAGCGGCAGTGCGGGTACGGGCGCGAGCATATTCTCAGGTTTTGAAAAGCGCCTGAAGCTGGAGGGCTACTTTGCCGATGGCTTCCCGGTGCAGCATCTGCCGAAGATCCTTTTCATAACGTTCCTGTGTATTCTCTATATAAGTAATACACACTACGCCGAAAAGACAGTGCGTGAGATCAATGCCATCCAGGCCGAGGTAGAAGATCTGCGCGCGGATTATACAACGCTTAAATCCGACCTCATGTTTGCAAGCAAGCAGTCGGAAGTAGCCCGGAAGGTAAAAGATTACGGTCTGAAAGAAAGTTTAACACCACCCTATAAAGTAGTCGTAGAAGAAGGTGAATATTAAGAAGTCCATATTATTACGTGTTCGGATCGCATTTCTGTTTGTGGTTCTCTTTGCGTTCGCAATAGTCGTAAAGACAGGCCATGTGCAGTTTGTGGAAGGGGAGAAGTGGGCAAAAATGGGCGAGCGCATCTCGTTCGACTACAAACGTGTAAAAGCCACCCGCGGCAACATCTATTCTGACAACGGCAGCCTGCTGGCCACGTCGTTGCCTTTCTATAAAGTGGCGTTCGATGCCACCCTTCCGAAAGAAGAAATATTCCGCAAAGGCCTTGATTCACTGGCTTATCACCTGTCCCGTTTCTTTAAAGACAAGTCCCAGGTAGACTACCGGCGTATGCTGAAAGACGCACGCGCGCAGAACAAGCGCTATATCGTGCTGAACCGTAAGCAGATCGATTATCAGGACAAGAAGTCTATGATGAGCTGGCCTATCTTCCGCGAAGGACGTCTTCGCGGCGGTGCTGTTTTTGAGAAGGTCGATGTTCGCTATCGTCCGTTCTCGAACCTGAGTCGTCGTACGATTGGGTTTGTAAACGAGAACGACAAAGGAGCAGGTCTTGAATATAGCTTCAACAAACAGCTCGGCGGCCAGGATGGTTATGCTTACTATCAGAAGATTGCCGGCGGCGTGTGGAAGCCCGTGTTCGATGCTAACAACGTGAAAGCCGTTGAAGGTCTTGATTTACAGACCACGCTCGATATTAATTTACAGGACGTATCGGAGACAGCGCTGCATAAAGCCATGCTGCAACACGATGCAGACGACGGCCTGGTGGTGGTAATGGAAGTGGCTACCGGAGAGGTGAAAGCAATAACCAACCTCAGTAGCGACGGACATGGTGGTTTTTCCGAGAAGCTGAACTTTGCAGCCGGCGCGCTGTTCGAGCCGGGCTCGACGTTCAAACTCGTAACGATGATCGCGCTGCTGGAAGATACCAACGTGGAGCTGAATGACAGTGTAGATACCGGAAACGGAGAATATACATTCTATAATAAAACAATTCGCGACCACGAAGATGAAGGACTGGGCCGCGTATCGATACAAACAGCGTTTGAACACTCGTCCAATGTGGCGATGGCAAAACTGGCAGATAAGAACTTCGGGCTCCACCCGCAGAAGTTTATTGACTATATAGACAACTTACGCCTGTCTAAGCCAATGGGTCTTCAGATCACAGGAGAGCCAACTCCCAAGATTCCCCGGCCGGGTGAAAAAGGATGGAGCGGTATAAGCTTGCCCTGGATGGCCTATGGCTATGGGCTTGAGATAACGCCGTTACATACACTGGCCCTGTATAATGCTGTGGCGAACGAGGGTAAGATGATCAAACCCGTATTCGTACGCGCTATCAAACAGGCAGATCAGGAGGAAGAGTCGTTTTCAACGGAAGTATTGAACAGCAAGATATGTTCGTCAAAAACACTGGATAAGCTGAAGCTGCTGCTGGAAGGTGTGGTAGAGAAGGGAACAGCCAAGAACATCCGGGGTACACACTATCGCATAGCCGGCAAAACCGGTACTGCGCAGATCCTTGACAATGGGCGGTATACCAAGAGATACATAACATCGTTCGTTGGTTACTTCCCTGCACACGCGCCTAAGTACAGCGCCATCGTACTGATCAAGAACCCGAGAGGTTGGTATCAATACGGTAGCAGCGTGGCGGCACCTGTTTTTAAGGAGATAGCGGATAATATCTATGCACGCGATATAGCGCTGCACGAACCTATGGACATCCGCAAATTTGCTAAACAAGATATGCTGCCTGTGATCCGCGGTGGTAACCAGCCGGAGCTGTCCATGCTTTGCAATGAGCTGGGTATCTCGAATCATTCGCAGACAGACGAAGAGTGGGTGAAATCTTCGCGTGTAGGAAGCGGTGTGAACTGGAAGCGCGCCACGGTAGGCAAAGACCTCGTTCCCGATGTAACGGGCATGACGTTCCGCGATGCGATCTTCCTGCTGGAGCAGGCCGGTCTTAAAGTGTTTTACGAAGGGAAGGGAAGAGTAGTACAGCAATCGCTCACACCGGGAGGGCGGATACACAAAGGAGACGGTATTTATATACGACTAGGTTAATAACGAATAAGAACACAAGCGTGCCTGAATTAAAAGACATATTGTACAAAGTATCGCTGACGTCTACGTATGGCAACATGAGCGTGAACGTTACGGATGTGTGCTCAGACTCCCGTAAGGTACAGGCTGGTTCCTTGTTTGTAGCCGTTAAGGGTACACTGTCTGATGGCCACGCGTATATCAGCAAGGCGATAGACCTCGGGGCTTCTGCGGTAGTATGCGAGAAGCTTCCTGAAACGATAAACGAAACGGTAGTATACGTAACCGTAAAAAACAGCGCGCAGGCATTGGGTGTGGTGGCTTCCAACTTCTACGGCAATCCGTCTGAAAAGATCAAGCTTACCGGAGTTACCGGCACCAACGGTAAGACTACAACGGCCACGCTGCTGTATCAACTGTTTACCAAACTGGGTTACCCGGTTGGACTGATCTCTACAGTAGAGAACCGTGTTGTTGAAAAAGTTATACCGTCTACACATACTACCCCGGACCCGCTTGCGCTTAACGAGCTGCTTCAGCAGATGGTGACAGCCGGCTGCACGCACGCGTTTATGGAGGTAAGCTCGCACGCTATAGACCAGGACCGCATTGCCGGTGTGAAATTCGCCGGTGCGATCTTTACCAATATCACACACGACCATCTCGACTATCATAAGACATTCGAGAACTATATAAAGGCAAAGAAGAAATTCTTCGACGAACTGGGCAGCGATGCTTTTGCGCTCGTAAATGCAGACGACAAACGCGGCATGGTAATGCTTCAGAACACGAAGGCTACCAAGTACAGCTTCGGCCTGAAGAAGATGGTAGACTTTAAAGGTAAGATCATCACAAATTCTATCGAAGGATTGGAGCTGGAGGTAGGCGGAAAGAACGTATGGTTCAAGATGATCGGCGACTTCAATGCCTATAATTTACTTGGAGTATACGGCACAGCCGTGTTGCTGGGTGAAGAAGCTGACGAAGTGCTCACGCAGCTCTCGTCACTGTCAGGCGCGCCGGGCCGGTTCGAGCTGGTAATGCCCGGCTCGCGTGTGATCGCCATTGTCGATTATGCGCATACACCCGATGCGTTGCAAAACGTACTGGAAACAATCGCACAGTTTCGCACCGGCAACGAGCAGGTGATAACCGTGGTAGGCTGCGGTGGAAACCGCGATAAAACCAAGCGGCCGTTGATGGCATCGATTGCCTGCCGGCTCAGCGATAAAGTCGTACTTACGTCAGATAACCCCCGCGATGAAGATCCCATGGAGATCATCCGCGAAATGCAAACGGGGGTGATGCCGAGCGAGGCCCGGAAAACCCTGGTCATGGCCGATCGCGAGGAAGCCATTAAAACCGCCTGCATGATGGCGAAAGAACACGACATCGTACTCGTAGCAGGCAAAGGCCATGAAGATTACCAGGAGATCAAAGGCGTAAAGCACCCCTTTGACGACCGTAAAGTCGTGGAAAGAATGTTGAAATTATTCGCGAACTAAGACAAAGAAGAAACTGAGAGATGTTATACTACTTATTTAATTATCTGGATACTCTCGATATACCCGGCGCCGGAGTGTTTCAATACATTTCATTCCGCGCGGGCATGGCGGCGTTTTTCTCCCTGCTTATCACGATCACGTTCGGAAAGAACCTGATCAATTTTTTACGCAAGAAGCAGATCGGCGAGGCTATCCGCGACCTTGGGCTTGAAGGGCAGATGCAAAAGAAAGGTACCCCTACCATGGGCGGTATTATAATCATTGCGGCGATCCTTATCCCGACGCTGTTGTTTGCTGTTTTAGATAACGTCTATATAGTACTGCTGGTTATTACTACATGCTGGTTGGGTTTAATCGGTTTCCTGGATGATTATATCAAAGTATTCCGTAAGAATAAAGAGGGCCTTGCCGGCCGGTTCAAAATCGTAGGCCAGGTGGGCATCGGCCTTATCGTAGGGCTTACGCTTTACTTTAACGACCAGGTTGTGGTGAGTGAGGTAACAACAGATAAAGCAGAGGCCACAGCCACGGTTGTGAACGCCAGGGGAGTAGAAGTAAATTATGTAGATAAGAAGTCGACGGTAACGACAGTACCGTTTCTGAAAAATAACGAACTGGACTACAGCAAGATATTGCCGTTTGTATCGGTAGACTATACGTGGGTTATCTATGTAGCGATCGTGATCCTGATCATTACGGCGGTGTCCAACGGTGCTAACCTTACCGATGGTATCGATGGTCTGGCAGCAGGAACGTCGGGAATTATCGGGCTTACACTCGCGATCTTCGCGTATTTGTCCGGTCGTACAGACTTTAGTAATTACCTGAATATAATGTATATCCCTAACCTGGGTGAGCTGGTAATATTCTGTACGGCGTTTGTCGGTGCTTGCCTCGGCTTCCTGTGGTACAATGCATATCCCGCGCAGGTATTCATGGGTGATACGGGAAGCCTTACACTAGGTGGTGTAATTGCTGTACTTGCGCTGGCGGTACGGAAGGAGCTGCTTATCGTGGTGCTGTGTGGCATATTCCTGGTAGAGAGCCTTTCGGTGATCCTGCAGGTGTCGTACTTCAAATACACGAAGAAGAAATATGGTGAAGGCCGCCGCATCTTTTTGATGTCGCCGCTGCACCACCATTATCAAAAGAAGAATATACACGAGGCCAAGATCGTAACACGATTCTGGATCGTGGGAATACTGCTGGCAATAATAACACTGGCAACCCTTAAACTGCGATGAGAGAACGGATCGTCATATTAGGAGCAGGCGAAAGCGGCACGGGAGCAGCATTGCTCGCCAAGGCCAAAGGCTTTGACGTATTCGTATCTGACCAGGGGCCGATCAAGGAAAAATACAAGGCAGAGCTTACGCATGCCGGTATTGCCTTTGAAGAAGGATTGCATACGGAAGCTTCGATACTGAATGCCCAGCGCATAATAAAAAGCCCCGGTATTCCGGATAAGGCCGAGATCATCAAGAAGGTGAAGGCAGCGGGTATTCCGGTAGTAGACGAGATCGAGTTCGCCAGCGGATATACCGATGCCAGGATAATAGCCATAACCGGTACCAATGGTAAGACCACAACGACGCTTCTAACCTATCATCTGCTCCAATCAGCAGGATATAATGTAGGACTGGGTGGCAATGTGGGCTTTAGCATGGCCCGCCAGGTAGCGGAGAAGAACTACGAATGGTACGTGCTCGAGATGAGCAGCTTCCAACTGGATGGAACGAAGAAGTTCAATCCCCAGGTAGCGATACTGCTCAATATCACACCGGACCACCTCGATCGTTACGAATATACCATGCAGAACTATGTGAACTCCAAGTTTCGTATAGTTCAGAATATGACGGCCGGGCAGCACTTTATATACTATGCCGATGATGCACTGATAGCACGCGAGCTTGGCAGCCACACGATAGCGGCCGACCGGATCAGTGTTTCGCTGAAGAACAACGCCGGAGCAACGGTGCATTATAATGGCGAGGCGATGCAGTTCGACCTGGGTGGGCAGACCTTTACGATCGCACAGTCTGAAACGACACTCAAAGGCCCGCATAATCTGATCAACACCATGGCAGCGGTTTCGGCGGCATACAGGGCCGGTGTTAGTGTAGAGGCGATTCGCGCAGGACTGGCAACCTTTAAAAACGCACCGCACCGCCTGGAGCCTGTGGCGACTATACAAGGCGTTGACTTTGTAAATGACTCGAAGGCAACCAATGTGGATTCAGTAGTTTATGCGCTTGGCAGCTATGATCGTCCGCTGGTATGGATCGCCGGTGGAGTAGATAAGGGCAATGATTACAACCTGATTAAAGATGATGTGCAGCGCAAGGTGCGCACGCTGATCTGCCTCGGTAAAGATAACTCGAAGCTCAGGCAGGCATTTGACGGAGTTGTAGCGGATATACAGGAAACGCAAAGCGTGCAAGAACTTGTGCGTATGGCGTTGCAGGTGGCTAAGGCCGGAGATGTGGTATTGCTTTCTCCTGCCTGCGCAAGTTTCGATCTGTTCCGGAATTATGAAGACCGGGGAGATCAGTTCAGGAAGGCAGTACTGGAACTCAAAAAAGAAAAAGAGTCGTGATGTTAAAGTTTAAAGAGTGGGCAGACCGCAATTTGCAGGGCGACCGCGTAATCTGGGCAGTGGTGTTCGCACTGTCGCTGATCAGCATCCTGGTGGTTTACAGCTCCATCGGTACGCTGGCGTATAAGCATTCGGCAAGCCCTGAAAGCCTGTTGCTGCGCCATACCTTTACGGTATTCGTGGGCCTGGCCGCTATGTGGGCTGCGCACCGCGTGGATTACCGTTACTACTCACGCCTCTCGAAGCTGGCACTGTGGATAAGCATACCGTTACTGATCTACACGTTCACCAACGGTGTGTCGCTTAACGATGCATCGCGCTGGATCGCCGTGCCCATCGTAGGATCTTTTCAGCCTTCGGATTTTGCCAGCCTTGCTCTGATTGTGAACCTCGCCAGTATGTTGTCCAAGCGGCAGCAGAATATAGAAGATATAAAGGAGTCGCTGATTCCCATCCTGTTTTGGAGTGGCATGATCTGCGGACTTATCGCGTTGACTAACCTTTCAACAGCGGTGTTGCTGCTGATCACCTGTATGCTGATCATGTTCATCGGCCGTGTGCCTACCAAATACCTGGCTATGCTGGTGTTTGTGGGCGTGTTGTTCGGTGCGCTGGCCATCAAGTTCGGTGTGCGTGGTGAAACAGCCAAGCATCGTATCGAGAGTTTCTTTAAAGGATCGGAGCTTCCTTTCCAGGCCAAGCATGCGCGTATAGCGGTTGCCACGGGCGGTGTACTGGGCAAAGGTCCCGGTAACAGCGACCAACGCAACATATTGCCACACCCGTACTCGGACTTTGTGTACGCTATTATAATAGAGGAGTATGGCATGTTCGGTGGCATAGTAGTACTGGGCCTGTACCTGTTGCTGCTGCATCGGGGTATGAAGGCTTCCTATAATAGCGAGCGGGCTTTTGGTGGCCTGCTTTCCGCCGGGTTGTGTTTCGATCTCGTGTGCCAGGCTATGGTGAATATGGGAGTGGTTGTGGGGCTTGGGCCGATTACAGGTCAGCCGCTG
>Ga0247762_1000064_pt1 | contig 49845 bp, 50 predicted proteins | sample UWRJL081202R4_FD_181016 | JGI IMG/M metagenome (GOLD analysis project Ga0247762, IMG submission 181016) | Plant litter microbial communities from Arlington Agricultural Research Station in Wisconsin, United States - UWRJ-L081-202R-4 | ecosystem: Environmental > Terrestrial > Plant litter >...
AAACCAGTATTTCGCGGCAAGCGCTCCGTGGGAATTGCGCAAGACCGATCCGGCGAAGATGGCGACCGTGCTCTGGACCACGGCGGAAGTCGTGCGTCAGGTCGCGATCCTCGCGCAGCCTTTCGTGCCGGCGGGAAGCGCGAAGATGCTCGATTTACTCGCGGTACCTGAGGACGCACGCGACTTTACATCGCTTGGCGAAAAAGGCCGTCTGAAAGCAGGGACACCCTTGCCTGCGCCTGCCGGAATTTTCCCGCGTTATGTGGACGCCGAGGAAGACAAGAAAGGCTGACGATGCTGGTCGACAGCCACTGTCATCTCGATTTTCCGGACTTCGCGGCGGAACGCGATGCCATCGTTGCCCGCGCACGCGAGCAGGGCATCGGCCGCATGGTCACGATCAGCACCAAAGTTCACAAGTTCCCGGATATCCGCGCGATCGCGGAAAAGTATAACGACGTGTTCTGCTCGATCGGCACGCATCCACATTACGCCGACAAGGAGCCTGAGATCACGACCGCCGATCTCGTGAAGTTCACGAACGACCCCAAGGTCGTCGCCATCGGTGAAGCGGGGCTCGATTACTTCCGCAACAATAGCTCGGTTGAAAATCAGACACTTGGCTTCCGCCGGCACATAGCGGCCGCGCGTGAAACCGGCCTGCCGCTCGTCATTCATGCCCGCGAGGCTGATGATGATGTCGCGCGTATTCTGGAGGAGGAGTCCGCGAAAGGTGCGTTTCCTTTCGTGCTTCATTGCTTCACCGGCGGCCCGGATCTCGCGAAGCGCGGGGTTGCACTCGGCGGCTACGTTTCGTTTTCAGGCGTGATTACCTTCAAGAAGAGCGAGGCGCTTCGTGCGATTGCAGCGGACGTGCCATCCGACCGGATTCTTGTCGAAACCGACGCGCCGTTTCTCGCTCCCGAACCCTATCGCGGCAAGCGCAACGAGCCCGCCTTCGTGACCAATACGGCCCGTGCGCTCGCGGAAGCGCGCAAGACCGATTTCGATACGATCGCGAAGCAGACCACGGATAACTTTTTCCGCCTCTTCTCCAAGGTTCCGCGCGCAGCGTAAGCTTCTCCCGCATGACCTATACCTTCACCATTCTCGGCTGCGGCTCGTCCGGTGGCGTGCCGCGCGTGGGCCAGGGGTGGGGCGCATGCGATCCGAACAATTCGAAGAATCGTCGCCGCCGCTGCTCGCTGCTCGTCGAGCGCCAAAGCCCGGAAGGCCGCACGACGGTTCTCATCGACACTTCGCCGGATCTTCGCGAACAACTGCTGGACGCGAATGTCGGCGCGCTCGACGCGGTGCTCTATTCCCACGATCACGCCGATCACACACACGGTATCGACGATCTGCGTCCGCTCGCGCTGGTTCAGCGCAAGCGCATCGACATCTATGCCGACGAACAGACGTCGAAGATGTTGCATGAACGCTTCGGCTATTGCTTCGAGACGCCAGTGGGCAGCGACTATCCGCCGATCCTCCAGGAACACCGGATGCGCGAGGGGCGTGAGGTCACGATTTCGGGCAAGGGAGGCGAGATCGCGGCGCTCCCGTTTCCAATGCAGCACGGCTCGACGCAGGCATTGGGCTTCCGGATCGGAAATGTCGCCTATTCCTGCGACGTGAATGACCTTCCTGCTGCCAGCCAGAAGGCGCTGGAGGGGCTCGATCTATGGATTGTGGACGCGTTGCGCTACCGGCCGCATCCGAGCCATTTCTCGGTCGATGAGACACTCGCCTGGATCGCGCGGATTAAGCCAAAGCGCGCGGTCCTGACCAATCTGCACACCGATCTGGACTACGAAGAACTGCGTAAGAAGCTTCCGGAGAATATAGAACCGGCATACGACGGAATGAGATTATCAATATAATTCAATATACTATGCTTGATTATCAGCGTTACAGATACTTCTGCTATCAATGGAATGTTTGATATTAGAATTAGTACACAACAGACTGAAATTATTACTGTTTATATCGCTGACCGACGAGATCGAGTCCGGTCCAATGGCCTTCCAGTAAGCCGTCATGGTCTGCTTCGCCTTCGGAGACGAGCGACGGGGCCTGATCGATGACGCGATTGCGGCCCTGACGCTTGGCTTCGTAGAGCGCAGCGTCCGCGATAACGAGAGCGCCAGAGAGCGTCTCCGCGTCTTCCGGAACGACCGCAACGCCGACACTCGCGCCAACCGGAAACTTGATCCCATCGATCTCCACGGGCTCCGACAGCGCGCGGCGGATTTCGTCGCCGAATGCGCGCGCTGATCCACGCGGGTCGAGCGCGCCGGGAAGGGCAATGAGCGCCACGAATTCGTCGCCACCAAGCCGTGCGACCGTCGCGCGATCGCTGGCAACAGCGGCAATGCGGCGGGCGACCGCGGTGAGCACCTTGTCGCCCATGGCGTGGCCGAAGATATCGTTCACCGGCTTGAAGCCGTCGAGGTCGATTGCAAGCACCGCCTCCGGAATGAGATTGCCGCGCTTATCGCGGTCGGTACCGCGGGTAAGCATCTGGCGCTCGAGGAAACGGCGGTTCGGCAGACCGGTGAGGCGGTCGAGATAAGCGAGACGCTCGAATTCCGCGATCATCGAATTGAAGCTCGCGGCGAGATCATGCAACTCGGTTGCAACGCGCGGCGAGAGCATCACGCGCGTGCCCATGCGGCCGGCTTTCAGGCGCAACGCCGTATTGTTGAGAGTGCGCACGCCGCGCAACACGCTGAATTCTGCGACCGTCAACGCCAGGCCAGCCGAGCCGGCTGCGACCAGAAGAAGCCAAAACAGATCGACGACGAAACGCTGCCGGATCGGCGCCAGCACTGCTTCGCGATCGAACGTGACCGCTACAGTGAGCTGCATGTCGCTGACATGCGCAATACCGTAAATGCGCTCGACGCCGCCATCTTCCATTTCAATGACTGGCGTCCGCGCTTGGGAAAGCTTGCGTAGCGTTTCGTCGCTCGCGCCGGTCTCCGATACGCGAACGGTATGTGAATCACGTTGATGCCGGGAGATCAGCGCGCCGTCGCGATTGATCGCAAGCACTGCGCCGCCGTGACGCTCATGAGCGATATCCGCGAGCGCCGGAAGCCAGTTCAACTCAACCCCGATGATCAGTACACCGGTGATCTGGTCGATCGCATTTTTGATCGGCAAACCGGTTCCGACCACAGGCTGCTTGGTGACTCGGCCGATTACGGCTTCGCTTACGGCGAATTCGCCGGTCCGCATCGGCTCCTTGAAATTCGGCCGCTCGGCAAAATTGAGGCCGTGCCCATTCGGGCGGCTCGAACAGACTGCAATTCCCTTGGTGTTCAGAAGAAACAGCGTGGCGGCCCAGCCGGCCTTCGAATTCACCTCGGCGAGCAGCGCAGGGCAGTCCGCCGTCTGATTCTGGATTGCGGGTACATTTTTCAGCGCTTCCGCGAGACCGCGTGCATGAGCGACGAGTTTTTGCTGTTCGGTGGCGCCGCTGAGAGCGAGCGAAGCGGCAAGCTCGCGGGCTTCATGAAGCGCACGCTCGCTGCTTGCATTCAGTCGCGAGAGATAGAGCGCAAAAACCGGCAATGCCGCGAGCGCAACGATCGCAACAAGAAGCCAGCGAAGCCGCGCTGGCCCGCGCTGAAAATCCGACATCGCCATTGGAAAACGAACAGCCCCAACAATTCCCGCGACAACAATCTGACAGAGCGGCGTTAAGATGCCGCGTCGAGGATGATTCAAATTTGATGGAAATTCGTCTGCTACTAAGGCGGTCTACTATAGATGTTCCATAATATGTCTTCTGCGAATCATGACGATGCGCCAGCGGAAGTCTTCAGGAGCCGAGAATATGCAGCCTTCTCAAGATATAGGCCGCCTGATTGAAATCATGGCCCGGCTGCGGACGCCTGAAACTGGCTGCCCGTGGGACCTGAAGCAGAACTTCGCGACGATCGCGCCGTACACGATCGAGGAGGCCTACGAAGTCGCCGATGCGATTGCGCGCAACGATATGCCGGGCCTCAAAGACGAACTCGGCGACCTGCTTCTGCAGGTTGTGTTTCACGCGCGTATGGCCGAAGAAGCAAAGCATTTTGCTTTCGCGGATGTCGTACTTGCGATCAACGAGAAGCTGATCCGGCGGCATCCTCACATCTTCGGTGCGGAGCGCAATCTGTCACCTGAAGAAGTGAAATCGCTGTGGGAGAAGATCAAGGCCGAAGAGCGAAAGGAGAAGTCTTTAGGTGCTAAAAGCGTGCTTGAAGGAGTCCCGCTCGCCTTGCCCGCTTTGACACGCGCGGAAAAGATTCAGAAGCGCGCGGCCCAAGTCGGCTTCGATTGGCCTGACTTGGACGGCGTATTGGATAAAATTGAAGAAGAAATTTCCGAATTGAAAGCCGCCGGCACCAAGGCAGAAGTGGAAGAAGAAATCGGCGACCTCTTCTTCTCGCTCGTTAACTATGCGCGGCGCGCGAACGTCGATCCGGAAGCAGTACTTAGAGCCGCAACCGAAAAATTCGAACGCCGCTTTCGTGGCGTAGAACGCCGCGCAACGGACGCAGGAAAACCCGTAAGCGAAACTCCGCTCGATGAGCTTGAGCGCTTCTGGGCGCTGGAGAAAACATCAAGCCGCTGAGGACTTGGGCTTCATGCGCCGCGCGAATTCTTCCGCCTTCTCCGGCGACATACGCACTTCGACGCGAAGCTGGTCGTCGCGCTTCAGTTCTTGCGAAAGCACTTCACCGTGCCGGTGCAGCCAGCTTAAGTTCGCGCCATCGGCCGGATCGAGGTTCAGGGAAACGACCGGCCATCCGGTGGAAATCTTGTCCGCGATCGTCCGCAACAGCGTGTCAGCTCCCTCGCCCGTCAATGCCGAAATCAGCATCGGGCGCTGTAGTTGTGGAAGCCGCCTTGCGTGATTGGCCGCATTCTCGTGCGCTAATGCATCAAGCCGGTCGGCCTTGTTCCAGACTTCGATGATCCGTTTGTGATCGTTGATATCGATGCCGAGATCCTGCAGCACACTCAAAACGTCGGTTGCCTGCGCCGCAGTGTCTGGATGCGAAATATCGCGCACATGCAAAATCAAATCGGCTTCAATCACTTCTTCTAGCGTCGCGCGAAACGCTGCGACCAGGAGCGTTGGCAGTTCCGACAAAAATCCGACCGTATCGGAGAGGATTGCTTTCGTGCCGCCGGGCAATTCGATGCCGCGCAAGGTCGGATCGAGCGTTGCGAACAGAAGGTCTTCGGCGCGGACATTCGCGGCCGTCAGGCGGTTGAAGAGCGTCGATTTTCCTGCGTTCGTGTAGCCGACCAGCGCGACGACAGGATAAGGCACGCGCTTGCGGTTCTGCCGATGGAGTGCGCGCGTGCGCTTCACCGAATCCAGTTCGCGCTCGATGCGGATGATCCGCTCGTCGATCTGGCGGCGATCGGCTTCGATCTGCGTTTCGCCCGGTCCGCCAAGGAAGCCGAAGCCGCCGCGCTGCCGCTCAAGATGGGTCCACGAGCGAACAAGACGGCTGCGCTGATAGTTCAGATGCGCAAGCTCGACCTGAAGCGTGCCCTCCTTCGTCCGCGCGCGCGCGCCGAAAATTTCGAGAATTAAGCCGGTGCGATCGACAACCTTGGCACCCCAGGCTTTTTCGAGATTGCGTTGCTGGACCGGCGACAGCGCGCAATCGACGAAGACGACGCCCGCGTCTTCCGCGCGCACAATGCCTGCGATCTCTTCGACCTTGCCCGAGCCGATATACGTCGCGGGCCGGATCGTACCGAGCGTTACAACGCCGGCGCTTGCCACATGCAATTCGATCGCTGCCGCAAGCCCGACTGCTTCCTCAAGCCGCGCATGAGGATCGCGTCCATTGCCGATAATGTCCTTGCCGCGCGTAAACACCGGCACCACGACCGCAACCTTGGTTGCGTCGCGCGAACTCGCATCGCCGGCAGCCTGACTATCGGGCTGCCGGGATTTCCTGCGTTTCGATTTTTTGGGCTCCAACTAGCTTTTATCTCCGGTGGGAATGCTGTCGTCGGTTCCCTCGAACAGCGAAATGGGTGCCCCCGGCATGATCGTTGAGATTGCGTGCTTATAAACAAGCTGGCCGTGTCCGTCCCTGCGCAGCAATACGCAGAAATTGTCGAACCACGTCACAACGCCCTGAAGCTTCACGCCGTTCACGAGAAAAATCGTGAGCGGGGTTTTGTTCTTCCGGACGAAATTGAGAAAAGTATCCTGGAGATTTTGGTTTCTATCCGCCGCCATGGGGATTTTCCTTCTTGGTTCGGGCGAGCGATGTCGGATGGACCTCCTTCGGCCATCCCGTCCGAACGTTGATCGTTCGTGACAATCACCATTAGAAGCGCGTTCTAACTCCCGCGCAAGATTAGACCTCGTACAATTGCGATCTGAATTAGTGTTGAAGAGCCAATGACTTAGATAAGCTTTCGGCCAATTTCCGCCGACTGGTGGAATACTTCTCGAAGCCTCTTCGCAATCGGCCCGGGCGTTCCGGCACCGATCTTCTCGCCGTCAATCCGCACGACAGGCATCACGATCTGGGTCGCCGAGGTCAGAAACGCCTCGTCGGCGGCAAGCGCTTCCTGCACGCTGAAGCTCCGCTCCTCGAACTTTATCTGCAGGCTTGCCGCGATCTGCTTCACCACGGTCATTGTGATGCCGGTCAGAATGCGGTTCGAACTCGGCCGCGTGACGAGGACACCCTCTTTCGTCACGATCCAGGCATTCGACGACGCCCCTTCCGTGATAAAGCCGTCACTATCGACGAACCAGGCGTCCTTCGCGCCAGTGTCTTTCGCTCGCTGACGGGCGAGTGCATTCGGCAGCAATCCAATGGTCTTGATATCCATACGGCCCCAGCGGTCGTCGGGCACGGTAATGACAGAGATTCCCGCTGCAGCACTGGCTTCGATCTTTTTCCGGTCGAGTCCGCGAACCGTTACGACCAATGCCGGCTTCACCGGCTGCTCGGGAAACCCGTGATCGCGCCGCGCAACACCGCGTGTGACCTGCAGATAGAGCAGGCCATCCCTCACCCGATTTCGGCGCACCATCTCTTCGAGAACAAAATGAAGCGCGGGCTGTGAAAGCGGTGACGAAATACGGAGCGCAACCAGCGAACGCGAAAGCCGTTCGAGATGACGCCGCTCGTCCACAAGCGCGCCGCCCCTGATCTCGCAGACTTCATAGACGCCGTCACCGAGCTGATAGCCGCGGTCCTCGATATGAACGCTGGCGTGCGCAAACGGAACATATTGTCCGTTCACATAGGCGATGCGCGACATTGCTATTCCGCTCAGCGTTCGTCGATGCCGAGTGCTTTCAGCTTCCGGTGCAGCGCCGAACGCTCCATGCCGACAAATTCGGCAGTGCGCGAAATATTTCCGCTGAAGCGATTGATCTGCGCCACGAGATATTCGCGTTCGAATACTTCGCGTGCGTCGCGCAGCGGCAGGCTCATCAACTGCTCGCCGCCGTTGCCGTTCGGCATGCTGGGCACCAGCGAACCGACATCCGGCGGCAATAGGTTTGCCGTGATCGTGCTGTGTGCGTCACCGCCGGCCAGAATCAGGAGACGTTCCACGTTGTTGCGCAATTGCCGGACATTGCCTGGCCAGTCATGCGACTGCAGAACCGCTAAGGCGTCGTCTCCGATGGTGCGCTTCGCAAGTCCGGTGGTCCCGGTAATCTGCTCGAGGAAGTGCTGCACGAGTTCGGGGACGTCTTCGCGGCGCTCGGCAAGCGGCGGAACGCGGATCGGCACTACACTCAGGCGATGGAACAGGTCTTCGCGGAAGCGGCCTTCGGCGATTTCGCTTTCGATGTCACGCGCACTCGACGAGATGATGCGCACATCGACTTGCACTTTCACATTTCCGTTGACGCGCTGGAACGTCTGCTCGGTAAGTACCCGCAAAATACGATTTTGCGTCTCGCGCGGCATATCCGCGATTTCGTCGATGAAGAGCGTGCCGCCGTCGGCTTCTTCGAGCGCGCCGACCTTGCGGGGCTGTTCGCCCTCGCCTTCGGTGCCGAAGAGTTCTATTTCCATACGCTCTGGCGTGATCGCCGCCGCGTTGATCACGACGAAGGGTCCGCTTGCGCGCGCGGACGCCGCATGAATCATACGCGCGGTCAGTTCCTTGCCTGAGCCTGAAGCGCCCACGATCATAATGCGGCTGTTCGTGGGCGCGACGCGCTCGATAGTTTGCCGCAGCGTGTTCATTGCCGCCGATTGCCCGACTAGCTTCTGCCCTTGCGGATTAAGCTGTTTCAGCGAGTTGAGCTCGCGCCGCAGGCGCAGTGTTTCGATCGCGCGGCTTGCAATGACAACGAGCCGGTCGGCGTTGAACGGTTTCTCGATAAAGTCGTAGGCACCCTGCTTGATCGCAGCGACCGCGGTTTCGATATTGCCGTGGCCGGAAATCATCACGACCGGCAGATCGGGGTGATTGGCTTTGATCACGTCGAGCAGCGCAAGACCGTCGAGACGGCTCCCTTCAAGCCAGATGTCGAGCAACACCAGCTGAGGTCTCCGGCTTTCGATCGCATTCAACGCGTCATCGGCATTGCCGGCGGTACGGACGACGTAACCTTCGTCTTCTAGAATGCCCGCCACCAGTTCGCGGATGTCCACTTCATCGTCGACGACTAGGATATCGTTCGCCATCTTCAGCTCGCTACGTCCTGTTTATTGCTTTCAGCCGCGGTTGCCGCGGTATCGGTGCCATTCGAGGCAAGGGTTAGTCTGATCCACGCGCCACGGCCCTGTGCAAAGTCCGGAGGTGCATCGTTCAACTCGATGCGGCCGCCGTGCTCCTCGAAAATCTTGCCGACGATAGCAAGACCAAGTCCGGTGCCCTTCTCGCGTGTCGTCACGTAAGGCTCGAGCAGCCGCTCGCGATTTTCCTTCGGAAGACCAGGCCCGCTGTCGATGACGTCGATTGCGATCATTGCGCCCTCGTGTTCTGCGCGTACTAATATTCTTCCGCCCTCACGCTGATCCTGCGGCAACGCCTCGATCGCTTCGGCCGCGTTTTTCAGAATATTCGTCAATGCCTGCGAAATGAGCCGCCGGTCGAAACGCGCGGTCATCACACCTGATGGAACATCCGTATCGAATTTGATGTTCTGATGACCGACACGTTGCAGAAATACGGCTTGGCGGATCGTCTCCGCGAGATCCTGCGTTTCGACGACAGGCTTCGGCATGCGCGCGAACGACGAGAATTCGTCGACCATCCGGCCGATATCGCCGACCTGACGAATAATCGTTTCGGTGCATTGCTCGAAAATTTCACGATCCTGCAAAAGCGTCTTGCCGTATTTGCGCTTCAGGCGCTCCGCCGAAAGCTGAATTGGCGTCAGCGGATTCTTGATCTCATGCGCGATGCGCCGCGCGATATCCGCCCACGCCGAGGTGCGCTGCGCGGTCACAAGTTCGGTAATATCGTCGAGCGTAATCACATAGCCATGCTCGGATTCGTCCGCCTGTTCGGTGGTCACGCGAACGTTGAAGGTGCGCTCACGCCCACCGCGCGACAGCGTGACTGTACCGTTGACACGATAGTTGTCTGCGAATGCATCGCGCACCAATGTCGCGATTTCCGGGACTGCATCCACTGCAGCCTTGCCGATCACGTCGCCTTCGGTGACGCCAAGCAGACGCTCAGCAGAACGATTGAGAATTGTAATCTTGCCCGCTGCGTTCAGGCCGATGACGCCCGCTCCGACGCCTGCGAGCACCGCTTCCGAGAAGCGGCGGCGTTCGTCGATCTGGTCGCGTGCGCGGATCAGATCGGAGTTTTGCGTGCGCAGTTCCGATGTCATCTTGTTGAAGCTGTCGCCGAGGTTGGCGAGATCGCCCTCGGACTGACGCACCGGCACCTGCACATAGAGGTTACCGGACGCAACGAGATCAGCTGCCGTGATAAGCCGCCGGATCGGTGCGACGAGACGGTTTGCAAAGTTGAGACCGATCCAGACGGACGAAAGCAGCAGGATCAGCGCGATCACCGCGTACATCAACGCGAACGCGATCTGCACACCAAAACGCCGTTGCTCCAATCCGCGATATTCGAGCAGGTTCGCTTCCGTCTGCCTGAGATATTGAATGACGCGCGGGTCAATCGGCCGCGCGATGTAGAGATACGTGTCTTCGTAACCGATCAGCGGAATGATCGCGGCAACGTAGTCGGCAGAAGGCGGCACATAGACAATCGGCTGCTGCGCGGTCGCTTCCTTCACGATGATGTTCTGCGGGATCAGAAATTCGCGGCCGACGTTAATGTCGGCTTTCTCGATGACTGTAAGGTCGGACTTGATCAGCACCGCGCTCGGTACGCCGCGAAGTTGCGCCTGCGCGGTCATGACCTGCCGGAATCGCGGGCGGTCGCTGTCGTAAATTTCCTTGAGACGCGAAAGGTCCGTCGCCATCGCGACGAGATCCTGCCGGATGTTCAGACCGTGCTCACGAACATAGGTCTCGGCGACAGTGATCGCGTTGCCGATGATCGCGCGCGTACGCTGCGAGAACCAGCGGTCGAGACCGCGGTCGAGCGTAATGCTCGCGATGATCGCGACCAGAATTGCGGGCACGACAGCGACAATGCCGAACAGAAGCACGACGCGGCCGTGCAGCCGCGCACCAGCCCTGCCCCTGCGTTGCGCGCGGATGACGTTGAATACTTCCCAGGCGACTACAGCAAGCAGCACCAGCACCATGCCCGCGTTTGCGAGCAACACGGTGACGACAACGTTGTGCGTCGGCAGGATCGGCGTAAGGCCGGTGAGAACCAGGAAGGTGACGAGCGCCGAGACGAGCGACAGCACCACCATCACCGGCGCGAAATAGCTGGTCAGGCGCCGCGGCGGCTTCGGGAAAGGAGCCGACTGCGCAGACAATACTGGTTCGGAAGATGCGAGAGAGTCGGTCATTCACCGCCATCGGGGCTGCCGGACCTATCCGGCGGCCTGATGCATACTGACAACACTGGTGCAAAAATGTGACAGCCCCGGTCACGAAGCAAGCCGGAACGCCAATAAAGGTTAGCGGGTCGAGCGGATAACCTGGATATCGAGGTCCCGGATTTTCTTCCGTAACGTGTTGCGGTTCACGCCCAGGAGCTCCGCCGCCTTGATCTGATTGCCCCGGGTTGCCGCCAAAGCCGCCGAAATCAACGGCGTTTCGACTTCGCGCAGGATGCGGTGGTAAAGCCCCGGCGGCGGCAGGTTGTCGCCAAAGCCCCCGAAATACTTCGAGAGATGCCGCTCGGTGGACGCACTCAAGGATTCGTCCTTTGCCGACGCCTCGGGAGACGGCTCGGCAGCCGGCTGCGCGAGTTCTGAATCGATAATCCCGAGCGAGATGATTTCCTGCGGATAAAGTGCTGAGAGACGCCGCACGAGATTTTCGAGTTCTCGCACGTTCCCCGGCCAGCGATAGCGGCGTAGCCGATCCAGCGCCGCATTTTCTATTTGCTTGTGGGGCAAACCCTCGCGCGCGGCGAGCGTGAAGAAGTGCCGGATCAGATCGGGTACGTCCTCGGTGCGCTCGCGCAGCGGCGGCAGGCGCAGCGGGACGACATTCAGGCGGAAGAACAAGTCTTCGCGGAACAGCCCCTGCTGAATCAGAATCCGAAGATCTTTGTTCGTCGCTGCAATAATGCGGACATCACTCTTGATGGGCGTGCGTCCGCCGACAGTGGTGTACTCGCCCTGCTGCAAGACGCGCAGCAACCGCGTCTGCGCTTCCATCGGCATGTCGCCGATTTCGTCGAGGAAAAGCGTGCCGCCTTCTGCCTGCTCAAAGCGGCCGATGTTCTTCGTATTCGCGCCCGTGAACGCGCCCTTCTCGTGACCGAACAACTCGGCCTCGATCAGATCGCGCGGGATTGCCGCCATGTTGATTGCAACGAACGGACCCGCGCGGCGCTTACCGTAGTCGTGGAGCGCACGTGCGACGAGTTCCTTGCCGGTACCAGACTCGCCGGTGATCATCACGGTGAGATCGGTCTGCATCAGGCGCGCGAGCAGGCGGTAGATTTCCTGCATCGCCGGCGAACGGCCGACGAGCGGAATATTTTCCAGGTCTTCGGGTTTCGCCGGCGCGACGTTGGTCTTCTTCGGTTCGGACAGCGCGCGTCCGACAATGCCGATCAGTTCCTTCAAATCGAACGGTTTCGGCAGATATTCGTAGGCGCCATGCTCGGACGCCTTGATCGCTGTCATGAACGTGTTCTGCGCACTCATGACGATCACGGGAAGTTCGGGCCGCATCTTCTTCAACCGCGGCAGCATGCTGAATGCGTCTTCGTCCGGCATCACGACGTCGGTGATGACGAGATCGCCGTCACCCTGACTGACCCAGCGCCAGAGCGTGGCCGCGTTTCCGCAGGAACGCACTTCGTATCCGGCGCGGGACAACGCCTGACTGAGCACAGTCCGGATCGCGGCATCGTCGTCGGCAACGAGAATATTTCCAGAAGGCATTTGCGCCGTCCTCACTGATCCGAATGCGCAAGTGCGCCGTTTTGCGAATAGGTTGGTAGAAGCACGCGAAACGTCGTGCGCCTCGGCTGGCTGTCGCACTCAACAATGCCGCCGTGATCGCCGATAATCTTTGCGACCAGCGCTAAGCCCAGTCCGCTGCCCGAAGTCTTCGTCGTGACGAACGGATCGAACAGATGGGGCCGCACGTCTTCCGGCACGCCGGGTCCGTTGTCGCGCACGCAGAACTCGAGCGGCAGGCTCACGCGTGTCGATGATCCCGGCACGGTGAGACGCACGCCCGGGCGAAACGCGGTGCTGAGCTGAATTTCGCCGTCGTCGGCATCGCCGATCGCTTCAGCCGCGTTCTTGATGAGATTGAGAAACACCTGCACCAGTTGATCGCGGTTCGCGAAAACCGGCGGCAGAGAAGGGTCGTATTCCTCGACGAATTTGATGCGGCTCGCAAAGCCTGAAGCCGCGAGCTTCTTCACATGCTCCAACACCGCATGAATGTTCACGGCATCGCGCTCGATCGGCCGCTCGTCGGAGAACACCTCCATGCGATCGACCAACTTCACGATCCGGTCGGCTTCGTCGCAGATGAGACGCGTGAGTGCGCGGTCGCCGTCGTCGGCCGATTGCTCGAGAAGTTGTGCGGCACCCCGAATGCCGGAAAGCGGATTTTTGATTTCGTGCGCAAGCATCGAGGCAAGCGCGGTTACCGAACGCGCGGCCCCACGATGCGTGAGCTGGCGGTCGATCTTGTCCGCCATCGTCCGCTCCTGGAGCATGACGACGACGTGTTCCGGGTTCTCCGGCATCGGAGCAACATGAATATCGACAATACGTTCGCCGCCGTTTCGCGGCGTACCGAGATCGACGCGATACTCGTTTACGGCGGCGTTGCGCACCCTCACCTGCTCGATCAGCGCGATGAGCGGGCTGCCGAAGGGAACAATTTCATGGATGCGGTGGCGGCGAAGCACCGGCACGCCGGCTTCGAAGAAAGCTTCTGCGGCTGCGTTCGCGTCGGCGATCAACCCCGTCGGTGCAACTGTAATGACGGGATGTGGAAGTGCGTCCAGCACCGCATCCGCGACGCCCGACGCCTGGGCTATCGTTTTCTCCACGCGCGCGTTTCTCATGCTGCGGATTTCCAGCCCAGTTCGTCGAACGCGTCGTGAATGCCGAGAACGACACGTGACGGCGCGTTTTCCGCGAGCAACTGCGCACGCCAGTTTTTCACCCAATCCGCCGAAAGATTAACGGCACGCGCCGCGGCTTCAAGCGCCCAGCCGATATGTTTGCGCGCTTCCTTCGAACCACGCGCGTGACCGTATTGTCCAAGCCAGGCGTCGTAGAGCTCGATCAGATTATCGCGCTGATCTTCAATCGCGGGATCGTTCATACGCGCGCCGCTTGCAATGAAGCGCGCCATGTTTCCGGGCAACCAGGGACGACCGCGTGCCGCGCGTCCGACCATCACGGCATCGGCGCCGGATTCCGCTATCATCGCTGCTGCGTCTTCGTAGGTTTCGAGATCGCCGTTGGCGACAACCGGAATCGTCACGGCCGCTTTCACGCGCGAGATCGCGCGCCAGTTGGCCTTGCCTTTATAGAATTGCTGCCGCGTGCGGCCGTGTACCATCACCATCTTAACACCGGCAGCTTCCGCACGGCGCGCAAGTTCAGGCGCAACGATGGAGTCGTCATCCCAACCGAGACGCATTTTGACCGTCACGGGAATTTTCACGGCGCTCACGGCTGCTTCGATCAAACGAACCGCGTTATCGACGTCGCGCAGGAGCGCGGCACCCGCCGCACCGGTCGTCACGCATTTTGCGGGACAGCCCATGTTGAGGTCGACGATGTCCGCACCGGCGGCTTCCGCGACACGCGCGCCTTCGGCGATCCAGCGTGCCTCGCAGCCGGCGAGCTGGACGACGTGATGCCCGACGCCCGAGCCTTCCGCACGAAGCTGCGCTTCTGCGCTGCCTCCCGCGAGCCACTCACATGCGATCATTTCCGATACGACGAGACCCGCGCCATAGCGGTTCGCCATGCGCCGGAACGGCAGGTCGGTAATTCCAGCCATCGGTGCGAGGAAAGCGCGAGCAGCGATCTCATGCGGGCCGATTTGAAGGCTTTGCTTGACGGATGTAGTTCCCAAAAGACCCCTGCCTACAAAATAGGCCCGAAAATTCGTGCACACATCTTAGTCAAGTCTACTTCAGAGGCAAGGGCTTTATTGCATTGCACCCAACGCGACCCGGAAGACGGAATAGGCTAGGAAATCAGCGAAATTTGCCTTCGGACGGGAGTTTGCGATGGAATTTGCTGCCATTGTGGTGGCTGGAGGCGGCGGAACGCGCGCTGGTGCTGGCGCCGCAAAGCAGTACCGGCTCATCCAGGGCGATCCGGTTTTGCGTCGTTCGCTCCGGTTATTCACAGATCATCGCGAGATTGGGGCCGTGCAGACGGTGATCCGTCACGAAGACGTCGCTGAATACGAGCGAGCATCCGCGCGTCTGCCGAAGTGTCTTCCGGCCGTCCCCGGTGGAAAGACACGCCAAGCGTCCGTCCTCGCGGGCTTGGAAAGTCTGGTGCCTACTGCGCCGCGCTTCGTGCTCGTGCACGACGCGGCGCGTCCTTTTGCCGATGCAGTGCTGATCGATCGGGCGATTGCCGCGGCACGAAAACATGGCGCCGCAATTCCGGCAGTCCCCGTCTCAGACACGATCAAGCGAGTCGATAAAGCGGGTTCGATCGTTGCGAACATTGAGCGTTCGGAATTGCGCGCTGTACAGACCCCTCAAGTCTTTGAGTTCGACACGCTGATCGCCGCACACCGCTCGGCAGCCAGCCAAGGCTTACACAGCTTCACGGACGATGCCGCGCTGATGGAATGGGCCGGCGAACCGGTTAAAACGTTTGAAGGCGCCGCCTCGAATGTGAAACTCACAACCCCCGAAGATTTCGAGCGCGCTGCGGCTTATGCCGCGCAAATGCTTGGCGATGTGCGCACAGGCACCGGTTACGATGTGCATAGTTTCACGGACGGCGATTACGTGACGCTTGGTGGGATAAATATCCCATACGGCAAGAAGCTGTCCGGCCACTCGGACTCTGATGTGCTGCTGCACGCGATAACCGATGCGCTCCTGGGCACGATCGCGGATGGCGATATCGGCCACCATTTCCCGCCTACCGACATGAAGTGGCGCGGGGCGGACTCTTCGGTCTTCGTTCAATTTGCAGCGGAGCGCGTTCGCGAACGCGGCGGCATGATCGCGCATATCGACGGCACGCTGATCTGCGAAGCGCCGAAGATCGGTCCACACCGCGACGCAATGCGCGCGAAGATCGCGGAAATCTGCGGGATCGAAGTGGGCCGTGTCGGCGTTCAAGCGACGACGAACGAAGGGCTCGGCTTCATCGGCCGCGGTGAAGGAATTGCAGCCTTGGCGACGGCAACAGTGCGGCTACCCTGGAAAAGCGAATGATCGATAAGGAAACCGCGGAAGCCGCACTTCGCGTCTTTGATCTCTGCCGCGAGCGGCAATTGACGCTTGCGACCGCGGAGTCCTGCACCGGCGGCTTGGTCGCGGCGGCTATCACCGATATTCCGGGCTCTTCCGATGTTTTCGACCGTGGCTTTGTCACCTACTCGAATAAGGCAAAACAGGCCCTGCTAAGTGTCAGCAAAGACTTGCTCGACAAAAATGGTGCGGTGAGCGCCGAAGTTGCGAAAGCCATGGCACAAGGCGCGATGAACGCCGCAGGAACAAGTATTGCGGTTTCGCTTACGGGCATCGCGGGCCCCGGTGGCGGTTCACCGGAAAAGCCGGTCGGACTCGTGTTCATCGCCTGCGCGGACCGCCAGGGAAGATTTCACGCGCGAGAATGCCGCTTCGGCGATCTTGGACGAAGCGAAGTCCGCCGCCGCTCTGTTATCGCGGCTTTCGCTCTGATCGAGGAAATGCTCGCGAAGCCGATCAAGCCGGCTTAGCTGCTTCCCGATAGATTTTGTCGGCGCGCTTTTCGAAAGCCTCGGCAAAGCGCCGGAATGCGGAATCGAACAGCGCTCCCATGATCAGCCCGAGCGTCTTCGAACGAAATTCGTAGGCGATATAGAAATCGACCTCGGATGATTTGTCGTTCTCAGGGCGGAAGCGCCAGCGATTTTCGAGATGCGAAAATGGTCCGTCGAGGTATTCCACGAGGATCGCGAGCTTCGGACGATCGATCGTCACGCGACTCGAAAACGTCTCGCGGATGATTTTATAGGCGACCGTCATATCGGCGACAATAATTTCGACGCCTTCGGCCTCGCCGCTTCGCTTCCGGAGCGAAAGGCTTTCGCACATCGGCACGAATTCCGGATAACGCTCAACATCCGCGACGAGATCGAACATTCTCGCCGCCGAGTGCTTGACGCGGCGCGTGGTGCGATAGGTATTCATGGAGTTCAGTCGCGATTATGCGCGTTGTCCCGCGCATCGCGCAGCTTCACGAAGTCGTCGCCCGCATGATGCGAGGAGCGCGTGAGCGGTGACGAAGACACCATCAGGAAGCCCTTGGCACGCGCGATCGCGGCGTAGTTCTCGAACTCATCCGGCGTCACGTAGCGTGCAACGGCATGGTGCTTGCGGCTCGGCTGCAGATATTGGCCGATCGTGAGGAAATCGACTTCCGCCGAACGCAGATCGTCCATGACCTGGAGCACTTCGTTCCGCTCTTCGCCCAAGCCCACCATGATGCCGGACTTCGTGAACATCCGCGGGTTCAGTTCTTTCACCTGCTGCAATAGCCGCAGCGAGTGGAAATAACGCGCGCCCGGCCGCACCGGCAGATAGAGCGACGGCACCGTTTCGAGATTGTGGTTGAACACGTCCGGAGCGGCTTCGACGACGACTTCGAGTGCGCCGTCTTTGCGCAGGAAATCGGGTGTCAGCACTTCAATCGTCGTCCCGGGATTGCGCGCGCGCGTGGCTTTAATCGTCTGCGCGAAATGCTCCGCACCGCCGTCGGCCAGATCGTCGCGGTCAACGGATGTAATGACGACGTGCTTCAGGCCAAGGCTTGCGGTCGCTTCTGCCACCTTCTGCGGCTCATCGGCATCGAGCGCGCCGGGCAGCCCCGTCTTCACATTGCAAAAAGAGCAGGCGCGCGTGCAGGTGTCGCCCATGATGAGAAAAGTCGCGTGCTTCTGCGCCCAGCACTCGCCGATATTCGGGCAGGACGCCTCCTCGCAGACAGTATGCAAGCCATTGCCGCGAACGAGACGCGCGGTTTCGCCGAACGCACCGGGTCCGGGCGCGCGCACACGTATCCAGTCCGGCTTCGGCAGAAACGCAGAATCCGCCCGGTGCGCCTTTTCGGGATGGCGCGGCCGGGCGTTCTTCTTCAACGTGTCGATAACGACGGTCATGCGGCTCCGCTAGTTTACATAGTGGCGCGGCGGCTCTGAAACATCCGCCAGACAAAAATAAGAATGATCGCGCCGATGCTGGCGGCGATCAGTCCACGCCAGAACCCGAAGACCTGGATCTGTGCAATTTCCGCAAGCTTGTTACCGACGAAGGCACCGGCAACACCTACGATCAAATTGGTGAATAGGCCGTGATTGCTGGAGGTCACCTTCTCCGCGATCCAGCCCGCGATAATACCGATAAGCAGCGTCAGGAAAAATCCGGTCGTCGGGTTTCCGAGCAGTGTTTGTGCGTCGTTCATTGTGTCGCCCCGTGGTTAAAAAGCACTTCGACTCGATCATACATGAATCACCCGCCCATAGGCATCCATGACGCTCTCGTGCATCATTTCGGAGAGTGTCGGATGCGGGAATACGGCGTGGATCAGTTCTTCTTCTGTGGTCTCGCAATTCATCGCGATCACGAAGCCCTGGATCAACTCGGTTACTTCGGCGCCGATCAGGTGGGCGCCGAGTAGCTCACCGGTCTTCTTGTCGAAGATGGTTTTGACGAAACCTTCCGCCTCGCCGAGCGCAATCGCCTTGCCGTTTCCTGCGAACGGAAAGCGCCCGATGCGGACTTCGCGCTTCTCTTCCTTTGCGCGCTTCTCGGTCAGGCCGACCGAAGCAATCTGCGGGTGGCAGTAGGTGCATCCCGGAATCCGGTTCTTCTCCATCGGATGCGGCTTTAAGCCCTTGATCGCCTCGACGCAGATCACGCCCTCATGCTCGGCCTTGTGTGCGAGCATCGGCGGCCCGGCGACATCGCCAATCGCGTAGATACCGGGCACATTCGTTTTGCCGTAACCGTCGATGGCGATCACGCCGCGCTCGATCTTCACACCCAGTTTTTCGAGCCCGAGGTTTTCGATATTGCCGACGACGCCGACCGCGGAAATCGCGCGCTCGAATTCGATCGTCTGCGGCTTGCCTTTGCCGTCGTCGATGGTCGCGACGACGGAGTCGGATTTCTTCTCCAGCTTCGTCACCTTTGCGCCCGACATGATCTTCATGCCCTGTTTTTCGAAGCGCTTGCGCGCGAAGGCCGCGACCTCTTCATCTTCAACCGGCAGGATTTGCGGCAGCACTTCCACGACCGCCACTTCCGAACCCATGGTGCGGAAGAACGATGCAAACTCGATCCCGATCGCGCCCGAACCGATAACAAGCAGCGACTTCGGAATTTTCGGCGCAACCATGGCTTCGAAATAAGTCCAGACCAGCTTGCCGTCCTGCTCAAGTCCCGGCAGCACGCGCGGACGCGCGCCCGTCGCAATGATGATGTGCTTTGCCGTGTAGTTTCCGGGCGCAAGCACATCCTTCGGCGGCTCGTTTTTCAGACGTGCATCGGGCGCTTTCACTGTCACTTTGCCCGGTGCTGTGATCGTCGCCTCGCCCCAGATGACTGAGATCTTGTTCTTCTTCATCAGGAAGCCGACGCCGCCGTTCAACTGCTTCGACACGGCCCGCGAGCGCGCAACGATTGCCGCCGCGTCGAACAAGACATTCGACGCGGACAGGCCGTAATCTTTTGCGTTCTGCATGTAGTGATAGATTTCGGCGGAGCGAAGGAGCGCCTTGGTGGGGATGCAACCCCAGTTGAGGCAGATGCCGCCGAGATGGGCGCGCTCGACCACGGCGGTCTTGAAGCCAAGCTGTGCCGACCGGATCGCAGCGACATAGCCACCCGGCCCGCCGCCGATAATCAGCACATCGAAATTCGTTTCAGCCATGTTGCAGCGCCCACTTTCTATTGCTGTGCATTTAGCAGGCAAATACCTGTTTCGTCAGCCGCAGGACGGAACAACTGCCCTGCTGCGTTCGCATGCAATCCAACCGTAATTGTACGACAACCCTTGTAGAAACAGCCCCGCCCCGCGTACCCTCGTTCCCAAGAAAAACAAGCGGCCGGCCAATGAGCCTTCCGCATTTGGGAGAGGACTAATGAAACGCCACACGACCGCGGCCGTGCTCGCTATGGGCATTGCCATCGCAATTGCTACGCCCGCTGCTGCGCAGGAAAAGCGCGATCTTCGCCTCATGACCGGCCCGCAGGGCGGCGTCTGGATTCCGCTCGGCGGCCAGCTAAAGGATCTCTGGGAAAAGGCGATCCCGGGCCTCAATATTCTTTCGCTGCCGGGCGCCGGCATCGCCAACGTTCGTGGGGTGGAAGAAAAGAAGGCCGACATCGGCTTCGGTAACTCGATCTCGACAGTCGACGCACTTGCCGGAAACGAGCCGTTCAATAAGCCGCACAAGAACGTCTGCAACATCGCTTCGCTTTATCCGCAGTATTATCAGCTCGTCGTTCGCGCAGACGCGAACATCAATTCCATCGCCGACCTTAAGGGCAAGGGTGTCACCACGCAGCAGCGCGGCAACACCGGCGAGCTCATCACCAAGCAACTGCTGCAGGTACATGGTCTCACCTATAACGATGTAAAGATGAGCTTCGTCTCTTACACGGACTCGGTTTCGCAGATGCAAGACGGCCATGCACATGCTTTCGGCCTCGGCACCGCGATCCCGGCCGGCTCGGTGATGGACTTGGCGTCCGCGCGCGACATCAAGCTGCTCGATCTTTCGGGTAGCCATGCCGGCATGCGCAAGCTCAACCCCGGCTACACGCTCGTCACCGTTCCGGCGAAGACCTATCCGAAGAACGACAAAGACGTGCAGGTGATCGGTTACGCGACGCATCTCGTCGCCGCATGCGATTTGCCGGAAGAAGTCGTTTACACGATGACGAAGACCATCGCGCAAAACATTCCGCAGCTCTCGCTGCTGAATAAAGCGATGACCGGACTCACGCCGAAGCAAATGGCGGAAGACATCGGAGTGCCCTTCCATAAGGGCGCCGCCCGGTTCTACAAAGAATCCGGCGTCAACGTCGTTACAAACTAATCAGCGAAAAACACACGGCCCGGAGAAAAACTCCGGGCCGCTTTGATTCTCCAGACCGGCGTAAATTCCATGAATCTTGCACGTACTCACACTGCAGCAATCCGTCTCGTCATCGTGCTCGTTTCGCTGGCGATGGTGCTTTATCACTCATGGGTCATTCTCGTCGGTCCGCCGGAAGCAATCGTCTTCCGCGGAATGCATTTGTTGTTCGCACTGCTGCTCGCGTATCTAATCTACACATCGACTTGGCGGCCCGATAACCGGCCGACCGGATGGTTCGGCTATTTCTGGCTCGCGGTTTCCGCGCTTCCGATTCTCTACATACTCGTTCGCGCCGGTCACTATTTACCGCGCATCGTCGGCAGCACGAATATGTCCACGAATGACGCAGTCATCGTGACGCTTGCGTTCTTCTCGCTGCTCGAATTCGCGAAATATTTTTTCTACCGCCATCCGGTCGAGAAAAAAAATCCCGGGCCGACACTGCTGGATTACGTCTGGCTGATCACGGCCATCGTTCCGCTGCTCTACATCTTCTGGAATTATCAGTATTTCGTCGAACGCATCTTTTACATCGACGATTTGTCGACGCTCGATTCGATTATGGCGACCTGCTGCATCGTAACGGTGCTCGAGTCCACGAAGCGCGTTGTAGAACCGTCGCTGCCGATTATCTCGATCGCTTTCATCGCCTACGGGTTGTTCTTCGTAAACCTTGAGACGATGCGGACACTCGATCATCTCTACATGACGACGGAAGGCATCTTCGGCCTGCCGATCGCAACTTCCGCAACCTTCGTGCTTATCTTCGTCGTGTTCGGCGCTTTCATGGAGCGCACTGGCACCGGCCAGCTTTTCATGGATTTCGCAATGGCCGCGACTGGCTCTAGCGCAGGCGGCCCCGGCAAAGTTTCGGTGATCAGCTCCAGCTTGTTCGGCACCATTTCGGGCAGCGCCGTTGCGAACGTCATGGTCGACGGGCCGATTTCGATTCCGCTGATGAAGCGCTCAGGCTTCCCGCCGCATTTTGCGGCAGGCGTTGAAGCGACCGCATCGACCGGCGGACAAATCATGCCGCCGATCATGGGGGCTGCCGCCTTCGTCATGGCGGAAATGCTCGCCGTTCCTTACGGACAGATCGTGATCTGGGCCATTATCCCGGCGATCCTCTATTACGTCGCATGCTTTGCCGCCGTGCATTTCGAAGCGAAACGACGCGGAATTCTCGGCGTGCCCCGCAGCGAACTGCCAAAGCTTGGGAACGTGTTCCGCGAGCGCGGTCATCTGGCCATTCCGATTTTTATCATTCTTGGCTTCATGTATGGCGGCTATAGCGCTCCTTTCGCAGCGCTCATGGGGACGCTCTTCTGCTTCCCGGTCGCATGGTGGGGGCCGCGCGTACTCCTGATCATGCCGCTTCTGAACCTCATCAAGCTGGTCTATCCGCTGCCGATCGAGGTGCCGCATTTCACCTTCGTGACGACGATCATCGAATACCTCATCGGTACTGACATCCCGCTCAATCCGTGGATCGAGACCGCAATCATTTCCGCAATCATTATCTGGTGGGACTATCGACTACGCACGCAAGGCCGCACGACTTTGTTGCCGGTGAGCCTTATCACCGTAATCGAAGCGTGTGTTGACGGCGCGAAGAACAGTCTCGGCGTTGCGCTGGCATGCGCCGCCGCCGGTGTCATGATCGGTGTCATCACCCTCTCCGGTATGGGCATCGTGTTCACGCAGTGGGTCGTGGCGCTCTCGCAGAGCACACTGTTCATGGCGCTTGTAATGACAGCAATCGCAGGACTGATCCTCGGCACCGGCCTGCCGACGACGCCGTCCTACATCATCATGACCGCGCTGCTTATTCCCGCGATCATGAAGCTTGGTGTCGTCGAACCAGCGGCGCACATGTTCGCGTTCTATTACGCAATCCTGTCTTCGATCACGCCGCCGGTCGCGCTTGCGGTTTTCGCCGCGGCCGGTCTTGCAAAGGCGGATATGAACAAGTCGAGCTGGGCTGCGATGAAGATCGGCACCGCCGGCTTCATCATCCCCTTCATGTTTGCGTATCAGCCCGCATTGCTCATGATCGGCAGTTGGCCGGAAATCATTATTGCCTTCGTCACGTCTTCGGCAGGCATCGCCTTTATCGCGGGAGCGCTGCACGGCTACTTCCTGACGGCTGCCAACGTCTGGCACCGCATTGGATTAGGTCTCGCAGGGTTCCTGCTGATCTTCCCCGGCACCTTGTTCGATCTCAGCGGCTTCGGACTGGCTGCAATCGTTCTTGGTCACCAGTACATGATCAAACAGCGAGAAACGAAGCCGGCGACGTCGTAACTAAAGCCGCGTCGTAGCACTCCGCACGCAGTCGGCATTCATGGTGCCGAACAACGCGTCGGCCTTGTCGAAGAGTTTCTCGGCGTCGCCGGAAGGCGCTTTGTGCGCGAGATCGACGATGCGCGCGAGTTCGTTCGAAAGCGCCGTGTATTGCGCGCGTTTCTCTTCGCCCTGAAAATTCGCGAGATAGGTGCCGAATGCCGCGAAGCGGCTCACCGTATTCAGCGCCTCCGAAGAAGCGGCAATTACAGACGGCAGGTTCGGGTTCTTCTCGCGCTCGAGCGCCGAAGCCAGCGCCGCGGTCCGGAATTTAATCTGAAAGTAGATGTCGATGAGATCCTTGCAGGTGCGCGCCGTTTCCCCGCGCGCAACGCTTGTCTGGATCAACTCGACATAGCGGGTGTTCAGATAGGCTTGATACATCGTCGCGACCAGCGAAAGTGCGGCGACGAAGAATGAAATATAGGCGAAGACGTTCGCGTTGCCTTTGGTATCGGCCATAACGGGACCTCTATTCCGGGTTCCCGGACTATATCACGCCATCAGCGAAAGCGGCTTCTCGATCGCCTCGCGGAATGCGGCGAGCAGCAGCGCACCGAGCGCGCCGTCCACGGCACGATGATCGCAGGATAACGTCACCGACATGATGCTCGCGGCTACGATCTGACCCTCGCGCACGACCGCGCGCTCTTCTCCGGCGCCGACTGCCAGGATCGTCGCGTGCGGCGGATTGATGACTGCGGCGAAGTCCTTGACGCCGTACATTCCGAGGTTGGAAATCGCCGTCGTGCCGCCCTGAAATTCGTTGGGCTTCAACTTCTTCGCCTTGGCGCGCGCGGCATAGTCTTTCATCTCGTTCGAGATTGCCGAGAGCGATTTGCCTTCGGCGTGGCGGATCACGGGCGTCACGAGACCGCCCGGGATCGCGACTGCGACGCCGATATCGGAATGCTTGTGCTTCAGCATCGCGCCTTCGGTCCAGGTCGCATTCGCGTCCGGCACCTTCTGCAACGCGACCGCCATCGCCTTGATGACGAAATCGTTCACCGAAAGCTTGAAGGCAGGCTTGCCGTCTTTATCGGTGGGGGCGCTCGCGTTGATTTCCTCACGCACGCGGAGCAGCGAGCCGATGTCGCAATCCGCCGTAAGATAGAAATGTGGAATCGTGAGCTTCGACTCGAGCAGGCGCCGCGCAATCGTCTTGCGCATGGAGTCGTGCGGAACGCTCTCGTAGCTGCCTTCCTCGTAAAGCGCGCGGATCTGATCGTCGCTCGGCACCGAGACACCGGGCATCGTTCCGCCGCCCGAAGGCGCGGACGGGGCGCGCATCTGCGCGCCGCCGGATTTCGCGGATTCCACGTCACGCGCAATGATGCGTCCGTGCGGACCGGAGCCGCTGACGCGCGAGAGATCGATGCCGGCGTCTTTTGCAAGACGCCGCGCAAGCGGTGACGAGAAAACTCTTCCGCCGCTGCCGTTCGACTTCGGCGCGGCTGTTGGCGCAGGCGACGCCTGTTGTGCTGGCGCGGATTTAGACGCCTCCGCTTTCGGCGCGGCAGTAGCCTGCGGCTTCGGCGCAGACGGCGTTGCTTTCGCGGCGGCACTCGCGTCTTCGCCTTCTTCGGCAAGCACCGCGATCACCTGATTGACCGGCACGTCCGCGGTGCCTTCGGCGACCATGATCTTCGCGATTGTGCCTTCATCGACCGCTTCGACTTCCATCGTCGCCTTGTCGGTTTCGATCTCGGCGATCACGTCGCCGGCTTTGACCTTGTCGCCTTCTTTCTTGAGCCACTTTGCGAGATTGCCCTTCTCCATCGTGGGCGAAAGCGCGGGCATGAGGATGTTGACGGGCATGAAACGCGCCTTACCGATACGTTACGGCACGCGCCGCTTCGATAACTTTCGCGACGTTCGGCAGCGCGAGCTTCTCGAGGTTTGCGGCATAAGGCATCGGCACGTCTTCGCCGGTTACGCGCTTCACCGGCGCATCGAGATAGTCGAACGCCTCTTCCATGATCCGCGCGGCGATCTCCGAGCCGACACCGAACTGCGGCCAGCCTTCTTCGACCGTCACGCAACGTCCGGTCTTCTTCACGGACTCGACGATTGTCGCAATATCGAGCGGGCGAATGGTGCGAAGGTCGATCACTTCCGCGAAGATATGTTTCTTCGCGAGCTCCTCCGCGGCTTCGAGCGCATAGGTCATGCCGATTGACCACGCGAGGATCGTTACATCCTTGCCGGGGCGCACAATCTTCGCCTTGCCGATGGGAACGAGATAGTCGTCCATCTTCGGCACCGGGAACGTCTTGCCGTAGAGAATTTCGTTTTCGAGGAAGATGACCGGGTTCGGGTCGCGGATCGCGGACTTGAGCAAACCCTTCGCGTCAGACGCGGTGTAAGGCGAGACAACTTTCAAGCCGGGAATGTGCGCGTACCAAGAGGCGAAGTCCTGGCTGTGTTGTGCTGCAACGCGTGCGGCAGCACCGTTCGGTCCGCGGAATACGATCGAGCAACCAACCTGACCGCCCGACATGTAGAGCGTCTTCGCAGCGGAATTCACGATCTGGTCGATGGCCTGCATCGAGAAGTTGAACGTCATGAACTCGACGATAGGCTTCAAGCCCGCAAAGCCCGCGCCGACGCCGACGCCTGCAAACCCATGCTCGGTAATCGGCGTATCGATCACGCGCTTCGCGCTGAATTCCTGCAGCAAACCTTGCGTGACTTTGTACGCGCCTTGATATTCCGCGACTTCCTCGCCCATTACGAAGACACCGGGATCGCGGCGCATTTCCTCGGCCATCGCGTCGCGCAACGCTTCGCGTACCGTCATGTTCACCATCTCGGTGCCTTCCGGCACGTCGAGTTCAACGGGTGAAGCTTCAATCGGCTTCTCGGCCGAGGCAGACCGCTTTTCGAGCGTTGCCTCTTCCTTCTTCGCAGGTGCTTCGGCTTTCTTTGAAGCGGATTTCGCGGGCGTGTCAGATGCGCTCTCGCCTTCGCCGAGGATCAGCGCGATCGGCGTATTGACGGCTACGTCCTGCGTGCCTTCGGGCACGAGAATCTTGCCGAGCTTGCCCTCGTCGACCGCCTCGACTTCCATCGTCGCCTTGTCGGTTTCGATTTCGGCGATCACATCGCCCGCCTTCACGTCGTCGCCTTCGGCTTTCAGCCATTTGGCAAGATTGCCCTTTTCCATCGTGGGCGAAAGCGCGGGCATGAGAACTTCGATCGGCATTGCAAACCCTACTTAGCGCGGAGCCACGGCGACGATGAATGCACCGCCCGCGACGAACATGCAGACGAAAAACACGAGCATTGCGAGGTTTACTTTGCGCGCGTTGTCGCGCGCCTCGCCTGTGAGTTTTCCGTTCACGAAAAGCCAGTTGAAGAACAACTGACCACGAAGATGAGATTGCTCGGCAGAAAGCGAACCGTGCACGCGAAGATAGAAAATAAAGGCAGCAATCCAGCTGAATGCGATGCCGGCGATGGCGGAATAGGCGACGATGAAAGCCACGGTCCGCATCGTTGCCCTTTAGCGCAATACGTCGGTGTAGAGCTCCGACACATCGGGCTCCTGATCGTTGGTCGCAAACTCGGCGGACTCGTTCACAATCGTCCGGATTTCCGCGTCAACCTTCTTGATCTCGTCTTCCGAAGCGAGTTTGCCTTCGAGAATGCGGGTACGTACGCGCTCGATCGGATCGCGCTCGTTGCGCATTTTCTCGACTTCTTCCTTCGCACGATATTTCGCGGGATCGGACATCGAGTGGCCGCGATAGCGGTAGGTCTGCATTTCCAGAATGAACGGGCCTTCGCCGGTGCGCGCGTGCTCGACCGCTTTCATCCCGGCTTCGTAGACCGCGCGCACATCCATGCCGTCGACTTTTTCGCCGGGAATATTGAAGGACGCACCGCGCTTCGAGAAATCCTGCAACGCAGACGAGCGCTCAACCGAAGTGCCCATCGCGTATTTGTTGTTTTCGATGATGTAGACGACCGGCAGCTTCCAGAGCTCCGCCATATTGAAGCTCTCGTAGACCTGTCCCTGGTTCGAGGCGCCATCGCCGAAATAAGTCAGGCAGACATTGCCGTTTTCGCGATAGCGGTTGGCGAATGCGATGCCGGTGCCGAGCGAAACCTGCGCGCCGACGATGCCGTGGCCGCCGTAGAAATTCTTCTCGACGCTGAACATGTGCATCGAGCCGCCTTTGCCTTTGGAATATCCGCCGCGGCGGCCGGTAAGTTCTGCCATAACGCCGTTCGCTTCCATGCCGCAGGCGAGCATGTGGCCGTGATCGCGATAGGCGGTGATGACCTGATCGCCCTCTTTCAGGGCCATCTGCATGCCGACAACGACGGCTTCCTGACCGATGTAGAGATGGCAGAAGCCGCCGACCAGACCCATGCCGTAAAGCTGGCCTGCTTTTTCTTCGAAGCGCCGGATCAGGAGCATGTCGCGATACGCGGTGAGCTCCTGTTCTTTGCCCCACGCAAGCGACTTCGTTGCGCGCGAAACGGACTTGTCGGTTTTCTCTGCTTTGGCGGCGGCAGGCATTTTTGTTTTTGTCTCCCGTGAATTTTGCTTACCGCAAAAATCATGGTGACGCTACCGCTTCTGCTGGAATACCAGACGGATGCGCTTGAAACTAAAGGAAATTTCGAAACGGAAGGCTGCGGCGAAACGAGATTGCGAGCAGCGGCTTAGCGGCGCTGCAGGACCATGATCAGATCGTTCGGCATCGCAAAACCGAGATCGCGGCGCGCGAGTTCTTCCAGCAGATCCGGATCGATTTGATTTGAGCGCAGGAGCTGGTTGCGATGCTCGAGCTTGGTGCGCTCTGTCACGAGTTCGTTGCGCTCGACGGTCAGCGTCGTAATTTCTTCTTTCAGCGCCTTGCCTGCCTCGATGCCGTAATTGCCGTGCTGCGCGTGGAACGCGAAGTACGCGATCATCGCCGCCGCAATGCAGTAAAGCCCGAGAACACGGAAGAAGCGGCCGAGCCGCGTACGCGTAACCATCCGGCCTTTATCGCCGGTCGGGGTTGCCCGGTCGTTAACGCGGCAACGCTTCGCGGCCGCCGTAGCGGGCCTCGTCCCCGAGTTCCTCTTCGATCCGAAGCAGCTGATTGTACTTCGCGGTCCGGTCGGAACGTGCAAGCGACCCGGTCTTGATCTGCCCGCAGTTCGTCGCGACCGCGAGGTCCGCGATGGTCGCGTCTTCGGTTTCGCCAGACCGGTGGGACATGACCGCCCGGTAAGCCGCGCGATGCGCGGTATCAACGGCCGCGAGCGTCTCGGTGAGGGAACCGATCTGGTTCACTTTCACGAGGATTGCGTTGCCGACGCCCTTTTCGATGCCTTCGCGCAGGCGCTTTTCGTTCGTGACGAACAGGTCGTCGCCGACGAGCTGCACGTTCTTGCCGATCTTGTCGGTCAGAATTTTCCAGCCAGCCCAATCGTCTTCCGACATGCCGTCTTCGATTGAAATGATGGGATAGCGCTTGCAGAGATCGGCGAGATAGGACGCCTGCGCTTCCGGATCGCGCGACTTGCCCTCGCCTTCGTATTCGTACTTGCCGTTCTTGAAGAATTCGGTGGCTGCGCAGTCGAGCGCGAGCAACACGTCGCTGCCCGGCTTGTAGCCTGCGGCTTCGATCGACTTCATGACGAAGCCGAGCGCTGCGTCAGCATCTTTCAGGTTCGGCGCGAAGCCGCCTTCATCGCCGACATTCGTATTGTGACCGGCGTCTTTGAGGCCCTTCTTCAGCGTATGGAAGATTTCCGAGCCTATGCGCAGCGCCTCGCGGAAATTTTCCGCGCCGACCGGCATGATCATGAATTCCTGAAAGTCGATCGGGTTGTCGGCGTGCGCGCCACCGTTGACGATGTTCATCATCGGCACCGGCAAAACCCGCGCACTCGTGCCGCCAACATAGCGATAAAGCGGCATGTCCGAGGACTGTGCGGCTGCCTTCGCGACTGCAAGCGAAACCCCGAGAATGGCGTTAGCGCCGAGACGGCCTTTATTCGGCGTACCGTCGAGCGCAATCATCGCGTTATCGATTTTGGTCTGCTCTTCCGCGTCGAGACCGCCGATCGCATCGAAGATTTCGCCGTTGACGGAAGCGACCGCGTTCAGGACGCCCTTGCCGCCATAGCGCTTCTTGTCACCGTCCCGGAGTTCGACCGCTTCATGCGCGCCGGTCGATGCGCCCGAAGGCACCGCCGCGCGGCCCTTAGTGCCGTCTTCCAGGAGGACTTCAACTTCAACGGTGGGAAAGCCGCGGCTGTCGAGAATTTCGCGGGCACGGATGTCGGTGATTGCGGTCATGATGAGCGGGCTTCTAGCCGAAGTCCGCGCCACTCGCAAAGACCCAATCCCAACTAGCCGACGGTACGCTCCAGCCAGCCGAAAAAGTACTCCCAGCGCGTCACGCTCTCCGTGAACCCGCGGGCGGCATAGCATTCCGCATCCGGCTGCGGCCGGCCCAGACGGTTGAGATCGGCGTGGCTCACGACCCGCACTGAGCTCAGCAATTCAGGCAAGTCGCGCGTTTGGGTAAACCGGGTTCTCGTCGTCTTTTCCAGAATGCAGCGCATGGATGCGTACGAATTGCTGGCCGCATCATAGACCACGAAATGAACGCCGCGCTCCACCTGAGGCGGCAGGATCAGATATATGGAAACGACAAAAATCAGCAGCGACGCGGCGAAGAAATCGAGAAGGCCGAGGCGCCGGAAAAGTGGGCGCGTATTGCGCTCCACATGTGATCTGGACAGGTCGCGATATTCCAGCTTCATAGCGAAATGCCTCGCAATAAACTGCAACTCGGTTCGACCGCTCCCGTTCCTTCCTCCCCGGATAAGGCGACGCTTGACCGCGTACCTAACCCACATCCGGACTCTGATTATGCGGCTCGGTTCGTTACTCCAGAGTTTACGACTCTGTGTCCGATTACCGGCCAGCCGGATTTCGCACATCTTGTCATCGACTACGTGCCGGGGAAATGGCTCGTGGAGTCGAAGTCGCTCAAATTGTATTTCGCAAGCTTTCGCAATCACGGCGCCTTTCACGAAGACTGCACCGTCGCGATCGGCAAGAAGCTCGTAAAACTGCTGTCTCCCAAGTACTTGCGGATCGGCGGCTACTGGTATCCGCGCGGCGGGATGCCGATCGATGTGTTCTGGCAGCATGGCAAGCTGCCTGCTTCGGTATGGCTCCCCGATCAGGGGGTCGCGCCTTATCGCGGCCGGGGCTGACGACTCGGTAATGAGTCGAATCCTAATTACGAACGGCGACCACGCTGCGAATGCGCTCGCCGCTCACTTTCCCGATGCCGAAATACTGATCTGGCGCGACGTGCTGATCGAAGGCCCGGTGCCGGGCGGTATCGATGACGAAGCGCTCGCCGATATCCGCGCGCGGCACATTGAAGAGGCGTTTGGCGTCAGCGATGTGCGCGCGGACTTCACGCGGCGGGATCGCGCGCTGCATACAATCCCGGCGGGAAGCCGCGTCGAACTCTGGTTCGAGACCGATCTCCACGATCAGTTGCAGCTTATTCAGATCCTTTCGCTGATTGGCGCAAGAGTAACCCGTCCGCAATTGCTGCTGACGCTGGCACCTCCTCCGCTTCTTAATCGGATCGACGAGATGGCGGCGACACTCATTCCGGTAAGTGCCCAGCAGATTACCGAAGGCGCAAAGCTATGGAGCGCGTTTCGCGCTTCGACGCCCGATGCCGTTGTAGCAAACGCAACAAGCGATACGTCGCTGCCGGAGTAAGCGCTGCTTTCCGGCGTATGCTCGAAGAGTACCCGGGCATAAGCGACGGTTTGGGACGCATCGAGCGATACGCGCTCCTCGCAATCCGCGACGGCGCGATTACGCCTGGCCTCGCGTTCCGCCACTATCAGCAAACCGAAGCATTGCCGTTTCTCGGCGACCTCGGATTTTACTATCGCCTCGATCGGCTCGCGTCCGGTACGTCACCGCTCGTTCGCGGATTGCCGGCCGGCGGTGTTGCGCAAGCTGCACGGACGAATATGACCGTCGAATATACGCACACGCCAATCGAACTGACGGATGCCGGTCGCGCGGTGCTTGAAGGCCGCGCCGATTACATCAAACTCAACGGCATCGACCGCTGGATCGGCGGCGTGCATCTGACCAGCGAAAACGTCTGGCGTTACGACCCCGCGTCCCGCGCGCTACGACGAGACTGAGTTCTGCCTCGGAAACAAAGTCTGCGCGCCGATAATTCCGGTAATCGCGATGATCACGGCGGCAGCGGCAAGCGTTATGCCGATGCCAGCGTTGGCAAGACTCCAGTAGTAAAACACCGGGCCGATCGCCTGTCCGATAAAAAAGAAGGAAGAATGAAGCGCGATGGCCGAGCCTCGCGCGGTCGGCGCGATTTCGGATACCGCGACCTGAAAGCAGTTGTGCATCATGTAAAAGCCGAGGCCCATCAACATGAATGCAGCAAATTCATAAGGCCAGTGCAGACGCAGCGTCGAGATGCAAAGTGCTACGGCTGTGAGTAATGAGCCGCAGATCATCATTCCCCGCGTGCTCAACAAATTCATAATCGGCGTCACAAATACACCGAACACCGCTCCGCCGATCGCGAAGCCCGCGATCACAAACCCTGCGATGGTCGCGCGGCTTTCGCCGCTCTGATGCAGAAGAACGGCCACGAACGGAAAGATGCCGTAGATCGCAGTGCCTTCGAGAAGCACGCCGAGATAACAATATTTGGCGCGCGTATTGGAAAAAATCCTGCGGTAGTTGTTCATCGCAAAGGCAATATCGAAACGCGGGCCGTGCTCGTGCTTTACGTTACGAAAGCCCCACAGTCCCGTCACGAAGGCCGCGACACCGCATAACGCGGCCGCGATCAACACGCCGCGCCAGTTCGTGAAATCGCCGACGACGCCGCCGACCCAGGCACCGCTGAGATTTCCCGCAAGTGCTGCAGTTACATAACGCGCAAGCACAACCTGCCGCCGGTCGGCACTCACGGAATCGGCAACGAAAGCAAGACCCGCAGGAAAGATTGCGCCGGTCGCAGCACCCGCAATGATGCGTGTGACGAGAAGCCACGTGAAGTTGTTCGCGAACGCGCCCGCAACCGTTGCCGCGATCAAAATCGCGGTGCCGATCATCATGAGCTTGGTTTTGCCGAAAGCGTCCGCGAGCGGCCCAAGCACGGGCTGTAAAACGGCGAACGGCAACGCGAAGGCGGTCGCAAGCAATGCCACGTCGGCGGCCGGCATTCCGAATTCGCCCGCGATCTGCGGCACGACCGGATCGACCGTGCGAACGAAGAGACTGGTTGTGAATGCGATAAAGCTGACGGCGACGAGCGGCCGGTTCATGCGACTGCTGCTTTCCGGGCGTCTAGCGTTTTGACTTGGCGAGATTGTCGAACGCCATGAGATCTTTGAGCAACGCTTCGAGATCCTTGATCGGAATCATGTTCGGGCCGTCCGAAGGCGCCTTGTCCGGATCGGGATGCGTCTCGATGAAGACCCCGGCCACGCCGACTGCAACCGCCGCGCGCGCCAGCACGCCTACATACTTGCGTTCGCCGCCGGAAGAAGTGCCCTGTCCGCCGGGCTGTTGCACCGAGTGGGTCGCATCGAAGATCACCGGCGCGCCGGTATCGCGCAGCACCGGCAGCGCGCGCATGTCACTTACAAGCGTGTTGTAGCCGAATGAAACACCGCGTTCGGTAACGAGGACGTTCGCATTGCCAGCGCCCGTTACTTTCTCGACGACATTCTTCATGTCCCACGGCGCGAGAAACTGACCCTTCTTCACGTTCACGACGCGGCCCGTCTTCGCGGCGGCGATCAGCAAGTCGGTCTGGCGGCAAAGGAAAGCGGGGATCTGCAGCACATCACAGGCTTCCGCGGCCCGCGCGCATTGCTCGATCTCGTGCACATCGGTCAGCGTCGGCAGCCCGAGCTTCTCTTTGATCTCGGCGAAGACCGGAAGTGCTGCATCGATGCCCATGCCGCGCGCGGACTTCGCGCTGGTGCGGTTCGCCTTGTCGTATGAGCTTTTATAGACGAGCCCGATCTTGAGCCGGCCCGTAATTTCCTTCAGCGCGCTCGCGACTTCGAGCGCATGCGCGCGGCTTTCCATCTGGCAGGGACCGGCGATCAGCGCGAGCGGCAAGTCATTGCCGAAGCGCACGTTTCCGGCGGCAACGGCGGCGTTCGGTGCGGGGTTGGCAAGCGGTTTATTCATCGCGGCGGACCATGCTTCGCGCGACCGGATGGGTCAACCGGCCTCAAAGCTGAGCACTGCACCGTGCGCATGGATCACGAGCCTTCCATGGCGCTCCTGCGCAGCTATCCCACTCTTCGAAACGGCCTGGCGGATTTTCTCGGCGTTGCCGCCGAATGTGACAGCCGAGAAACGCAAGCCCTTCGACACCGGCGGCTTCGCACCGAATGCATCTTCGAACGGCCGCGGCTCGGTAATCTGAATGTCGCCGCGAGGTGTTTCGGCGGTGACACCGAGCGATGTCGAGCGCGGATCGCGAATGCCGGTCCAGGCCTGCAGAAAATATTGGTGGTCGGTCGGGCTTTCGGCGGTGAACGTCGCGCAGGATACGCGCGACGCGCCGTTGGGATGGGCCTGCAGTTCCTTGAACCAGAAATTCTCGGGATGCTTGTGCTGGACCACAAACGTCATCACGTCCGCAGAATCCGGTTCGCGCAAGAACGAAAGCGAAAACGCAAGCTCCGCTTCGCTGCCGTCAGGCCGTTTTCCCATGCGCCCGAAGTCGAATACCGGGAAGCCGCCAAAGCCCGCCTTGTCGAAGGCAGCCTTGTCGGCATGCGCATCGCTGCTCGCAAGCACGAGCCCGCTCAACCCTTCGCCATTCCGCGCAAGAAAATCGCGATGAAAATGCGCGAACGAAGTCGGCCCACCCTCGCCTTGAATCTTTTCCGGCTCCGCAACTTCCAGAATTTCAATGTAAGAGCCATCGAGCTGCACGATACGGTTATGCGTACCGAACGGATGCTTGTTGCGGCTGCTTACGAGAAAGCCGAGTTTTTCATAAGTCGATGCCGCCGCGTCGAGATCGCGGACCAAATGAATGACGTGATCGATTCCGCGCGCCATCGATGACTAGACGAGGCGGCTCTGCTCGACCGCGGCACCCACGAACGACGAGAACAGCGGATGCGGGTCGAACGGGCGGGATTTCAGTTCGGGATGGAATTGCACGCCGACAAACCACGGATGATCGGGATATTCGATAATTTCGGGCAGCACGCCGTCCGGCGACATGCCGGAGAAGCGCATGCCTTTGCTCTCCAGGCGCTCACGATAGATCGTGTTCACTTCGTATCGATGACGATGACGCTCCTGGATTTCCGTCGCGCCATAAATCTCGGAAACGCGGCTGCCCTTTTCGAGCATCGCCTGATAGGCACCGAGGCGCATGGTGCCGCCGAGATTTCCGCCCGCCTCGCGCCGCTCTCGCTCATTGCCACGCAACCATTCCGTGAGCAGGCCCACAACCGGCTCCGGCGTCGCGCCGAACTCGGTTGAGTTCGCGTTCCCGATGCCGGCGAGATTGCGCGCGGCTTCCACCACCGCCATCTGCATTCCGAAACAGATACCGAAATACGGCACGTTGCGCTCGCGGGCGAACTGAACCGCGCGGATTTTTCCTTCCGCGCCGCGATGCCCGAAGCCGCCGGGCACCAGAATGCCATTCACATGCTCGAGGTATGGCGACGGATCTTCCTTTTCGAAAATCTCGGACTCGATCCAGTCGAGCTTGACCTTTACCTTGTTCGCAATACCGCCGTGTGAAAGCGCTTCGATCAGCGACTTATAGGCATCCTTCAGGCCGGTATATTTGCCGACGATCGCAATCGTTACATCGCCTTCCGGATTGCGGACGCGATCTTCAATCGTGGTCCAGCGCGCAAGGTTCGGCGCCTTGGCATCCTTGATACCGAATGCATTCAGCACTTCGTCGTCGAGACCGGCGGCGTGATAGGCCGATGGCACAGCGTAAATATTATCGGCGTCGCGGGCCTCGATGACCGCGCTTTCGCGCACGTTACAGAACAGCCCGAGCTTGCGCCGTTCCTCGCGCGGAATTTCGCGGTCGGTGCGGCACAAAAGAATATCCGGCTGAATGCCGATCGAGCGCAGTTCCTTCACCGAGTGCTGCGTCGGCTTGGTCTTCAATTCGCCCGCGCTCGGAATGAACGGCAGCAGCGTGAGGTGAATGTAGATGCAGTTGTCGCGCGGCAGTTCATTCTTTAGTTGCCGAATGGCTTCGAAGAACGGCAGGCCCTCGATGTCGCCGACCGTGCCGCCGATTTCGACCAGCACGAAGTCGAAGCCGTCGTTTCCTTCGAGTACGAAATCCTTGATCGCGTTGGTGACGTGCGGGATCACCTGAATGGTCGCGCCGAGATAGTCGCCGCGCCGTTCTTTGCTGAGAATTTCCTGATAGATGCGGCCGGTCGTGATGTTGTCGCGCTTGCTCGCGGGCACACCTGTGAAACGCTCGTAGTGACCGAGATCGAGATCGGTCTCCGCGCCGTCGTCGGTGACGAAAACCTCGCCGTGCTGATACGGGCTCATCGTGCCCGGATCGACGTTGAGATAGGGGTCGAGTTTGCGAAGGCGGACCGAATAGCCCCTTGCCTGCAGGAGCGCGCCGAGCGCTGCTGAAGCGAGACCCTTGCCGAGGGAGGAGACCACGCCGCCGGTGATGAATATGTACCGCGCCATGGGATTCAACGCTTAAACCCCTCGAATCGATTCTGCGAGGGCTAAATCGTCACCCCTGCACTGAAAAAACCGATGACCCCAAAAAAGAAGGGCCGGTTTCCCGGCCCTTTGGTCTTACTTCGATTGTGGAACCTGCGGTCCCTTAGGCTGATTTTTCTGGAGTTGATCCAGGATCGAGGGGCCCTGCGGATTGATCGTCGTGGGCGCATTCGGATTGATCAGCGTCGGGCCGGCCGGACGCCAGCCCGCAAGGATCGAAAGCAGAAGGCTCGTCAGGAAGAACCCGGTCGCGAGCAACGCCGTAGCCCGGGTCAGCACGTTCGCCGTGCCCCGGTTGCTCATGAAGCCGCCGCCACCACCGCCACCGATGCCCAGCGCGCCGCCCTCGGAGCGCTGCAGGAGCACGACGCCGATGAGCGCGAGCACGATCAGGAGGTGAAGAACGATCAGGGTCGTATGCATGTCTGGATTCCGTCTCGGGCAGCCAACAGCGCCCTCAAAATTCGCGCGAAGCCATACATGGGGTGCCCGCAAAAGCCAAGCGAGGGCCGCAGAGGGAAGAAATACGGATCGCGAATTTCTCTAGGAGAAGAAATTGCCGAATCAAATGAAGGAGTTGTAGGTGTTTTTGAACTTCAACTATTATACATAAGCATATGCAATACCTAGAAAATCCTTTGCTTTTAAGCTTGCACCACCGATCAGCGCGCCATCAACGTCATCCTGAATTATGAGATCGCGTGCATTCTCCGGCTTCACCGAGCCGCCGTACAAAATCCGCGTGTTCTGGCCCTCGCCGCCAAAGCGGCTCGCGAGCGTTTCGCGGATCGCCTTATGCATGTCGGTAACGTCCACCTTGGTCGGCGTCAGGCCCGTCCCGATCGCCCATACCGGCTCATAGGCCACGACAAGGCGCGCAGCCGTCGCTCCATCCGGGATCGAGCCCGCAAGCTGCTCCCGCACCACCGCGACAGCCTTCCCGGCCTCACGCTGTTCCTTGCGCTCGCCAACGCAGACGATGGCAATCAGCCCCGCCCGCCAGGCAGCTTCAGTCTTGGCGCGAACAACGGCGTCGCTCTCGCCATGATCGGCCCGTCGTTCTGTATGGCCGACGATGACAAAGGTAGCTCCCGCGTCTTTGAGCATCTCCGCTGAAATGTCGCCCGTATGCGCGCCTGAGGCTTTCGGGTGGCAGTCCTGACCGCCGACGAAAACGCCCTTGCCGGCCACGGCTTTCGCAGCCTCGGCTACGAGGGTCGAAGGCGGGCAGATCAGGAAATCGGCCTTGCTCTTGAGGACGCTCGAATATCCCGTGCTGATCGTCTCCAGTTCGGACAGCCCCGCCCGGAGGCCGTTCATCTTCCAGTTTCCGGCGACAAGCGGGCGGCGGGTCATTCTCGAAATTCCTTGTTGTTTTAGGGCGTTCTGCCGCGTAGCAGAGCGGCTAAACCTCCGCAAATTGCGGCAAGCCTAACCGTTGCGACCCTGGGGAGCGGTCCCTATTATCCCGGCCGCTTTCCCTAACCCTCTGGAATCCAAGATGCTTCAAGGCTTTCGCGCAGGCTCGCGCACGATACTGACCCAAATTGTGCTCTTCGTTCTGATGGGCCTCCTGATCGTCAGTTTCGCCTTCTGGGGCATCGGCGACGTATTCCGTGGCTTCGGCGCGCAGACGGTCGCGAAGATCGGCGGCACCGAAATCCGGGTCGATCATTATCGCCGCGCGTTCAACGACCGGCTTCAGGACATCGGCCGCCAGATCAACCGGCCCTTCACGCCGGATCAGGCGCGCGCCATGGGCGTCGATCGTCAGATCCTCGGCGAACTGGTTGCGGAAGCGGCACTCGACGAAAAGACGAAGAGCCTGGGTCTTGCCGTCACCGACCAGATCGTCCGCGACCGCGTGATAAACTTCCAGGGCTTCAAGGGTCCGGACGGAAACTTCGATCCGGTCCGCTATCAGGCGCTCCTGCGCAACAACAATTACACCGAAGCGACGTTCCTCGCGGCGGAGAAGCGTCTTGCTATCCGCCAGCAACTTCTGGGCGCATTGGGCGGCGAGATCGTTCCGCCGAAGGTGCTCGCCGACGCGTTCTGGCGTTTACAGAGTGAAACGCGCGCCATCGAATATGTCCGGCTGACGCCTGCGCAGGCCGGAGCCATTCCCGCGCCGTCCGATGCGGATCTGAAATCCTATTTCGAAGCGAACAAGGCTGTGTTCCGCGCGCCCGAATATCGCGCGCTGCGCGTTATCTATCTGACACCCGCGTCACGTTCGAAAGACATCACCATTAGCGACGACGATCTGAAGAAAACCTACGAGCAGATCAAGGAGCGGATCACGAGTCCGGAACGCCGTCAGCTCGAACAGATTTCCTTCCCGACGCCGGACGCTGCGAAAGCGGCGGCGGAGCGTCTTGCAAAAGGCGAGAAATTCGAAGCACTCGCCAAGTCTTTGAAGCTCGACGTGGTTGCGCTCGGCACGCTCGCAAAAAGCGATATCGTTGACGCAGCCGTCGCAGAAGCCGCTTTCAGTACTGCCGGCGGTGCTACCAGCCAGCTGATTGCAGGCCGTTTCGGTACGGTTATCGTTCGTGTCGTGAAGATCGAGCCGCAGCGTACGCCGCCGTTCGAGGAAGTTTCCAAGGCGCTGCGCGAAGATTTGCAGCTTCGTCAGGCAACCCAGCGCACGCAGGCCTTGCACGACAAGATCGAAGACGAACGCGGCGCCGGTCTTACCATCGAAGAAATCAGCAAGAAGCTGAACGTCGCGATGATGTCCATCGATTCAATCGACCGCAGCGGACGCCGTCCTGACGGCACGCAAGTTGCCGACCTGCCCTCGTCCGAAGCGCTTCTGAATGCTGCATTCCAGGCACAAAAGAACGTGGAAACCGATGCGATCGAAATGCGCGAGTCCCGCAGCACGATCTGGTTTGAAGTCGTCGACATCAAGCCGTCGCGCGAGCGTACCTTCGAGGAAGCGAAGGCCGCTGCTGAAACGCGCTGGAAAGACGAACAAGCCGGCAAGAAGCTCACGGAGCTTGCCGCGAACATCCAGAAGAAGCTCGACGAAGGCGCTACGTTCGCCGCAGCCGCACCGAATTTGAAGATCGAGAAGGCGGAGAAGCTGAACCGCGGATCATCCGTCGTGGGGCTCGATACGAACACCATCGCGCGCGTCTTCCTAACGGCCAAAGACAAGGCTGGCGTCGGTACACCCGACGGCTCCGCCGACCGTGTCGTGTTTCGCGTGACCGCGACCGAGATACCGGCGGCTGCGCCGCCTGCGCAGTTGCTCCAGCAGCTCACGCAATCGATTCAGGAAGACCTGCAAGTACAGTACGTGAACCGCCTGCAGACCAATCTCGGCCTGCGCGTGAACGAAGCGGCGATGCGGCAGGTAACAGGCGCCGGCGAGCAGAGATAGTGTCATGGAGGTCTTGCCGGACGAACGCGCTTTCGGCGCGGCCTACGCCAATGGCAAGCCGCAACTCGTCTGGACGACGCTGGTCGCCGATCTCGAGACGCCGGTCTCGGCGTATCTGAAGCTCGCACGCGAGCGCTATCCCTCATTTCTTCTGGAGTCGGTCGAAGGCGGCGCCGTGCGTGGCCGCTATTCGATTATCGGCTTTGACCCCGACCTCATCTTCCGCGTGCAAGGCGACAAGGCAGAAATCAATCGCGCGGCACGCACAAACGCATCCGCATTCGAGGCTGCGAAACAGTCGCCGCTGGAAGCGCTTCGCGCGCTGATCGAAGAAAGCAAAGTCGAAGTGCCGTACGGACTGCCGCCGATGGCGGCGGGCATCTTCGGCTATCTCGGCTACGACATGGTGCGGCAGATGGAAAAGCTCGCCGCGCCGAACTCCGATCCGATCGGTACGCCGGATGCAGTTCTCATTCGTCCGACCATCGTCGTCGTTTTCGATGCCGTCAAAGACACGATGACCGTGATTACGCCCGTGCGCGCGCAAAGCGGCGTCGCGGCAAAAGCGGCTTACGCGCAGGCGGTCGAGCGTCTGACAGCAGTGGTCGATGCGCTGGACGTGCCGCTGAACAAGGAAACCGCCGCCTATCCGGACGATCCCATCGGCGCGAACGCGGTGTCGAATACGACACCGAAAGAATACGAAGCGATGGTGGCTAAGGCGAAAGAATACATTCTCGCAGGCGATATTTTTCAGGTCGTGCTTTCACAGCGCTTCGAGTCTTCGTTCACGCTGCCGCCGTTCGCGCTTTATCGCGCGTTGCGCCGCGTGAATCCTGCTCCGTTTCTCTATTTTCTCAACTTCGGCGGCTATGCGATTGCGGGATCCAGCCCGGAAATTCTGGTTCGCGCGCGCGACAACAAAGTCACGATCCGCCCGATCGCCGGTACGCGACCGCGCGGCGCAACCCCGCACGAAGACAAGGATCTTGAAACCGAGCTGCTCGCCGATCCGAAAGAGCGCGCCGAGCATCTGATGCTGCTCGACCTCGGTCGCAACGACGTCGGCCGCGTTTCGAAGATCGGTACGGTGAAAGTCACCGATCAGTTTTTCATCGAGCGCTACAGCCACGTTATGCACATCGTCTCGAATGTCGAAGGCGAAATGCACGAAAAGCATGACTCGCTTTCGGCACTCGTGGCCGGTTTCCCTGCGGGCACCGTTTCCGGCGCGCCGAAGGTGCGCGCGATGCAGATTATTGACGAACTCGAGAAAGAAAAGCGCGGCGTCTATGCGGGCAGCGTCGGCTATTTCGCTGCGGACGGCTCGATGGATACCTGTATCGTGCTGCGTACCGCGCTCGTAAAAGACGGCAAGATGTATGTGCAGGCCGGCGCCGGAATCGTCGCCGACTCCAATCCGAAATCCGAGCAGCTTGAGTGCGAGAACAAGGCCAAAGCCCTGTTCCGCGCCGCCGAAGAGGCACGCCGCTTCGCTTCCGCCGCAAAGCGCGGGCAATAACCTTGAAATCCGAGGCCGCTTCCAGCCGGGACCGATAGAGTTTAGAAAACCGCCATGAAAGTCGCGCTTATCGATAACTACGACAGCTTCACCTGGAATCTCGTCCATTATCTGGGCGAACTGGGTGCGGACGTTGACGTGTATCGCAATGACGCCCTCACGGTGGACGAGTTGAAGGCGAAGAAGCCTGACGCGGTCGTGCTCTCGCCCGGTCCCTGCACGCCGAATGAAGCCGGTATCTGCTTAGACGTGATCAAGGAAATGGGCGCGGAAACGCCGATCTTTGGCGTCTGCCTCGGCCAGCAATCGATCGGACAGGCCTACGGCGGCGATGTGGTGCGCGCGCCCTCGCCCGTACACGGCAAGCTCTCGGTCGTGAAGCATTCCGGCGAAGGCGTGATGCGCGGCATCAACGGGCCGTTTCAGGCGACGCGTTACCATTCGCTGGTCGTTGATCGTGAGACTATGCCGAAAGACTTGAAGGTGACGGCACAGACCGACGACGGTCTGGTCATGTCGCTGTCGCACAAAGAGCATCCGGTACATGGCGTGCAGTTTCATCCCGAAAGCATCGCGTCCGAACATGGCCGCGTGATCCTGAAGAATTTTCTCGACCTTGCCGCCGCGTGGAACGCGGCCAAACGCGCCTAAAGGAATCGATATGGAAAAATTTCGCGCGTTGATCGGCAAGGTCGCGACGGGTGCAGTACTCAGCCAGGAAGAGTCGGCGCATGCCTTCGACAAGATGATGTCGGGCGAAGCCACACCTTCGCAGATGGGCGCGTTCCTGATGGGTTTGCGCGTGCGCGGCGAAACGGTCGAAGAAATTGCAGGCGCAGTCGCGACCATGCGCTCGAAGATGACGACGGTTCAGGCGCCCGCAAATGCGATCGATGTGGTGGGCACCGGCGGCGATGCCGCGGGCAGCTACAACATTTCGACTTGTGCGGCCTTCATCGTTGCGGGCGCGGGCGTTCCCGTCGCAAAGCATGGCAATCGCGCGCTCTCGTCGAAGTCGGGTGCTGCGGACGTACTCGGCGCACTCGGCGTCAATATCGAACTTCGTCCCGAAGGTATTTCCCGCTGTATCAAGGAAGCCGGGATCGGTTTCATGTTCGCGCCGTCTCATCATCCGGCGATGAAGCATGTCGGACCGACACGGGTCGAACTCGGTACGCGCACGATTTTCAATCTACTCGGACCACTTTCCAATCCGGCGGGCGTGAAGCGCCAGATGGTCGGCGTATTCGCGCGTCACTGGATCGAACCGCTCGCGAAAGTGCTCGGCGCCCTCGGCTCGGAAAAAGCGTGGGTCGTGCATGGCTCCGATGGTCTGGACGAAATTACCACTACCGGCCCGACGCATGTCGCCTCGCTCGAAGGCGGCAAGGTCAAACTGTTTGATATTTCTCCTGCCGACGCAGGACTGAAATCGTCTAAGCCCGGCGAATTGAAAGGCGGCGAAGCGATCTACAACGCCGAAGCGCTGCGCGCGGTGCTCGACGGCCAGATGGGACCGTTCCGTGAAGTCGCGGTGTTCAATGCGGCGGCAGCACTGCTCGTCGCGGGCAAGGCCGATAACCTGAAGGATGCGGCAGCGCTCGCAGAGAAGTCTGTTGAAAGCGGAGCGGCGAAAGCACGGCTAGAGAAGCTCGTCGCCGTCTCGAACGCGGCATGAGCGACATTCTCGAAAAAATCGGCGCGTACAAACGCGAGGAAATCGCAAAGGCGAAGCGCGAGCGTCCGCTAGGCACTGTCGAAGCCGATGCCAAGCGCGTGTCTGCGCCGCGCGGCTTCATCAAGGCCATTGAAACGAAACTCGCGCGCGGCGACTACGCACTGATTGCCGAGATCAAAAAAGCGAGTCCTTCGAAGGGACTGATCCGCGCGGACTTCGATCCGCCTTCGCTCGCGAAAGCCTACGAAGCAGGCGGCGCCGCGTGCTTGTCAGTTCTGACTGACACACCTTCGTTTCAGGGTGCACCGGAATTTCTGACCAAAGCGCGCAATGCGACGGAGCTGCCCGCGATCCGCAAGGATTTCTTCTACGATACCTATCAGGTCGCGGAAGCGCGCGCCTGGGACGCAGACTGCATCCTGATCATCATGGCCGCAGTCGACGATGCTGTTGCGCGCGATCTGCTCGCCGCTGCGACGAGCTACGGCATGGACGCACTGATCGAAGTGCATGACGCCGCTGAGCTGGACCGCGCATTGAATCTGGACGGCAAGCTCATCGGCATCAACAACCGTAATCTTCGCACTTTCGAGACGAAACTCGAAACCACCGAAGAACTTGCGCCGAAAATTCCGCGCGACAAGATCATCGTCGGCGAAAGCGGACTCTTTACGCCGGACGATCTCGCGCGTCTCGCGCGGATCAACGTGAATACGTTCCTGATCGGCGAAAGCCTGATGCGGCAGAAGGATGTCGAAGCCGCGACACGGACAATCCTCTCGAAAACCTCGCTGCGGGCGAGCGCCTGATGAGCAAGCTCACACATATCGGCGCCGACGGTTCGGCCCGCATGGTCGATGTCTCCGGCAAGGAAGCGACCGAGCGCGTCGCTGTTGCCGAAGGCCGCGTCGTCATGAGCAAGGAAACGCTTGAGCTCGTGCTTTCCGGCAATGCCAAAAAAGGCGACGTCTTAGGAGCCGCGCGCATCGCCGGCATCATGGCGGCCAAGAAGACGAGCGAATTGATCCCGCTCTGTCACCCGCTCCTGCTTTCCAAAGTCGAAGTTGATATTTCTCCCGACAACGCGCTGCCCGGACTTGTCGTGCGCGCGACCGTGAAGATCACGGGTCAGACCGGCGTGGAGATGGAAGCGCTCACCGCCGTCTCGATCGCGTGTCTTACGATCTACGACATGGTCAAGGCCGCCGAGAAGAGCATGCAGATCGAAGGCATTCGTCTGCTCGAAAAGTCCGGCGGAAAATCCGGCGATTATCGCGCCTAAATTACGTCCAGCAGCGCAGGGCGAACGCCAAGCTCATTCACCAGCCGATCCAGTTCCGCGCGCGCTTTTGGATTCGTCAGTTGATGCCGCTCCGCCAGGATCAGTTCGTTTTTCAGCGAATGTTCAAGGCCTGTGAGCTCGGTCACGCGCACCTTGTATCCATGCGCTTCCAGAAAAAGCCCGCGGATCACGTTAGTGACGTGTGCGCCAAACTCTCTTCGCTGAATTGGATGCCGCCAAAGCTGATGCATCGAACCGCTCTTGCCGTCCAGCAATCGCGCGACTTCAGCCTGGCAGCACGGCACCAGCGCAACCGTTTTGGCCTTGTGACGTAGAGCGAAGTGAATGGCGTCGTCCGTCGCGGTGTCGCAGGCGTGGAGCGCGGTCACCATTTCGATCTCGGAGTCCGGGAGTTTTGCCTGTGCAATAGGCGCGCAGATGAACTTCATCCGCTCGAAGCCGGACTCGTCCGCAAGCGCTTGCGACTTCACGACCAGATCTTCGCGCGTCTCCACGCCGACCATGCGCCCGCGTCCGGCTTGAGCCAGCATCAAATCGTACAATATGAAACCGAGATAGGATTTTCCGGCGCCAACGTCGGCGAACACCGGGTCGTCCGATCGCTCGAGCGCCGCTGCAATGGCCGGGCGCAGGAAATTTACCAGATGAAGGACCTGCTTCAACTTACGGCGGGAATCCGCGTTCAGCTTTCCGTCGCGCGTCAGAATATGCAGCGCCTTTAATAGAGGCTCGGATTTCTCCGGCTGCTGGCTTGGCCAAAGCTTGGCCCAGGATTCAGTCGCTGCGGTCATATTGATTTCCGTAACCCAAGTTCGTCGAACAGCATACAAAAACCGCGTGCAAGGCAGCTATTCGCGTTTGGCGCCTGATCGCCTACCATAAGCCTCAATGAATTCCTCGCCCCTCCTTCCCGCTGAAGAAGCGCTCGCCAAAGTCGTTAGCGGCGCAAGCACTCTTCCTTCCGAACACGTTCAGCTCAACGAAGCGGCCGGGCGTGTGCTTGCATCGGATGTGAAAGCGCTGCGCACGCAGCCACCCTTCGATGTCTCTGCGATGGACGGCTACGCGGCGCGAGCGAGCGATCTCGCTTCAAACAAACCGCTCAAAATTGTAGGCGAGTCCGCAGCCGGCCATCCGCTCAAACGCGAGCTCGAAGCCGGAGAAACTGCGCGAATTTTCACCGGCGCAGTGGTGCCGAAGGGCGCTGATGTTGTCGTAGAGCAGGAATCCGCAAAGCGCGAGAGCGATCACGTCACCCTTCCCGCGACCGACCGCGGCAAGAACATTCGCGCGGCCGGCGTCGACTTTCGCGAAGGCGACTTAATTTTAAAAAAGGGCGAGCGCTTGACCGCGCGCGGCGTCGGGCTTGCCGCCGCGATGGATCACGCAACGCTCGAATGCGCAAAGCGGCCCCGCGTTGCGATCATCGCCACCGGGGACGAACTGGTGCCGCCCGGCACCCCGGGCCCGCCGGAGCGCATTGTTGCCTCCAACATTTATTCCGTCTCAGCACTTTGCGAGAAGGAAGGCGCGGTCGTTGTCGATGCGCGCGTATTGAAAGACAAGCTCGAACTCATTTCGGAAGTCATCTCAGGCGCGAAGGAAAGCGCTGACGTAATCATAACGCTCGGCGGAGCCTCCGTCGGCGACCACGATCTCATTCGCCCCGCGCTCGATAAAGTCGGCGCCGTCATCGACTTCCACAAGATCGCGCTACGCCCCGGCAAGCCGACGCTTTCCGGCGGTATCGGCAAGGCGCGCGTGCTTGGGCTGCCGGGAAATCCGGTTTCGACTTACGTGTGCGCCGTGATTTTTCTTATTCCCTTGTTGCGCAAATTGCAGGGTCACAACGAACCGATACCGCAACCGCAACCCGCAGTCCTCGGTGTGGATCTGTGGGCAAACGATCATCGCGCCGACTTCATCCGCGCGACGAGTGCGTGGGACCATCAGGGCCGCCGCGTCGTCACACCGTTTTTGAAGAAATCGCAGGACTCCTCATTCACAGCCATGCTTGCGAAAGCCGACTGCCTGCTCGTCCGCCTCGCAAATGCGCCGGCGGCGAAAATGGGCGACCTCGTGCAGGTCATCCCGCTCGATTGAGCGTGTTATTTTCAGCGTGAAGTGGCTTCCGAGGGCGCGTCTACGCCGCCATCGAACTGCGTCGGCGGATCGGTCTTCACGATCTCGAATTTCTGCGCCGCCAGTAATTTGCCTTCGTGCCAGAATTCGAACGTCCATACACCGGGAACAATTTCCCAGGACTCGTCGAACGTAAAACCGCGGTATGCAAATTCACCGACGCGAAATTGCCGGTCATTTTCGCTCGTGAGCAGTGTCTTGCCGGTTTTCGGATCGCGCAGACCCGGGGCCGGAAAGCGCGTGAGGAAGCGGATCGTGACGGGCGCACCATTGGTCTGACCAGTGAGCTCGAAGTTCACGCCGAAATGCGTTCCTAAAAGTCCGGGTATGCGTTCAGTCCGCTCGATCAGTTGCGGGTTGCGCACGGTTCTGAAAACGCCGCGAACGGAATTCGGAGCGTCCTCGATTTTTTCGGTTTCAGAACGGTAGATGCCGGGATTGGAGATCGTAATGCGCTCGACGGTCTGCGCATGCGCCGTCACTGCGAGCGAGAGGAAGCCGAACCACGCGAGCAAGAGTTTCATCCCGACTCCCCGAACATCAGCGAGCATAAGCCAGCCCGGCGTTCTCTCTTCACCCCATCTTAATGGCACATCTCTCCTTCGGACACGTGCGACCAAAGATGGTGGTGATTGGCGAGTCAGATCAATAAGTTAGCTGTTTGTTGGCTGGTATTCGATCGGCGCCGCTTCTCCGGCTTTGCGAAAGCACTCTTCATCGAACCCGTTAAATGGACCGTATTTTCTGAATCGAAGTTTGCAATCGGGGCGATCCGGCTCTCCAATCACGAACAATCGCAGACAAAACTCGGAACGATGAAGCTCGGGGCTGAATATGTCTCGATACTCAGTCCAACCCATCACATAAATATAATGCTCTTGGTTTCTTACCTGTCTAAGTAGATCCACCTTGAGAAGGATGGTTAAAGACTGCAACGAACCTCCCGGGCCGAAAACAATGCTTTCTGGGGCCCGATCTTGCGGGTAGTTGAAGTCTTCCGGGAGGGGAAGCGGACTTGTGTAAACGAAAACACTATAGACCGCGCTTTTGGTGTTGGTGCGGCCAGTGTTCTTCCAAATCGCATTGCAGTGCCATTCTCCGATTGTATCGGTGTCGAGGATTTTCATCGGGAACGCTTCGATCGTGTCGCAGTAGACGAATGCTCTTTCCACCGCAGCGAAATTTTCGCCTTGTCGGATCGCTGCTTTAGCGGAATCTTGTGCAGCTTTGGCGGCCATTTCAGTGTCGCCCAAAGCATCCTTCATCAGCCCAAGTTGTTGGCGGAAGAACACTGCCTGAAAGATCGCGACGGCGAGCGCAGCTAAGGTTATGAGAGCGGCGGACAAAGTAGACCAAGCAGTTATTCGGTCGTACCAAAGTTTATCGCTCTCACGCCGATCTTCCTCGGACTGCTCCTGAGCGGACTTGCTGGGCTTTACTTTGACAACGAGCGGGGAATTTTCAGTGCCTCTTTGCTCCGTATCGGTAGTCTTCTTAGTTGCGGAGCTTTTGCCTACCTGATTGTTGCGCCACTTTAGAAACTCCGGAATCTCAGGTTGTGACAGCGTTGGAATCGAAAATGACGCGAAAATCGCAATGACTAAAAATATCGTTGAAACACGCGTCAATCGGCTGCTTTCGGCAATTGCTCTTAGCGAACGGGTAAAAAAGCGTGGATCAATATCTCAACTCTAATACCTAGCGCTTATAGCGCCCCTTCTCGCACCAAAACTTCGCCTGAACAGACGGCTGACTCAAAAACAATTTTGCCGCGAGCGCACAGTTTTCACGATTATATTGTTCGGACTCCGACGCATCAAACGACGCTACATGAACGCGAAGACTGCTATCCACAAGCGACGATCGATAAAGCGTGTATGACATCGCACCGCCAACTAGATCGCAACCGGCTGCCAGCATCGCTGCACTTAGAACTCCAGCCAAAGACTTCATGATGGCTACCCCTCTCCGCGTTCCCTCTTCACCCCATCTTAATGGCACTTATCCCCTTTGGACATGTAATGGGGAATCGTGATATGCGCTCCCCGTGTCCAAGGTTACGCCAGCAAAATACGGTATCGCCTCCTTATTCGGGGGTACGTACTGGCTCACCAAATTGGGCGAGCAGGTAACCGCTCGCGTGGCCCCAGATGGGACAACGGAATGGCTATGGAACTGGGTTTCTTACCCAGCGCTGTTTGTTATTGCAGGCTTCCTAATCTCCGACTTCTTGAACCCTAAGTCAGATATTCGGCAAGCCATTCGCAAACGTCGCGAAATATTCGAGGTAAAGTTTCACCCCTCGTCCTACATGATCGAGGGGATCGGCCACTACAACCGTCCGCGCTTCGCACTCCGTGCCCTAAAATTCGCTAAGAGCGTGACGGTTTCGGTTGTTGTTTATGAGCACTTTCAATTCCGGATCAACAATCATGCAAAGCCAATAATCGTAAAAACACCTAAGGATTATAACGCGGACGATACTCTATCGCTGACTATTGCGACCATCCCGCGCAAGGACGTTCAATCATCTCATGGTTTCTGGGGCGAGCAACTGAAGTGGGATCATGGTCCAGATGCCGTCAACCACACGCCAATCCACGGGTCAGACAATATTGTTGAGTTAAGGGTGACCCAAGGCAAAAAGGTTCTACAAACTTATCGTCTATTCTTTGGCGTGGGCGAGCGTATTGAAACTGACGGTAAGTATTTTTATCTTGAGGAAACGCGTGATGCCTTCTCATAAAGATAAGATTGAACATCGCTTCAACCTTTTGCTTGGGGCAATGGCTCAAGGCGAACGCGGGAAAAAGCCTGCACCAAAATCTCGAACATCAGCGCAGGTGACCGCCGCAAATTATGGCGGTACTCAAACTCCCGCAAGTAAGAAGGCAAGTGCTTCGCGGAAACGTGCACGTAAGTCCCCTTAATTCCGCGCTTCAAGTTAGCCCAGAATGCCTCGATGGTATTCGTATGCACCTGCCCGCGTACATATTCGCCCGCGCTGTGATCGACGGTGCCGTGGTTGTAGCCCCAAGATTTCACGAACTTGAAAGCGAGCGCGGTATCGCTTGCGATGTATGAGCCTTCGCGAACGTACTTAGTGACAATCGGTTTGATGTGCTTGGAGGTGCGTTCGGGAATAACGCGGGCGATCACCTCGCCGTCACGCTCGACCATGCCGAGAACGATCTTCTTATCGTCGTGGCCCATCTTGTCTTTGCCGCCGATGAACGCCTTGTCGATTTCGACAACGCCGCGTCCGCTATCGGGGCCACCCAGAGGCGCATCGCCATCGACTACGCCCATGTAGTCGCGAATGAGTTTGCACATGCGCCACGCGGTTTTGTACGTGACGCCGATCTGGCGTTCGACCTCTTTAGCGGCCACGCCGTTACGCGAGGCACAGAAAAGGAACATGACGTAGAACCAATCGCGAAGATTGGTGCGGGTTTGTTCGAAAGGCGTTCCCGCCATCGGGTAAACCTGATGCCCGCAATGCTCGCATTCGTACGAACGGCGCGCTTTCAGGCGGTAGTATTTTGCCTCGCGAAGGCATCCGAAGCACACGAAGCGATCCCCGTACCGGGTCCGCATGAGGTGATCCAAGCAGGCTGCGTCGTCAGGGAAGCGGCCCATAAAGTCACGGATTTTAAGGGGTTTCTGTGCCATTCCCGGAATATAGGATATTCGCGGTTACATGTCTAGAGGGGATAATCGCGATCTTAATCCGGTACTGTCCGCATTAG
>Ga0247762_1000065_pt1 | contig 49490 bp, 33 predicted proteins | sample UWRJL081202R4_FD_181016 | JGI IMG/M metagenome (GOLD analysis project Ga0247762, IMG submission 181016) | Plant litter microbial communities from Arlington Agricultural Research Station in Wisconsin, United States - UWRJ-L081-202R-4 | ecosystem: Environmental > Terrestrial > Plant litter >...
CGGTGGTTTCCCTAAAACCTCATCGTATGAAAGATGCTGAATATTATACTTATCCAGGAAGGACTGCGTTTCGGCCTCTTCCCTTTGTTTGCGTTCGGTTTCTCCTTTCTCATCTTCCTCTTCTGTGCTGTTGTCTTTCAGCACGGCCATTTTTTCGATATTCTCAACAGCCGCGTGGTAGACTGGTGTGCTCATAAAATCACGCAGCGATTCGCGGTCGTTCAAAACCGGCAGCAGCGCCTCGTTATACTCGGCTTCGCTTAGCTCACGCAGGTCTTTGGCAAAGTAAATGATCTTGACTTCGTGCAGGGGGTTGGTCACAAACAGCCACTGTTTTTCACCGTGAAGAATCATGCCCAGCACCCACCAGCAGGGTTGAAGGAACTTTTGCTCATCTTCAATAATGGAGAACGAGCTGCGTTTATACATCTGGTAGAAAGAAAGAAAACCGTACAGATTATTGCCGTTTACACCTTCTTTATTATAGCAATAGGTCGCTACGATAAAATCGTCTTTAGAATAAAAGAGCGAACCATTCTTGATACAGAAGTCGGCAAAGTCCTTCGGCATCGGGAAGCCCGCCGCCGTTTCCATTTCCTGAACATTCTTTTTACTTACCTTAACAATCTCTATCTCGCCGCCATTGGGGTTTTCTTTCAGATTGGCAGCAAGCGCCAGCAGGTCGTTATAGAGGTATGTGGAAGGGAAAGCTGTGGCATCTGCAGATGGAGTCACCACGGCCGATTTAGAAACCGTATTGCCCGTCGCTAATTGAGATGCAGGGGCAGCAGCAACTTCACTGTAGCCCTTCTTTGTTTTTTCGGCAACCAGCTTATCAGCGGCCTTTTGGCATTCGTCGTCTGACGTATAGGATTTGGTTTGGGTCTGCCCCGCGGTGCCAGCCTTGCCGAAATTAACACTAAGCTCGCTGCCACTAACCTCGATGTTCCAGAACTTATGCGATTTATCGTCCTGGTAAATAAAGCTTCTTTTCATGTATACAGTGTTCTAGGGGATATTCTGTTGCCTTACAGATCTGTTGTACGGTATATACGGAATTTGGTTCTGTAGCCATGCCGTTGATCAGTCAAAATGATAGTGAAAAATACTCATTAGCGTTCGCGCAGTCACCTTTTTGTTCTGAATCTCCATCAACCGCTGATCACGACTGAAATAGAAATGCGGGCGCGTTTTGTTGCTGATCGGTTGTATCCGAATGGCTTTGTTACGGGTGTTGCCGTAGTAGCGGATTTCATTGGCCAGCTTCCCCTTCAGGGTGAGGTGCGACTGGTCTTCTACATCCCAGTTATCGTAGATAATGGCAAAGGCTTCGGGCTCTACCTTTACCCACACACCCCAATGATATACAGGCTTGTCGGCCAGTGTAGTCTTCACGGGCACTACGCCGCGGATGTGATGCACACCGTCGACGATGCAGATTTCCTTGTTCATCTGCACGCGGTCTGCGCGTTCTTCCTCGTGTATTTTAAAATAAGCATCTGGAAATTCGAATATTACTTCAATAGCATCCCAGGCGTGATACTGTCCGCATTCGTGGCATTTCACAGGTGTGGCTTTACTCATGGTTTCAGCGGCTTGTATATATAGGTTTACCAGTATGTAAAATAGGCACATGCCCGGTTGCATTGGAAAAGAGGTAAGATTTTCGAAACAAACGGCAAATCACGCCTGACAAACATTAAGACTCTAACGGGCCACGTCGGCCTCACCCGACATAGCCCGTTGACACACAAAAAGCCTCACTCAAAAACAGAACGCGCTCATTTTCAAAGAAATGCACATTTAAAGCCCTGCATTTCGTATTTTAGATTCGGACAAATTGGAGCAATCATTATCTTTACAACCCATTGTTTCCCAATGGAATCTAGTATCGGGGCGTAGCGCAGCCCGGTAGCGCGCCACGTTCGGGACGTGGAGGTCGTAGGTTCGAATCCTGTCGCCCCGACACATGACTAATCATCAGTCGGCAAAAGCCCTTAAATCGCAGAATTTAAGGGCTTTTTCTATTTTAAACCCTCAAATAAACACTTACATACTCAAGCTTTCTGTGACCTATTTGTGACCTGGTGCTACTTCAATAGCTATAGGTAGCAAATAGCTAAACGGTTCAATTAACCCTTAAATCGTAATAGCTATGAGTAGTTCAAGTATCCTCAATCTGAGGTTCGTTATTCGTAGAGATAAAGTCAAAGAAAACTTTGCTCCGCTGTACGCCCGCATCAGCATTGGTGGTGATATATACTTGCGGATTATGGCTATCGGCAAGGATGGAGACTACATCGACAATGGCTATACACCATACAACAACCTCAAATCCTCCACCAAAAGGTTCGATATTTTGCTGCTTACCCCGACTTTTGAGCCCTCAGTATATTATTTTGAAGCTCTTCCTAATACTTTTCTGAGAAAGCGATTTTGCTTCACACCAGTCCAATATTTTCCTGTATTAATCGTCCTGCTTTGCCGCAGTACTAATCGAATTCCAAAACTCCACAAGACGTGGATCCGGAATTACATCTTCTTTCCTCACTTTTCGTCGTAGCACAATTCCGTTCAGTCTACGGCAACGGCTCAGCGCTGTATAGAGCTGTCCATTCACAAAAGCTCCCGAACCGAGGTCTATGACGACATTGTCAAAGGTGAGGCCCTGACTCTTATGAATGGTGATTGCCCAGGCGAGCCTCAATGGATATTGCAGGAACGTACCCTTTATTTCGGATGTTATTTGGCGTTTGGTCTTATCATATTTATAGCCACGATGCTCCCACTTCTCTTTGGCTACAACGTGTACACTGCCGTCGGCGAGCTTCACCTCAATCAGGTTATCCGTAATGAATTCAATTTTTCCAATCGTTCCATTTACCCACCTGCGTTCAGGGTCATTTTTAACAAACATTACTTGAGCATGGCGTTTCAATTCTAAAATATGGTTTGATGGAGATCTGTCATCCTCGAAATCACCTTTCACTTCGGCATGGAAGACAAATTTTTGTTCACGAAGCTGGTTAAGCCGACGTTCATTTTCCCTATCTGCAATTACGTTGATTGTTGTTAACATGATCTCAAATTGATCCGTCTTTGGAGTATACGCCGGATTAACATGCCGATTTATCCTATCTAAATCTTGCTGAGAAACATCGCAAGTTCTGATACGATCAAGTAATTCGACAAATTCCATATCCTCGCGCTGGCGTTTTGGAACCTTAAACTCAAATAGTGTAGGTGACAGATCACGGTAGGCATGAGCGTCGAAAAAATATGGACTTTTGAATGTCTCTGAAAATAATTCCTGCTCGATTTCATCGTTAGCCGTAATTGGAGGTAACTGGAAGATATCACCAACAAAAAGAATCTGCTTACCCCCAAATAGCTGAGCCCGGTTACCCCCGTTGTTTCGTAGCGAAAAATCAATGGCTTCAAGTATGTCTGCGCGAAGCATTGAAACTTCATCAATAATAATAGTATTGATGTCTTCGAAGAGCTTCCTGACAGAATGACCATCGTCAAAAATCGTTATCTCGCTATCGCCAGGCATTAACGGTTTGGTCGGAAATCTAAAAAGAGAATGTATGGTAGATCCGCCCACGTTAATTGCTGCGATTCCGGTGAAAGCCACTTTTATAATTTTCTTCTTACTTGCTTGAGAAAAATAATGTATGAATGTTGATTTACCTGTTCCCGCTTTTCCTGTAATAAAAAAGCTTTCGTTTGATTGTTCTATAGCACTAAAAAGTGCTTGCACCGCCTTATCACTTTCATAGCCATCGGGGATCTTGATATCTCGTTTGTACAACTCGGGCAATGGATAGTCTTCGAATATCGAGAGTTGTGATCGCCCCGTTTGAATGTCAACAAAATAAATCAGGTCGTTGATATTGTTCTTGTATGGATTGGTGTAGTCAAAATCTTCGTCCTGATGCGCGATCGTTCGAAGAGTATAGTAGGTCTTCTTCATAAAAAAGTGATACTGCTCCGGTAAGTGCTGCAGATGAGCATCTAAAGCCTCTCTGGAGAGCGTTATACCAATGAAATGAAGAAATCTGAGTGTCTCATCCAATACATCACTTCGCTCTAATGCATAGATTGTGTTGTGAAACGCTTTGAAGTCACACGGGTATTCCGGGGGATATTCATCAGTGTTTTTCCCATAGAATAATTGATGTGCGAGCTTATGTAGATAAGTCTTTTTACTTAGGTCAACAAGAGGACATTTTGAGAAATTGTCAATCCACTTTTTTCTATAATTGTAGCTCTTGGCCATTTGCAAGCATGATTTCGCAACGCGATTTCATTATTAATGTAGGAATTTGCCCAAATATTACCAAAATTGAAAGGGTTCGTGGCGGGTAAGATGCTTTCCTTTGTTGAGAATAACGGTCTTGTGACTGAATCTCAAAGGCACAAAAGACGAAAAAAGTGAATAGTTACTAATCGCAATATCATGACACATAAATCGGAAGTAGCAAACTACGCGGGATCGATGGAAGCGTTAGCCGAAGAAATCGGTAACCTAAGGTACGATGCGCTGGCAAAGTTTCTGGAGCTGCTGGCAAACAAGATTGAAGCCGATGGCAAAAAAGACGAGAGCAGAGGCAGAGTTAAGCTGTCAGACAGCCTCTATCAGAGTGCTGATAAGCTGATGAAAAGCAAAAACATTTATAGAAAAGGCCTGGGGTATTTGCGAGCCGTATACCTAGTAAGAAAAGGAGATATTTCCCTACCTGCAATTAATGCCATGCCACATCGCTTATCTCCGCGTCCGGCTCGGAAACCGCTTGAATCGGCTTTTTTATTTTATTGGCTTTGAAGCCCCACAAGCTTTCCCTGAGTAGCCACGTTTCAACGTAGTAACTATTGGGAAATACCCTATGCATTCCTCAGGATCCCAGATCTATTCCAGAAAATTTATTCTACTTGAGAATACTAAGGCCGGAATTCAGCAGCAATCGATCCAGGAAGATAATCTACAGGATTTACGTTCAGACCGTCTTTTAAGACTTCATAATGTACGTGCGGTCTTGGAGCCTCCCCGGCAGGCCCTATATACGCCAGCAATTGATTCTGCTTAACTACGTCCTGAACTTTGACTAATGCATTCTTTAAATGAGAGTACGAAGTAGTATAACTATCATTATGCTTCAAAGTGATATAGGTACCTTTTAATTTGTCATATCCTACATCAATAACCACACCGTCCGCTGTGGCAACAACCGAATCGCCTTCTGACAGAACAAAATCGACACCATTATGCATCTTCCTTTGTTTGGTAACCGGATGGATTCTTTTTCCGTAACCGTCTCCAAACTCGGCTTTTTTCGTATTAACTGGAGCAATGGATGGCGCCGTTGATAGTACTACATTGTTTTCTTTTGATAGTTCAACGACGCTATCCTTATTCTCTGCGGTTTGCTCCTGTACCTGAGGCAGGGAACTATTTTCTTGTCGGCCACACGAAAAGGACACAAGAAACATTAACATCACTAATCTACGTGTTTTTATCATCAGTATTTGTTTTGACAAATTGACCCTAATATATTCAATTCCGCTCTATTTCAATCTAAAACTCTAGCGCTCCCTCATTTCAGCTTTAATCGACATTAAAGTTTAAGGCTTATATCTGTAGCACAAAAATATAGCCGTAAGATGCATTACCAATCTTTCTGCGGTACTTGAGAAAAAGGCATTTTTTCGAGATCCTCTAAATTTGGAATGCTCTCATGAATATAAAAGGAATCGTACGCATATTTATTTGACATACTATCGGAATTTCTCACAAATACGTATCCAAGTTTAAATAATAATTCATTTAACTCCACCGTTGGTCGTTCAATTGTCATTGATAGAAAGGTGTATTTATGAAAAGGAAAATCTCTCATAATACGCGTCTCGCAGCCCTCAACATCAAAGCTAAGATAGTCGATTATTTTCGGGGCATTATTTTGTTCAAGAATTTGCTCGAGAGTCGTCGTTTTCATTTTACGGACACAGTAATTTTCCCGAGCCTCTTGAATCGCTTCGGCCCGGAATCTCTCGTTATTATCGGTATCGTCCGCGATTATGCCGCTTCCCATTCCGTTATCAGTCCGGAATTCTATAGTGTGCTCAGTATAATCGACACATTGATCAACAATTGTACATCGACGGTTTTCTTTTAATTTTCCAATAAACCTCGGATGAGGCTCAATGCAGATACCGTCCCAATTCAATTTTGTTTCCAATAAGAAAGTATTGCTGATCGTCAAACCGTCGCCCGCCGCGAGATCAATAAAAAAACCTTCTGTTTTGTAATTAAAGACGTGTTTAATAACCCACTCATCCTGATTTTTTTGTCCTATAAAATCCATAACTATAAACGTTGGTAAATAGCGCTGTTAAACAAAGTATTCATAAAGTACTCCACTCGGATTTTTTCTTTATTCTCTGAATTTTTCAAATATTTCCAAGTATTGTAGATTAAAGAATCATCAGCTAACTTCTCAGAGGCCTCAGACAAAGAACTATAGTAGAATGGATACTCATCACCCAAATAGTCTACAACCCCTGGAAGCTTGTTAATAAGTATTGGAGTATTGCGACCAAGACATTCCACTACAGTCGTATTTGCAGGTGCATCGTATAAATTCAGAAACACAAGACTTTCCGACAGAATCTGGTCATACTGATGATCCGTCAGTCGTTCAAGCACTTTTACAGACGTATTAAATGTAAGATCAGCTTTCTTCGAGCTTTTGTTCGCTAGCAATATTTTTTGAAAGCCTGGCGCCGAAAGATCATTGAAGGCCTGAAAGTTTCTTAGGTATTCTCCAATAAAAAAGATTTTCCTGGGCCTTTGAAGATACTCTGCAAAGTCGAACATCTTGAATTGATGGTCAATTGCGTAAGGAATATTATTTACCGGTATATCAAGACACTGCGAATCAAGATAAGATTTTACATAATTGGACAGTGTAAAGATTCCTTTGCAAAACGGTAGGCTTTTTAACCAAACAGGGTCCCTCAATATTCTCTCAAGATCAGGGTATCGTTGATAATGATGCCGCGGAACCTGATGCGCAAATCCGACCCAAGGCTCCTCAATGGATTTCCCTTCAATAATTGCATCTTCAATCGAGCTTAGAAATAATACACCTTTAGCGTCGTGAAACTCCGATTGAATAATCTGCACAATATATTTCCAGCCACCCCGGTGACTTTCCCAGGCAAATGGGTTATCAATCCGCAGCTTCTTTATTCTTTTAGTCATCTAACGGTTCACTATTGAAGATTATGAACATTCAATTTATTTCAATACTTACTAAATACCTATTTTTTGAACGAAGGACTCCATAGACTTGCTCCAGGTCATGGCTTCTGCTGTTCGTCTTGCCTCAGACCGCATTTTGATTACATTATCACTATCGGTGAAAAATATTTCTATCAAATTGACCAGTTCATCTAGGGTATTAAATGAAAAACCACACTTACCCTCAATTATTCTACTAATCTCACTTTCTGCATGTGCAACAACGGGAACGCCACAACTCAGTGCTTCCAATGCCACTAAACCGAATGTATCCCACTTTCCATAAAAAATTACCAGGTCGGAAATAGCGATTTCATGCGAAAGCGCATATTGATCAAGGGGGCCAAATACATTCACATTCGCGGGAAGTGTTGTATCGGTATCATTCCCGATTACAATCCAATCAATATTGGTCAGTCGATTAAAGAGTTCCGCAAACAGGGCTGAACCCTTATCTTTTGACCATCTCCCTGCATATAAACATCTGAAACGGTGACTCACTGGCTTTTCAATTGGTTGAAATACTTGAGTATCCACACCAGGTGTAAAAACCTGAACGTTATTCTCTTCCATTAATGGAAAAAATCTCTTTGAAGCCATTGATACGAGAAACACACTTCTGGAGCTTTGTATAAAGACTTCATTCAGGCGCTCCATAATCTTATCCTCTAAAACTTGAAAAAGATTATTTTCCGCACCAGCGATCCTTATAGCATAAAAGGCAGCATAGTGAGTATGCAGGCAAATGGAGACATTAGTTTCCTTTAGCACAAACCTCATAGCAAATCCCAGAAATGACTGGGTCGCAACCAGTATGTGTCTGGCCTTAACTTTATCAACAAAAATCCTGCATTTTGTTTCGGCATCTATCAACCATTCGTTATCCCCATTCCAGGCATCCAGGTAGAATGCGTCGTCATACGATATCCCATTGTAACGGAGATCCGGATGTACTACTTGTTGATCATGTATAAGCGCCAAAAAGGGACGCCTTTTAATTTCACCCAACTTAAATGCGTCATCAATACAAATATTCAACCGGTGCTTGATTGAATCGTAAGGAAGTACTTCATTGGAATCCGAGATCAATGCCAATGTCACATTATTTGAATCACACCACTCAAATAATTTCATGTAGGTAGTTCTTACACCACAGGGGCGAGCTAAATGGTCAACTACTACCAATAAATCGACTTTCATTCAAAAAAAATATTTCTTTCGTAATACATGGCAGCAACAGTTGATCAATAGATGATAAATCGCGAGTCAGACAAGACTCATGCGAGGTTTTCAAAGATATGAACTTTTAAACATCAGATTTTTATCACCAAACTTACTCTTATACAGATCAATATCTTCGGAATATAATTCACTTACAATATTCAACAATTCATTCGAATATAAGCACTTCGGGTCTAGGATCGTATTTTCATTCTTCATTTTACGAAACTGAGGAACACTCAATTTAAATCCTTTTTCAATATCGATTTTCCTAAATCGATCTATACCATGTTTCGCCAGAGAACGCGTATCTACGACATTTAGATCAATTTTACTTTTGAGTGTATCGACTGCGACGTTCATCGCTTCAACACAGAAATAATCACTGTAATTCTCATAAAGAAGAAAATCTACTTGCGGTCGCCAATGCGCATTTAAACGTAAAAACCCTCTGTCGTCACGCAACTTCAAAACAAACCGTTCAAAAGTGATATGTCTTGCAATGATTTGATCCACGACAACTCTGCGAATACCGGTCTTACGTTGTTGCATTAAATACATATGAGGCCGGCGAACAATTTGATCAAGGAATGCGCTTGCAAGCCGCGAATATGGACATCGTAAAATCACAAAAGTGTAGTCTGCCAATCTTTGAAATCGGAGAGAAGGCGTAAAAGTCATGTTATTCGCATATACCCAGGAAATGTCCGTTTCTTGAGTAATCAACCCGTTAGCAAGCGCCACTGAATATCGCATTGTCGAGCTTGCATTTTTTGGAATATGACTATAGATAGTGTTACTAAGATAAATTTCCTGCGCAAAAGACTCGGCAAACTGTTGTTTATTATTGCGCAGCCAATTATCAGGTTTTATTGAGGGATTTCGAAATATTAACTGATTACGATAATCGGTACGTCTTTCCATAGGCCTATTGTTTCGGCGCTCTATTAAGAAACGCTTAGAAATATATTGTTTACCAAAAAAGCTCTGAAAATATTTAATTATAATCTGTTATACCCGGCGCAAGACCCAAATTCCGCACAAACTTTTTGGCTGCTGGTAATTCTTTAGGGATCACACTAAGGTTAAGCCGATCCGACCAAACTCCGCCACGATAAGCGCCTCGCGTTGTATTCCCAAAGATATTCTTGAAATCATCGGGTAACTCGCTGTTATTATTAGAAATCCATACTCGCAGCAACAACCTGTCGCTACCTTCCGGGTAGCCATTCCTTGCATGAATTGTAGTTGTACTATTCATAATTAGGATTTCTCCCCTTTGGAGATTGATTTGCTCGCCAGATTGACTGGCGTTAATAATTGTGCTCATTACATCCAATGCTTCAACCTGGTCTTCGGTCAATTTTGGACAATCAGCATGCTTCTGACTATCTTCTATGTATCCTCTGCAATACCAAAGTAGTGTGTTCTGGTTTTCCATTTCAGAAAAAACAGGCACACGATACCATGAGGCATTATCGCCAAAGCCAGCAATACGCATATCAAAGGGAAATGGTGTTTTCAGAACATTGTAGATTGTAGGATAATCGCTCCGGACTTCGGCCTGAAGCTTTTTCCCACTCATAACTATGGTTTCGCCACCAACCGGAGCTGGATTTACACCGCAGAGAAGCAATAGGTCACATCTATCACTATGATACGGCAATGCCTGCGCGTGTTGATATCCACGAGGCTTGGCTCCCACCTTTCCTTTCAAATCCTCCACTCTGCAAATAAACTCGTTATCGGTATTCTGAGACACCGGGACCCCTAACAAGAATGAAAAGTTTAGAACGTCTCTCTCGGATTTTTCCAATGAGGAGTCATCGATGGGAAAACCTCTAATGACGGCATAACCGTCGCCGTCAAAAAGAACATTAAATAGCTCACGCTTTACGTCTTCGTTCTGGAACTCAAAGCCATCAGCCTCTATAGAAAAGGCGTTTTTAAATTCAAAGGTCTTCATCTACAATGATAATGCGGGTTTCGGTATAATTAATCACAATTCAGGTAAGGTGCTTGGCACTCCAATATGCTTAAGATCTCACACAGCGTATAGCAATGTATATATATTATTGATAGATATAAACTAATTGGCCAAAAAAATCATTTCGTGCTTTTATCGCCCTCTTATACTTAAACAGTTGAACTGACTCTTATATTATATAGTATAAATCGAAAAAGTATCCTCGAATTTGTAACACATACCAATAAAGTAGTATGATATTTAGAATACATACCTAAAAAGTAGTACCATATTTAGAATATACTCATAAAAATAACAGGAGACATTAGAATAGTTTATTTCTAAGTTGTATTTTAGAACACGCTTTTAAAAATCAACAGCAGATTCAGTTTAACACCGAATACCAGATTAAGAAAAAGAATTATAGTTATTGGCGTTAGGGGTGATTTTTTTTTAAAACAAATTGAGGTATCTACTCAAACAGCCTTAAAGCCGGCCCTTGTTGGATAATAGAATTTCAAAAAACCACCCTTGTGCTTCAAGGCTTATATATTATGGTGAAGAATTTAAACGTGCGAGATGATTTCCGTAGAGATGGGCTCGCCGCGTCGTTTCTTGTAGATAAGGACATATATGAAACGTATGTCAACGCATTTCCCGACGGAACAAGATTTAATATCGGCTATCCTTCAATTTGCAGCGAGGAGTATAATACCTGCGACCGCATTCTAAAAATCGCTGATGGATTGGCAAATAGTGAATTATGCATTGTTGGCCATGCTAGAGAGCCAGATTTGCAATTAATGTCCCGTTTGCTTTCGAATAGAAAAAACGTTTCAGCCAACGTCTGGATTCCAGCAAGCAAAGAAGCAACGAAAAATATACTTGGCCAAACCACTGATGAGGCGTATCAGATAGCAAAAAAAGCAATTGACTACTGGCGAAAAATAACTACCCAACCCCTGGACATCGCATTGACAGATGTCACAGCCAAAGAAGACGGGATTGATGAACGGGTGATCGAATGGCACAATAAACTTAAATTATCAGGTTATAGAAGTATTATTCTGTGCGACACCAAAGGCATAGGAGATGAGGGAAGATTACGAAATATCTTTGCAAATGTCAGTGACTTTGAGTGGCACCCGCATAATGACAATATGAAAGCTCTTCTGACAAGCGAAATTTCGGCTCAATATGGCGCCACCTATATCGGAACCTCTTACCTGTCATTTAGTGAACGAATGAATATGCTTGATCCAAGGCAACTGATACAGGATAAAATGAACCTGGACCAGTTAGACAGATTCTACCACGAGCTCTGTGACTTGCTGGGTGAGGATCCTTCAGGGTTGGCAAATGAAATCTATAATAAAGAAACAGCAACTACAGGGACACACTTTAAGCTATGGAATAGCTCGGAGGGCAAGAGAATGTTTTTCGGGGTCACATCAGACTCCGCGCTCTTTTCATCAATGACCGGGTTAACAATATCAGCTAAACAATTATCCTTATTAAAAGACGAATGCCTCTATCGAATGAAAATGAAGTTTATCAGCAAAGATCAGATAGGAAAACTTGTCACTTCAGTCTTACAAAATGAAATAACACAGGAGCAAACCCTATTGTGATTTTAGTCAGATCTAACATATTTTGTGAGTATGTTTATTGAACTTCATAATCCTGATCGTCTTGCCGGTCACGATCTTGATGCGTACCTGAAACTGGGTTGGTTTCGAAGGGGGCCGGCAATTTTTACAACAAATTTCGTGCACCTGGATAATCAGATTCTGAGCACGATTTGGTTGCGGGTAAGGCTTTTCACCTACGAACAAGAACATGTTCACAAAAGGCTTCTAAAACAAAATGCACGTTTTACAACAAGAGTTGCTCTTGCCTCGCTTACTGAAGAAAAGGAGCTCTTATTTACAAAATATAAGGTGACTCGGCCTTTTACCTCAAACGAATCGCTGCACCGGTTGCTGTTCGGCAAGGAAGGCATTGATTCAGTTTACAACACATATGAGGTTACTATTCATGATCACGACAAGCTTATCGGATGCAGTTTCTTCGATTTAGGAGAAAGTAGTGCGCAAAGTATTATATCATTTTATGATCCGGATTACAAAAATTACTCATTGGGAAAATTTCTAATTTATTCTCAGATGCAATTTTGTAAAGACCTCGGCTATCAATATTTTTATCCAGGCTATTTTGTTCCAGGCAGCCGGTTCTTTTATTATAAGCTCGACATAGGAAAGGAAGCCCTGGAATATTTTGACTATATATCTGGATCCTGGCGGGATTACCATTCGTTCTCGGTCGATGATACTCCTATTAACTTAATGCGTTGCAGACTTGAGATATTGAGCCATTTAATGCGGGATATCATGATTGAAAGCCATTTGCTAAAGTATGAGCATTTTGACCAGGGCTTACTCCCCTATCTACGTAAAGCAAAAGTCCTTCAGTTTCCGATATTCTTACTTCCAGGCCCGTTAACTAAAGATCCGGCAACAATCATCACCGTATATGATTTGCAGAAAGAGGAATATTGTCTTAAGGCATGTAAACCTGCTGTTCTATGCGAACAGCCCAATCCGGATCCTTCATTTTATTCCGCATATATAATCAAACCTATTGAAGACATATATGCAACGGCGGATCCCGGAATCATGTGTGAAGTAATTAGTGACATGATGAGTCATAAGGTCACTGCAATAAAATAGTTTGACTCAGCGATTGATGTACATTAAAAAATATTTTATAACTTTTGGCATACTGAAATGAAACTAATTAGCGTTGCAAGTTATCGTAACAATCGGGCCTCGACTGACAAAATCACTACGCTTACCTGGGCTAATTTATTTCGCATGATACCAATCGACAATGTGTCCGTTTCTAAAATTGCATAAATCAAAATTCGTTAATGATCGACCTGTCAAATTCAAACGTAATGGTAGCCGGAGGAGCTGGCTTCGTAGGATCAGCTATTGTAAGAGAACTCTTGAGCTACAATTGCCGTGTAATTAGTTTTGATAATTATCTACATGGAGTTCCTGAAAACGTCTCCAATTTAAACGGAGTTACCACAGTCCAGGGGGATGCGCTCAATCAGATGGACATAATCAAATGTATGCTCGATAACGAGATACAGTATGTTATAAATTGCATTGGCGACACATATGTTCCTTCTGCTTACCTATGGCCCAGGAGATTTTTCGATATAAACGTCACAGCCTGCTTGAATTTACTTGAAGCCTGCAACGTTTGCGGCATAAAACGCATGCTTCATGTCTCTTCTACCGAGGTTTACGGAATCACAGACACTGCCTTACTGGATGAGAGCATACCTTTAAGCCCCGTGAACACGTACGCCGTTTCAAAACTCGCAGGCGACAGATTATGCTATACCCACCATTTGGAACATAATACCCCTGTTGTCATTGCGAGAATATTCAATTGCTATGGTCCTCGCGAAACAGAGCCATACATTGTCCCCGAAATCATCTATCAGCTTAATAGAGGTAGCGTCTTAGTACTCGGCAACTACAAAGCCGAACGGGATTTTACCTTTGTGCATGATACGGCGCGCGCCTTAATTATGGTTCTGCAATCAGAAATACAAAACGGAGACGTTGTGAATGTCGGGTCAAATAATTCTTATTCCATGGAATGGCTCGCTGAAAGCATCGGCGAGATAATGAATATAAAGAATTTACGGATTGAAGTTGATGTCAACAGGCTCAGAAAACAAGACATTAATAAATTTCAGTGCAATAACAAGAAGCTAATTCAGTACACGGGTTGGCAACCAAAAATTAGTATCCGCGAAGGCCTTGAACAAACTGTCAGGTGGTTTTATGATAATGGTAGCAGGTGGAGTTGGCAGAATTTTGTGAACGAAAATCAAATTCTCAAATAATCTTAAAAATGCATTCATCAGGCCACCCCCCGACCATGAAGATACCCGTGGCAAAACCCTATCTATGGGGAAACGAGGTTAAGTACGTTAATGAGGCGCTCAGTGAGGGTTGGATATCATCAAAGGGCCGGTTTATTACTGATTTCGAAGAGAAGTTCGCTGACTTCTGTAAAAGCAAATATGCCGTGACCGTCAGCAATGCCACTAATGCCCTTCATCTTGCAATCGATGCTTTAGGGCTAACGGATAACGATGAAATTATCATTCCCGATTTCACCATGATGGCGCCCGTATTCGCCATCTTGCAACACAGGTGTACCCCGGTCTTTGTGGACATCGACCACACCTGGAATATGGATGTCAGCCAAATTGGTGAAAAAATCACAAAACGAACCAAAGCAATTCTGGTAGTTCATAACTACGGGCATCCTGCATATATGCCCGCCATAAGAACGCTCTGCGACGAACACAACCTTCTATTGATAGAAGACTGCTCTGAAGTTATCGGAGCCGAAATTAACGGTGAATTGATCGGAAACTGGGGCGATGTATCCTGTTACAGCTTCTACGCAAACAAAATCATTACAACCGGCGAAGGTGGCATGATCACCACAAACGACGCTCATATATACGAATTAGCGAGCTCCAAAAAAAACATGGCTTTTGGTCAGGAGCAATCCCGGTTTGAACATATTTCAATTGGGTACAACTATCGCATGACAAACCTACAGGCTGCTATTGGCCTTGGTCAGCTTGAACATATCGATCAGGCAATCGAAAGAAAAATACAGATAGCTAATTGCTATAGACGTAATCTCAACGGCGTGCGTGGCCTTGTACTCCCACCCAGTGAATCCTGGGCAAAAAATGTTTATTGGGTATTTGGCATACTACTGACTCCCGAGTTTGGCCGCTCTAAGACACACGTTCAAAAAGTACTGAGTGCAAACGGAATTGAGACGAGGAATTTTTTTACACCAGCGCACAAACAGCCATTTCTCAAGGATTTTCCTATTAAAGGACAATTCCCCAATTCTTCATTCATCCATTTGCATGGCCTGTATCTTCCTTCATTTGCTGAACTCGGAGATGCTGACATAGAAGCGATTTGTGATATTATTAAGAACACACAAAAAGAGTATCCGGCGTAACGCATTGGATGACGACACAGCAAAACTTAACAACGGTCGGATTTCACTTTGACAAAGACAATCCGTCTGGGTGTAGTTCTTCCATTTTAAAATTAAAAAAGTGAACACGCGATTTATCGTATTAAGCACAGCGCGAACAGGATCCAACCTTCTGACGTTCCTCCTTAGGGGTCATAAGGATATAACAATGCATGGTGAGATCTTCAACCTGGTCGCGCTCGAAAAGCCTGATCTTAAAAAGGCTTTAACAGATCCACTTTCATATGTATCCGAAATTTTCGAATCACGGGATTCAGGCCCAGTCAAGGCCGTCGGTTTTAAGCAATTCTACAATCATCTTCGAATGGAATATTTTCGGGATAATGACAAATTGAATGAAACAGCAAATGAATTGAATGATAAAATAACCAAAATCACGTCTACAGTTATACCCGATTTGGACACAAAGGCACTGTTCGAACGATTTGACATGACGTGGAAATATCTTATCAATGACAGCAGTATAAAGGTAATTCACCTCAAGAGAGAGAACAAGTTTGAGACTCTCGTGTCCTTGAAGACCGCTTTCATCACAGACCAATGGTTAACATTCCGGGATCAGACTTCTCCTAAAGTATCTATGGATATATCTCGTGAAGAGTGCCTGTCGTTTTTCGAGCAAATTGATTTTTATGAGCAGTCGTATGTTGAGATATTCCGCAACCATGGCATACTCACTGTTGAGTACAAGCGCCTGGCAGAGGATAGTGATCTTGTGATGAAAGAAGTATTCGATTTCCTTGATGTTCCGGATTTTGCCGTTAAAGCGAACCTTAAAAAACAGATACTCCATCCGATGAATGAAATAGTGACCAATTATTACGAGCTCAAAGCATACTTTCTCAACACTAAATGGTCACATTATTTCGACCTCTGATAAAATGTCAGTCCCAAAAGCGCATATCCCAATTAAGCAGTTGCTAACCGAGAATAAGACTTGTGCTTACCATAAGATTCGGGATGCCCAAATCATGTCATTGCCCATTTTTCCCCTGAAACCTGATAGTGACTGGACCGAAACACAGTTTAAAGAAACATTTGTATTAGAAATCCCCAGGGGGAGAGTACTTGGTCCTTATGGGGTGGTAATTACCCCCGATAATAATCTTTTAGAGGAAACTGGTTTTGAATGGAGAAGATCGATAAAGGATCACACGGTATTCAACAGAAGTACCATGCCGGAAATCTCATACATAGACTATTCTTTGGCAGTTATAGCAGCACAGGCACCAGCTAACTACTATCACTGGATGCTTGAAATAATTCCGCGCATAAAAACCTTAAAGGACAGTAAGGTATTTTTTGACAAGCTATATCTACCGCGCTTGAGATATAAATTCCAATGGGATTCATTAAATAAACTTGGGTTCACCGAAAGTGATATTCTCATGGCAGACCAGGATGCATATATTGAGGCAAGACACCTGGTTGTGCCGTCACTGGTCAATACGTTATGCCCAACTAATCCCCCCTGGGCAATTCAATTTTTAAGAGACACATTTTTGCCACCTGAACATAATGAACTTCCTCACGATAGGCGGGTCTATATCTCACGAAGGGAGGTGACAACGGATTGGGCACGTCGTTATATTATCAATGAGAATGAGGTCTGGGGTTATCTGAAAGAAAAAGGATTTGAAAAGGTTATTCTTGAGGATCTAATGATCGAAGAACAAGCCAAGCTCTTCAATTCCGCGGAAATCATATTAGGCACCCATGGCGCTGGCCTTGCAAATCTTGTTTTTTGCCGCCCCGGAACAAAGGTTTTTGAGTTCTTCAATCCCGGTTTACTGGATGAGGCATATTGGTTTATTAGCGACCAAATAAAATTGAAACATAAGTGTGTTCTTACATCCCTGAACCAGCTTACACCTGCACAACAAGCATCCGGAGATATTTTCATTTCTATGGAAACTTTAGAAGAGGTATGTCTTAAATAATATAGGCATGATATACAAAGCCTGTACAACACGCCATACAGTATCAATAATTTAGCAAAAATTAACCAAAAGAGTTTGCCGGCAAAAGAGAAGCCAAAGAACAAACAGTTATAGATTATAAAATATCCGCCCTCACTGGGTTAATGATAGCGTCGCTTTCGATGCTTACTAATTGGGTATCCAATTCTTGTGAGAGGATATCCGACAACCATTGTTCTTGCAACAGCGTTGTTTTAAAGACTGGCATCCGGAAGGTTACGATCTTTCGTAACAGGTCGTGGGTAAGGATACAGGAGTTTCCATTAAGCACATTCACCGACATTCCACCCTCAGTAATCCCCGGTCGCTCAATGGTATCAGCATCTGTAGCTAGAAAACTTTGACCAGCGACAGAAACGATCGTATTTGAGCCAGAATGCAAATGTCTATCGTACAAATAGCTTAAGTAATTGGACTTGGGAATAACATGATCTCCGCACCAAACCACGCGGGCTCCTCGCAAAAGTCCGGTTAATGCTATCCGTGGAACGGAGAAGTAGTTTTTGTCAGAATGAATAACTTTTATCTCCATCAGATCCCTGTAGGATGTATATAGGTTATCCAGTTCCTTAACGCTACCAACATCGTTGTTCCACACAATCAGTTCATAAGTCCCGGAGAAATCCTGTTCTAAGAAAGATTGTATCAAGGTCGATAAGTGCGTGATATTTGAATTGAAACAAATAACCACTGACAAATCATAGGTCTTAAAATAAATACTTTTAGCAACGGGAACAACGGCTTTTGGAAGCTCAGCATCTAACCCGTTATTTTCACGAATAACGGCACTGCCAGGAATTGATGCATCCGGAACAGAATTTGGCCATCCCTTCCTCATGTGATAAATGTAGAAATCTATCCTTTCCTTTCTAACCTTCGGATTATGGAACAGCGCGATCTCCTTATCGTTGGCACACGGGGTAAAGGTTATCTCGGAATCCAACTGAATTTTTAATATAGGTATCCCCAGCTCGTGCGAAACAATATAAGACATCCAATAATCGTCTACTAAAATAAAATCCGGATTCTCCAACTCAAATCCATTGATTTTTAACAGAATAGATTTTGATATAAAACAATTATCAGCATGAAAGAAATGGATATAGGTGTCATATACCGACTCATCATAAAATTGAATATGCCGATGTTTCTCCCATACTTTTTCAGGATACTGTTCGTCTAAATTATGCTGCTCAAAGACATGTCCACGGGCGCACAGAATAACATCCCGTTGTTGCTGGTGGTACTTGGCCCAAAACGTCGCGACATAATTCGGACCAGGACGAACGTCGTCATCGCAGATTAAAAGGTAATCGCTTTGCATTAAATGCACCATCGCGAGCCGCATGGCGCAATAATAGTTCTCCGTGGAATGAATTAACCGAATTGTCAAAAGATCCGTGTATTTGCTGGAGATTTCATTCAGGGAAGCCATATTTTCTATGTTGTTATTCCAAAGAATGATCTCAAACGTTCCTTTAAATTGCTGGTTACAAAGTGCATCCAGCAAGTCATTGATATTATAAAGCCGCTTATAGGAGGTTATGACGATTGTGACATCGAACAATTTAGACAACTGATCTTTCTGTGTGGCCGGAATAGCAAGACTACGATAGATTGATCCTGTATGAATGGCATCAATAAAGTGCTCCTTTCTCAATTTCGGTTTGTTGGGCGACTCTTGCAAATAAGTCACAGTTTCCTGGATCAAACGATCGTCATTCAGCTTTTCGGCAGCTTCTTCCAGCGAGCTGTAATAAAAAGGATAGTCCTGCCCCAGGTAATCAACAACACCGGGAAGTTTGTTTATCAAAATTGGTGTATTCCTGGCCAGACACTCGACAACTGTGGTATTCGCAGGCGCGTCGAATAAATTTAAGAAGACTACGTTCCGCGACAGCATCATATCATACTCCTTGTCGGTTAATCGATCAAGCATGGTCACCGTCGGCGACATCGCAATATCACTTTTTGCAAACGTCTCTGTTACTAATAATAATTTCTTGTAACCCTCAGCCTTTAGATCGGAAAACGCCTGAAAGTTTCTCATGAATTCTCCAATGAATAAAACGTTTCGAGGGTTTCCAATAAAATTGTCGTAATCAAATTCCTGAAATTCAAAATCAACGGTGTAAGGAATAAAATTAATCGGAAATGGAAATGATTGGGAGTCCAGATACTCCTTAAGATAATTGGAGATCGTGTAAATTCCCTGGCAATGTTTTACGCTGGCAAGCCATGTTTGATCTTTAAATAGCCGTTCCAGATCCGGAAAATTGGGTAGATTGTTTCGCGGCACCTGATGAATAAAGCCAGTCCAGGGTTCTTCGATCGGCTTCCTTTTTTTCATGACATCCTCGACAGCAGTCAGAAGAAGAGTTCCATCCGGAGTATGAAATTCAGATTGCAGAATATCAACAACGTAATTCCACCCCCCCCGATGCGTATCCCAGGAAATAGGTGTGTCAATTCTAAATTTCTTAAATCTCAGAAAGTCCATAAGCAAGTACCTAATGTATTATCGCGAAACGTTTCACTGAACCGTAAGATAGCATGTTCCCATTTAACCACAATCATATTGGATACAGAAATATATCATTACTACACCCCGGATTAACCCCACTCCTTGATAAAAACCCGCGTCTGTGCTTTGTGTATCTTACCAGACTGCCGTTATTAGAATATAACACAACGGAGCTACTCGCAACGATGTCTATGATCAGGAATGAAACGTCAAATGTCCATATTCGCAACCATAAATATAGTGATAAACCATACTGCAAATGAGCGTCGAAGCCCCGCACATTGTGCAATGAAATCATTATATTTGATCTGGAGTTATCCGAACTTATAAAACAGTTTCTTCCTTTTCAATACAAAACACTGATTTTATCGGGATGAATAATACTTATTTTCCTATATACAAAACCTCCGTTCAGGGCTATGTTGAAAGGCTAAAAAACCAGGATCCGAACCCATGTTTTATAAATATGAAACCAGCGGTCTGTCATTAAATATACCGGGATGCATATTCGCTTTTACCCATTCATTGTGCTTTTTGATGAAATAACCCGTTTCCAATGCTTAAAGAATATCTTAACAGTACAATAGCGTCCTTACGTTACTCATTTCGATATGCAGGAATCCTTACTGCAGCTATTGTTATATTATCCATAATCCTCTCTTCAACCGGATATGCTTATTCCTACGGACTCAAAGTTCTATTGAATTCTTTAGAAGGAATTTCTAAAGATGAGATTTTCTCAGTAGAGACCGTACCCACGATCGTCTTGTTTTCATTACTTATAACCATGCCCCAGGTAATAAAAGTCATTTTTGAGCTCATCGGTAAACTATGGCTGTTCAGAATGTCAGAAAAAATCGAGGCATTGATTTTACAAAAGAAGATCAGAATTGAAATTAGCCTCCATGAAAGCTCTGCATTCCAAAATTTAGTACAGCGCGCTTTCCATCGTGGGTTTTATCCCCTGATAGATCTTACCCGACATTATTTTAGCATGATTCAATGCAGCGTTGCCTTTGCCGTTGGTGCAATACTGGCCGCAAGTATTAGTCCCCTTGCTTTTATAACACTAATTGCCTGTTGTGTCCCTCAAATCATCGTTCAATATAGATACGGTAAAAGTGTGTGGAATATTCGCGCTCAGGATTCTCCAGAGCAGCGGAGGTTTCTGGATCTAAAGAGGTATTTCACAACGGCAGATGTTATAATAGAAACTAAGCTTTATCAAACAGGCCCCAGGCTCATCGAGTGGCTACAGAACATCTTAGGAAAATTTCATTTCAACCTTGCAAGAGTAGAAAGAAAAAGAGTTATTTTCCGTATCGCGTCCGAAATGATCTTCTTTTTGGGAATGTCTGTTTGCCTTTATTTGCTCCTGAAGATATTCGTCCATGGTGAATGGCGATTTGGAGACCTCGTATTCGCGATTGGAACCTTTACCGCAGCCGCTACCTCCATTAGAGATTTGTTTCGGGTAATAGCGGAGAGCTACGAGGAGCATCTTAGCGTTAAGGATATCCTTGAGTTCCTGAAAATTCCAATCCCACCCTCCGGAAAAAAAGGAGACGGGCACTTCCGACTGGAAGACGCTCCCGAAATTATCTTCGAAAATGTCTGGTTTAAGTATGATTCATCAGATAAATGGATATTAAAGGGAGTTTCATTTAAATTGGATAAAGGCAGAAAAACCGCGTTGGTCGGTGCGAATGGATCTGGAAAATCAACCATTATAAAGCTGCTGTCCAAGATCTATCAACCTTCAAGGGGCAATATATATATCAATGGCCGTGACTTGCATGAAATAGATACAGATGAATGGTGGTCGAACATCGCTACGCTATTTCAAGAATCAATTGATTATCACTTTTTGACAAATCAGGCAATCGCTGTAGGTAATATAAGTAAACCCATGAACATGGCGAAAGTTGCCGAGTCAGCTTACCTCAGCAGAGCAAGTGAGTTCATTGAAAAATGGGAAAAGAAATACGAAACACAACTTGGTCTTGCCTTTGACGGACAGGCACCATCAAAGGGACAAAAGCAAAAATTATCCCTTGCAAAAACAATATACCGAGATGCCTTTCTAACGATATTAGATGAACCCACTACGTCGATGGATGCTGACTCTGTTAAATTCATAGCGGATAATTTAAATAAAACGGCATCGGGTAAGTCCCTTATTGTTATCTCCCACGACATCACATTGATAAAGAAATGCGACGACGTTCTGATAATTAAAGACGGTAATGTCGCAATTCACGGATCTCATGATGCTCTGATGGAAAATGAACTCTATAAGGAAGTCATCTAACTTCCCCTCATACATTTTGCGCAAAAAAACTGCCACTATTCGAGAACATTTAATCCATTCAGTCTTGTTGGCATTAATTAATCTAATTATCTAATTTGAAGCTTCAAATGCAAAAAGCCGAAAATCGGCGGTATACATAAAAAACTTAATGTATATTACTACTCAATATACTGTCGTTCAAGTAATTAGTTTAGTCCATCTGATAAATCATGTTAGCCCACTATTTAAAAACTGCGCTTAGAACTTTCTTAAGAAACAAAGTTCTTTTCCTCATTAATACACTGGGATTAGCCATGGGTGTAGCCGCGGCTTTACTCATTGCTAAAAATGTTGGTTTTAACCTGGCAATTGACAATTTTCACCAGCATAGAGAGCGGATTGCCTTAGTTCAACAGACTGAATCAAAGGGAGGATTGACTGGATCGGAACAACCCAACACATACTGGGGGGTCGCGAAACTGACGGCCGACTTATACCCGGAGGTGGAAATGGCTACACATTTCAGCCCTAATGTTGAGGTATTGATGATGGCTGAGTCAGAAAAAGGTTTGCCTGTATCCTTTAACGAAAACCGAATCTGCGAAGTTGATACGTCTTTTTTCTCCATATTCTCGTTTCCGGCTATCGCAGGAAGTACCGAAAAGGCATTCAGAACAAGCGATGCCATTGTCTTAACAAAATCCTCAGCAAAAAAATATTTTGGTGACAGTGACCCAATCGGGCAAGTATTGACTACACGTGTATCCTGGGGACAAGAAACCAGCTATACTGTAACCTGTGTTATTCCTGATGTACCCATTAACTCAACCTTGCAGTTCGATTTTTTGATATGTGCAGGAACTGGTTTTCCGATGGAAGAATATTGGATGGATCCCTCCTATGCTACATATCTTTTACTTCGTAAAGAATCTAACCATGAAGAGCTGGCCAGGAAAATGACCAGGGACATCGGGGAGAACGAAATCATTAGATCCCAGGGCAAGAAAATTAATTTTTCACTAACGCGGATAAGCGACGCCCGCATGACTCCTAACGATAAGATACTTGCAATGATTGGCTTATTTATACTAATCATCTCTTGGATCAATTTTATCAATCTCTCTATCGGTAGCGCACAGGCGCGTTCAAAAGAGACAGGGATGAGGAAAGTGATCGGTGCTACCCGAAAGCAGTTGATCATCCAGTTCGTTTTTGAGTGCATATTGATCAATACAATTGCGCTCGTGTTCGCCGGGCTAATTTTTGGATTAACTCAGCCCTTGTTGATCGAATTCAGTAATCACAAAGTGCTTCCCCTTTTCAATGATCCTACACCGATAAACTGGTTATTTGCTTCTCTTTTTGTCATTGGAGCACTTGCCTCCTCTGTATATCCGGCATTGGTGATGTCCTCAACAAATGCCATAAACAATTTGAGCGGGAAGTATAGCCGTGGCCGCCATAGCCTGACTTTCCGGAAAGTGCTGGTGATCGGACAATTTACTACTTCCGTGGTCGCCGCTATTGGCGTTTTTATCGTGTCTGACCAACTCGACTTTTTCCTTCGCCAGGATCTGAAAATTAAAGTCGATCAAATTCTGGTTATCAAAGCTCCTAAAGATGTCACAGAAGGTAAAACGGAGCGCCTTAACACCTTCAAAAGTGAAGTACTCGATATTGCGATGGTCGAGGACGTTGCGTCCTGCACCACGACACCCGGAGTGGATTACCGGCACGAGGTTAATTTCGTGCTGACAACCGGTAAAGATCGACACCTCTTATACCTGAACGACGTCGATGCAAATTTCTTTCCACTCTATGGAATCCAGTTTAAGGCAGGAGAAAATTTCAACATCGATACACCAGGCAAAAATAGAGGAGGAATTATACTAAACAAGAGTGCTGTTAAAACCCTGGGCTTTACAAAAATTGACGACGCCATAGGGCAGATAGTCCTGGAAACTGAAAACAACAGTACCTATGAAATAATCGGAATCGTCGATGATTATCATCAACTCTCTCTTAAGTACGAAATTCAGCCCCAGGCATTCCGCTTCAACAAAAATCGCGGAGACATCTCAATCAAGGTACATGCACAAAACTATGTTTCGTCCGCCGACTTGCAAAGTTGTATTGCCTCGTTAAACAAAGCGTGGAAGAGGGTCTACCCCGATCAACCGTTCGAGTATCAGTTCCTGGATTCCCGGTTTAACGATCAGTATCACGCAGAATTTAATTTCCGGAAATTATTCACGTACTTCACAGTATTATCTCTTGCTATATCCTGCCTGGGACTATTTGGTCTGTCCTTATTCATTTCGTTGAATAGAAAAAAAGAAGTTGGGGTCAGAAAGGTTTTTGGCGCGTCTTCCGTGACCATCCTGATTTTGTTCACCAGAGATTATATAAAGCAGATACTCATTTCCATCTTGGCTGGAGCACCCATAGCATATTTCGTCATGAAATTCTGGCTGGAAAGCTTCAGCTATAAAACACCAATTCACATTGAGTCATTTGTATTGCCTTGCTTGTTATTGATCACCATATCCATACTGACAACGTCGTATCAAACGATTCGGGCCGCGTTGACCAACCCGGTAAAAACTTTAAGGAAGCAATAACACAGATTGGATCAATTCAGTGATATCTGTTTACATGAACGATCCGGTAATAAATTAAAATCATTTAAGTACGGCCGTTTTCTGTCACGATCATGAATTGATCGGCTTTAAGCGTACTAAGAATGGTTTGAGCAAGTACTTCAGCCTGTTGTCGAATCTCATTTACGGCGGTAGTCTCCCAGAGTATACCCCTAAGGTTGGAGCCGATGGTGAACAGGTGAGGATGTGTTTGCCCATCACGATCGATTACTCGCAGCGTGGCCGGGTCGGCATTGATACCCAGCTTTAAAGAGTCCTGACAAGCAATCCCTTTAACAACACAGTTTTTTAGAAAATTCTTTTCCAAACGCATGATGTCGCTTTCGGGGCCAGTGCAGTTGATTACGCGCGACACGATGATTTCCTGAATTTGCCGGGTCTTCTTATTATAAAAGGACACTTTTATAGTGTCACCCTGCTCAACGATGTTGAGTAGGTTACCTGCAAAGATATGTAACTTATTGTCGATGCGGAGTTGTTGCATTCGGTCGTGAATGTGCAAGGGTATTCTATGACGGGCCACCCCCCAGAGATGGCGTAGTCGCGCCATGAATAAACGCTTTTCCTGTTCCGTCATGCGAAGCCAGAGGCCCTGCGTATGGGGCCGCAGAGAGTCGATGATTGGCTCCGCGGATACTCCGAATTCACGTATCCCCTTGATGTGTTTGTTGAAGAGCCTGACCACGTCGTGTAGACTGGCCGTGCCGGCTAGTTCTTCGGTGAACTTGGTGTAGCTTAATCCACTATGCCGGTGCGGAAGTATATTGAATCCGTTGGGCGATATCGAATATATTTCATTGTGAAAATGATTTTCCAGGAGCCCTAACACCGTATCGACCATAGTGAGGCCATTACCGATGATACAAACCGGCAGATTTGGAGCAACGCCAGCTACACACCTCCCCTCCCAGGGTGTCTGGAAATAGTTCTTGTTAGTATAAAAAGCGGTGTTGTCGATCGGCGGATTTCGGGGAATATGATTGCCGGTGGCGATCACGCAAGCATCTACCGCCAGACACTCGCCATTGTCCAGCGTAAGATCTGGACGGTTATCGATGATTTTAAGCGCCTCGACCGACGCATCGATTACACGGATTTTGAGTTGCCGCGCTTGTGGAGACTCGATTGCTTCTTTCCAGAGATCCACCATATATTCACCATACAAATACCTGGGCAAAAATGCATTGGCTATGATCTTCCGGTCTATGTTGGCGTAATGGTCTTTTCTAACGAGCCAGTCCAGGAAATGCTCCGGCTGATCGGTATAGGCACTCATTTTGGAAGCGGGTACGTTCAGAAGATGTTCCCGCGAATAAGGGTTGAAAGCAATGCCTTTGTTGAAGGTTTCACGCTGGTTAACAACAATGATTTCAACAACGCGGGTTGCCTTTTTGATCAAATGAATGGCAGTCATGGTTCCAGAAAAGCCACCACCAATGATTCCGATTTTCTTCATTTCAAATCCTATTTCCCAACTTTAAATGATCAGAAAGCGTATTGTCAGGTGATACTAACAAGCAATCCCATCATCACCAAAAAAATTAATTGCACAGCGCCAGGCTTTAGAGAGCTCTTAGTTTAAGACCGCTCTTCTATAATTCTAACACTTGCGATATTATATATCGCTTTCAAATATCCTGGCTTGAGCAGTTGCTATGTCTGTTTCGTCAGTGATTTTTCAGACGCCAGAAAAAAATAGAATCACTGTAGTATAATGAAAGCTAACCTCATCGCTTATTGCATTTTAAAACATACTCAATATAGAAAGAGTATTTCAATTGTCAAACACAACACATGAGCATCCCCCTAAAGGAGTAGTCAGCGCCCCATTTCTTTACGAAGACGCAAACACTATCCGATCACATCGATTTTAGAAAAACACAGAATGGAGCGTAATCAGGAAGTCAGATCCAAAATGAAACGAGCGGCGACAATCACTGCGCTGACAACTGACAATACTATGATGGGACATCAATCTAATGAATAATACTAGGGTGTTGACCTTTTTTTTCAAATCAACGTGTTATGTTTATCATGACCATTATACAAACACTCATTAAAGATTAAATATAAAAATGACCAATAGGTTCAATCTGTCGAGCGTACCATACTGAAAAATATTGTATGGACATAGTATGTGAATAACGATAAAAGATAAATACATCTAACGCCCGCGATAGCTATGCTATCACGGGCGTTTTATCTTTAATCGCTCAGCTATTTAACCTCAAACTGCGCTGTAACCTGAGTCTTCAACCGGATCTTCCGGAAACTCGGCCCGTCTTCGCCAGCCGCGCTGTCATCGCCCACTGTCTGGCTGCGCTGCAGGTAAACATTGGCCGTCTGCATAGGCATGGGCTGAACCGGATCCTGGTCCCACTCGCGGATCATCAGTGGCTTGCCTATCGTAGAGCCGATCGACTTTACCATAACGTCGGCCTTATTGCGCGCAGCCTGAAGCGCGGAAACTTTCAGATCGAGCTTTATCTTCTCAAGGTCGCTGTGATACAGGCGGATAATAGAGAACAGATCAACTTTAACAGGCTCAAGCTTTTCCACAAACTTCTCGAGCTCGCCCGCACTGGTAAGTTTAAGCTGATAGGTTTTTTGACGAAAGGCATCTTTATCCTTCTTGCCAAGCTTGCCCAGCGATGAGCCGGCGTCGGCAAGCTCAAGGCGTTTACGATCTATGCCTGCATTCTTGAGGGCATTCAGAAAATCTTGATCAAGTTTCTCAAGAGCTACCTTCTCACGGTTCTCTTCAAACTCGCGCAGGCGCACCTGTACAGTGATCTCGTTGGGCTCAATCTCCGACTGGGCTGTGCCTGTAACTTCGATAAAGTGCTCTCCCTTAAAGGATTCCGGTTGAGCCGCGGCCACGAAGCCGATCAGGGTAAAGGATAGCAAAAAAATAGTAAATCGCATAATGATATAGTTTTCATAGTTAGACACAAAATCCTTGCCCGAAGTGGGATTCATCGAAATAAATATCCCACGCAAAAATTTCGGGAGACTACAGTTACTACAAACTAAAGCTTGTTTACAATATCGGGAAGTTACTTTTTCAGCTATCACATTATCATCCAACACACATAATATAATGCAATGCTATCCCTATAGCATAACGTATTGTACAGCCATACATCGTCAAATAACAATAACTGAGCTTTACGACCAATAGCCATGAGGTAGAATAGATTATTTTCAACAGAAGCACGCACTCGTTTGATCATCGAGGAGAAATCGTCACAGCTCCGGTATGATTTTTTAGCAGTATGTGCCAGACAAAAATTCAACCCCCATGAAAATTAAAAATTATTTAATCATGCTTGCCGCAATATCGGCAGTGTTCTTGAGTTGTTCCGACGACGACAATGATAACGGCGATAATCCGACAGGTCCGCCGGTAGAAACCAATCCGCCGAACACCGACTACAAACCCGCATTCGACGGTCAAACACGAATTGACGGCGCTGTCACTACCACCGACTACGAAGCAAAGATTCTGACCTCGGCTCTAACCGCACCCTGGGGAATAACATCACTCCCCGATGGAAGCCTCCTGATAACCGAAAAGGGTGGAAATATGCGCATCGTTACCGCAACAGGCACGGTAAGCCCCGCCATTACAGGAATCCCTACCGTCAATTCAAACGGTCAGGGCGGATTGTTAGGCCTCTGCATCGATCCACAGTTTGCATCCAACAGAATGGTCTATTGGGCCTTCTCGGAGAATGTCTCCGGAGGCAACCTGACAGCCGTGGCAAAAGGCAGACTTGCTGACGACAAAAGCAAAATAGAAAACGCAACCGTTATATACCGCGCTAACCCGGCCTATAACGGCCAGCTGCATTTTGGCGGCCGCGTTATATTCGACCGCACAGGCCACTTGCTGGTAAGTGCCGGCGAACGTTCCGATCTCCCTACGCGTCCACTTGCACAATCCGTAACAGCTGCTTTGGGAAAAATCCTTCGTATAACAACCGACGGCGATCCTGCACCCGGAAACCCTACCTTTAGTCAGTCAGGAGCACTACCCGAACTGTATAGCATGGGACACCGGAATCCGCAAGGACTGGCGCTGCACCCGGAAACAGGCGAGATCTGGCAGAGCGAGCACGGCCCACGCGGCGGCGATGAGATCAATCGCCTTCAGCCCGGCAATAACTACGGATGGCCTACCATAACCTATGGCATCGAATACAGTGGCGCAACCATCGGCGACGGCATTCAGCAGAAAGATGGCCTCGAACAACCAGTATACTATTGGGATCCCGTTATATCCCCGAGCGGAATAACATTCTATAAAGGTGATCGTATCCCCGAATGGAAAAACAACCTCTTTATCGGCGCACTAAGTGGCAAACACATAGCACGACTGGTCTTTGACGGCAGCCGCGTCGTGGGCGAAGAAAGATTGCTCGCCGCCGAAGGCCAGCGATTCAGAGATGTCACACAAGGCAACGACAACGCGCTATATGCCATAACCGATGAAGGCCGGTTATACAGAATCGACAAAACATCAAGCCAGGACTAGAGTCCGGTTAGCGATATAATCAAAAGAGCCCCGCCTTATAAACGGGGCTCTTTTATTTAAGCCTTTATCTTACTACCCTTACAACAGAACAAACGTAACACCGCTGAAATCCCCGGCAAGATTGTTTCTTATCGGATCTCGATCTCTTTTCCTAACGCAAGGTCCTCGATATTTACCTTGCGAAAATAAAAATCGTGGTCCTCATATCTGAATGATCCATCATTATCGGAATCACGCTGAACCTTGATAAGCATGAAACCCTGATCCTGGTAAGATTCTACGTTAACAACACTTTCCTTTTCAGTGGTAAGCTGCTTTATCCGCTGGCCATCCGTAGACACAGCAAATAATATGGATGGATCCTTTTCATCGATGCGACCGCTTTTATTGGTATCCGTAGCCTTAACCAACATAAAGACCCACTTCGTCGTAAGATATTTTATTTTATCATCCGCCCTTGCACCATATCCGTAACCATTCTGAAGAGCTTCGATATAAGTATCCTTTTCAAAAAGATTTCTGTATGAATCGGCCTTGAAGTTGTACACCACAATGTTTGCGTAGTAATTATTCCAATTGACGATCTTGTTGTCCGAAAGAAATTTCTCATTATAAAGCGTAGGGATAAACAAGGTAGACAACGTATCCGTAAGGATCGGCGTACTGAAAAGCCTGGCAGCGCTCTTTTGAGCAAAACTTGCACCCGCCCAGCAGGACAGGACGATAAGCAATACGAAAGTCTTCATAAATATTGATTTTTTCATAATTGATTCTTAACACTTGGATGAATCCCGCGAGATAAAAGTTTTAGAATCAAAATCCGTGCTAACCTAAATCGAATTACTTAAACAAAGACCCGAAAAACGATTTCCTTTTTATCGACATCAGGATATGCCTTACATCCTCAATATGTTTCGCCTCCGGAATAGTACCACAGATAAATGTAGCAAAAACAAAATTCTTCCCATCAGACAAATACCACACAGCAACATAGGGAAACTCCTTACTCGAGAACTCCACATAACTATATATACCATAATTACATTCACCGGATTCTTCCCTCATCACCGCCCCGAACTGATTCTTAGCCCCCACGTTTTTCGCCATGGTAATCAGGTCGGCCGTGCTCGGATCCGGAAGTTCTCCCCCCGAATATTCAACAGCCGAGATCTGCAAAACACCAGGATCGTCCACCTGCTCATTAATAAATGCCGGAGGGCCTCCCGGGTTCTCATCGGAAATATCCACCCAGCCTTCAGGGAAATCGATGCGAAGCTTCTTGAAAGCGTTATCCATAGTGGTAGATGGTAGTTTATAGTTTACACCCCGGCAGCCAGAACTAACGTCACTATTCAGATAGACAAATATCTCCCTAAAATAGCAAAAATCCCATCAAGAGCATACACTCGTTTTTTGGTAATAAACTAACAGCTGATCCCATACTACTTTAGGAGTAGACGCACATTTCTATCACGCTGTCCGATGCTAAAAAGCATCTCTGAATACCACGCTAATACATCACATAATTAGAAATCCCGAATATATTTTACTCCCAGTATACGCTGACGGGTGCGTTTACAGTTATCTCTTTACAACAGATTTCACCCCGAAACCATTATGCAAAAACTCATTCATTCAATTTGTATTCTGATCGCAGTAAGCCTCTTTACCGGCTGCGATACCGAACCGGATACAGTCATTGGCGCAGCACCCTGCGCTGCAAACCTGACGGACAGAACATTTATCATCGACGGCGATAAACTGACGGTCAAGCCGTTTGAAATCTATTATATCGGCCCGTCAGAAGGCGGAAACTTCTACGAATATCAGGTGAAACTCCCTTCACCCTACCGATATTTGTATATCCGGTTATCAGCCGATAAAAAGCCGTCAGAAACCAGCACGTATTCAATTACAGAGAGCTCCGGAGCAGAATCACCCGAAGCAGGTCAGGCATATCTATCCGTAGAGACAGAAGACGGCAACTACTACTACTCCGGGAAAAGCGATGACCAACTATACGTAACCGCAAGCAGCCCCAACCTCCTAACGTTAGATCTATGCGACGTAGATCTGTTCCACAATGCCGATTATAAGTTCGGCATAACCGGGCGAATGGTCTTCGGAAGAGTCCCTCTGGGCATATACTGTTCCAACGACAAGCCAGCCAATACCGTCAATATCAAAGGCACAGGTCTCACGTTTACATCTGGTGATATCAACTACACCGCCCCGCATACCGGCGGCAACTTCCACGAGTTCCGCGTAAGTCTGCCGTCACCTTATAAAAATCTTTACATCCGCCTGTCCGCCGATAAAACGCCTATAGAAAACGGCACCTATACCATCACCGAAAGCACCGCAGCCGAATCACCCAAAGCCGGTTTTGCATACCTCACCCTGGAAACAGAGGCCGGCGTATCCTACTCAGGAGAACCTGGCGACGAAATCAAAGTCCTCGTCAAAGACAGCAGAATAACATTCGACTTCTGTATTATAAAGATGTTCCACGCCACCGATCACGCATTCGACCTCATGGACGGCCGCATAACCCCCACCTATAACTAACTATATCCCCCAAGCCCCCAGTCCGCCATAACAAACCATGGCGGACTTTTTATTTTATATTTAATACATCAATACATTTAGCTGTCGCAAGCCATTATCATCAAAGTCAAGCGCAAGGCCTGGCTAGGATTTGGCGCAAGTTTGCAACTTGTGCCCACCATATTGCAGTCTGTGACTGCTGTGAAATGGGCTAAAGCTGGCGCAAGATACTTTAGCTGGCGCAAGTCTCTAGCGTAAGCGAGGACTTGTGCCTAAAGTGTTGGCAGTCTCCAGACTGCCGTCCAACGCCCGCACCAACCGTCATCAGAACACTGCCAACCGCCCCGGCTTCCTCAGAACAATTAATCGTGAATACGTAGCTCGCAAAGTCTTAAGCGGAGCGTAACGTACCTCACCTCGCCCTCCCATTCTCCACCTCCCCAACCGCCTTCCCCCTATACCCCGATTTCCCCAACCTCCCCAACACACAAACCACCCACAACCGAAAATACCGCGTATTATAAAGACGATTATAAGTCACCAACGTCTCCCCTACTGTATAATATCCCGCAGGATTACTCTTATGAAAAACATCATTAGCCGTAAACGTACACTTCAAAAATTTACCAAAGAAAGATCGCTCCACCCCCAGCGTCACAATAGACGTCGGTTTATCATAACGGATCCCATAATATCGCTCCCCAAGAAACCACGCCACCACATGCAGGGTAACCACATTGCCCATATTCAGCTTATTGCTGCTATAAGCATACACCTGCGGCCGCGACCCCACCGCTTCGTACCCATGCTGACGATCAGTCATACACGTATACGTCATACCGGCATCCCGTTATAAATAACAATAATAGCTACACATTTCCTGACCCCGAAAAATGATCCACCTCATCAAAACAAAATATAATTTGGATATCGGCACCTGACCAAATAATGATCAGCCATAGATCAGGTATAGATACCCTACGGATACTCTATGGATACTTCATAGATACCCCGGGGATAATATATATCATTCTCCACTCATCCTCCACTCACGATCCACTCGTCCTCCACATAAACTCCACCCAAATCCCCCTCAGAATCCCCAGACCAACTACCACAACACCCCAAAAAGCTACCCCAAGATAACCCTAAAAGTTCCCGCACCAACCCCCAAAACAGAATAATATTCCGCCCAAATAACTTCACCCACACACTCACACCCACACAACCATCCTCGCTCTCACGCTCACACTCACTCTCACACTTCTCGCGTCTCGAACTCCGCTCTCGCAATGATTTTTTCTCTACCTTTAAACCGAACGTATTCTAAGAGAAGATGAAACAACTCCTTTTTGTATCAGTGATTCTCAGCTGCCTGATCGGGTGCCGGAAGGCGCAGGAACAAAAGCAATCACAGGTTGATCTTATTACAATCTGCAACCCCGTAGATCTAAGCTACCGGTTTTGTACCGACGAACCGTCCCGGCGTGAGGCGGCCGATCCTACCATGATAAGATTCCACGACCGTTACTTTCTGTTCGCGTCGAAATCCGGAGGCTACTGGCATTCCGCAGACCTGAAAGAATGGACCTTTATAGAAACCAACCAGATCCCGGTAGAAGAGTATGCCCCTACTGTAATAGCTATTGGAGATACATTGTTCTTCCTCGCATCATCAAACGAGAAGAGCACCATCTATAAATCGCACGATCCACTGAGCGGGCAGTGGAGTGTGGCAAAAGAAAAACTGGAACGCCCCGTCTGGGACCCAGCGTTCTTCCTCGATGACGATGGAAGACTATATCTGTACTGGGGCTGCTCCAATGTAAACCCCATCTACGGCGTTGAGATAGACTACAAAAACAATTTCTCCTTTATCGGTGAGCCAAAGATATTGCTGCAAGCCCACACCGATAAATATGGCTGGGAAGTGCCCGGTGATTATAACACATTGAAACAACAGGCCCCATGGATAGAAGGCTCGTGGATGAACAAACACAACGGGAAATACTACCTGCAATATTCCGGCCCAGGCACCGAGTTTAAAAGCTATACAGACGGCATCTACACCGCAGACCAGCCACTTGGTCCTTTTACGATACAGGCGCACAACCCACTTGCCTATAAACCCGAAGGCTTCGCCGATGGCTCCGGACACGGCAGCACATTTTCCGACGCGTATGGAAACTATTGGCATATCGGCACCATCACGATCTCTCAAAAACACATGTTCGAGCGAAGATTGGGATTGTATCCTGCGTTCTTTAATGAACAAGGAACCTTATATGCCGTTACGAAGTATGGCGACTACCCGATGATCGTACCGCAAAAGAAGATCAGCAGCTTTGATGAGATCTTCCCGGGATGGATGCTCTTGTCGTATAACAAACCCGTGCGCGTATCATCAGCCATCGATTCGCTTCCTGCGAATAACCTTACCGACGAGAATATCCGCACCTACTGGGCTGCGCAGACAGGTAACGCCGGAGAATATGCCGTGATCGATCTAAAAGACGTCTCCGATGTATATGCCGTACAATTGAATTTCGCCGAGCATAACACCAAAATATTAGGCAGACAGAAAGATCTGTACCACCGCTATACAGTGGAGTATTCCAGCGACAGTTCCGACTGGAGAATTCTATTTGACAAATCGAAAAACAACACCGACAATACACATGTCTATGTCCAACTCCCTGAAAAGGTTTCGTGCCGGTATCTGCGTATTAATAATCTCCAGGTTCCAGGCGGAAACTTCGCCATGAGCGACTTCCGTGTATTCGGCAAAGGCCACGGAGCTGTTCCCGGCAAGATCAGCCGATTCGAAGCAAAGCGCAATACAGAAGACAGAAGAACCGTAACACTTACATGGGACAAGGCCGAACACGCACCGGTTATATGATAAGCTACGGTATTAACGAAAAAGAGATCTACCACAACTACCAGGTATATAACACCACCACAGTTACCATTAACACACTCAGCACCGAACAAAAGTATTACTTCAAAATAGAGGCATTCAACGAAAACGGTATAACACCAGGCAACATCATAGCAAGCCAGGAGTAACACAAAAATTTACACAACACATCCAAGTCAGGGCTGGTTTAACGACCAGCCCCTTTTGTTTATAGAGCATACACTTCAAATTCCAACGAAAGCCAGCCATATTGTGTCTAATACAAAAAAACTAACACACCATGTTATCACATACAGCTTTCAGAAAAGCCGGAGGCGTATACAATAATCACCCTGCAATAACCACACCTCCACACGCCCCGCCCTTCACACCGCACAGCTACGACCCGCGCAGGGAAATATAAAGAAAGGCGACCCGAAAATACCGGACCGCCTTTCTTTAACGAATAATAATTCTCATCCTTTACCTGAAAAAGCAGGCAGTGCTTTATTAATGATATCCTCGCGCTCCGGCTTTTGTGCTGCGCGCATAGCTAAGACAAATTGGGCCAGTCGCTTCGGGTCTACATCCACGTTGGCAAGCGTAAAATGAAGCTCTTGAAAACCCAATGACTTTGTAACACGGGCCATACCACGCCCCCACCTGCCTTTTAATCTCGAAGGTTCGAACTTCTCATCTACAACCAGGCAGAGAAAATAGTTCTTATCTACCGTTGCCAGGTAAACATTCTGAATGATCTCCCAATTGATAAAGCTATGATGCATTTTCCGAACAAAAATCCCTACTTCATTTATAACGATCTTAGGTCGTTTATCCAGTAACGCATATATCCCCAAGGGATACGACATACCAAAGAATAGCACACCGAGCCATCCAATAACCTGAGCGCTCGTCTCTTCCCTGACTTTTATCACAAAAATACCCAATGCCACAAATACAGAGCAGAGCAGCATTACCTTAATAACTTTCCGAGTCGACCGATAGATATTTATTTCGCGCATATTCCCAGGATATTCCATCCGGCGACAAGATATTCAAATTACATACATTAAACCAGAATCTGCTCGGTCAGACATTTACCGATTTAAACCTATGTTTACTATTGCTACTCTGTTTTCAGAGTCTGCGCGGGATTCGTGCGCGCAGCCTTAATAGTCTGAGCCGCCACCGTAAGCCAGGCAATCACAAACGTGAGCCCGCCTGCCATGATGAATAGCCATACCGGCACATCCATACGATACGCAAAACTACCCAGCCAGCTCTGTGTCGCTAAATAACTTACCGGAAGACCTATCGCCACAGCAATAAGAACCATACCAGAGAACTCAGCCGATAATAATCGTATAATACCCGTGTCTGTAGCGCCCAGTATTTTACGAATGCCTATCTCCTTAACCCGGCGCTCGGCCGTGAAAGCAGCAAGGCCAAAAAGTCCAAGGCACGAGATGATGATCGCTATACCCGCAAAGTACTTAGCCAACGTGCCGATACGTTGCTCAGAGGCATAAAGAGCCTGGTAGCTGTTATCGAGGAATTTACAATCGAACGCCAGCCCAGGATTGAAGCGATGAAAAATCTTCTCGAGCTGCGGGATCGTCGTCTGCTCTGACCCCGCCTGTATCCTTACGACAGTATTGGGCAGCTCGGGATACACTCTGAAAAGACACGGCGTGATCGGACTGTAAAGCGACTGGAAATTAAAATTCTGAGCTACGCCCACGATCTCCCGCTCCTGCCCCCAGAACTTCACGATCTTACCTACCGGATCTTTAAGGCCCATCTGGCGCACAGCCTCTTCGTTAATGATGATCTGTTTTTCATTGTCGATATCGCGCGTAAAGGTTTTCCCTGCAACTAGCTTTATACCGAGCGTTTCGATAAAGTCATAGCCTACTTCCAGGTTTGAATAGCCGATGTCGAGATTAGGATCCTTGCCATCCCACTCAATACCCGAAAAACTGCCGTGATGACCAAGGAGATCGTGATAAAAAGACGAAGCATTGATCACCCCGGGTATCTTCTTAACTTCATCCAGAATAGCCTGCTGGCCGCCTGTTCCCTTCCACTCCGGCTCGAAGTACACTACGTTTTCGCGGTTATACCCAAGGTTCTTGCTTTGTATAAAGGTGATCTGTCGGTACACCACCAGCACGGACACAATAAGGACAACAGACGCTGTGAATTGTACAATGACCAATCCCTTACGGGCCCACTGCTCGCCCCACGATGTGATGAGGCGCCCCTTAAGAACCGTTACCGGGTTGAAGCGCGAAAGGTAAAGCGCAGGATAGCTCCCCGCGATCAATCCCGTAAATACAACGATACCCATCAAAGGTAAAACCAGGCGCGGCGTAAAGGTAAGCGTGAGTTGCTTGGCGGTAATATCATTGAAGGCCGGCAAAAGCAGCCACACAATACTGAACGCCAGCATCGCGGCGACCACAGTAGTGAGCATGGCTTCACCAAGATATTGACCGATCAATGTGCCACGACCGGCACCCACCGCTTTCTTAATACCGATCTCCTTCATTCTGCGGGAAGCGCGGGCCGTTGCCAGGTTCATAAAATTGATACAGGCAATAATAACAATGAATGCACCGACGATAACGAAGAGGCTTACATACTGTATCCGTCCCTGGTGCAGGCCTGCGTTATTACCCAGTTGCCAGCTACCATAGAGGTAGTTGTCCGAGTAACGCCGCGCGACATAAGTGCTATTTTCTTTCTGACCTGTCTTACGCTGTTTAAGATTGGCGATCTTCCCGTTAAAATTATCGAGGGTTGCTCCCTTACGGAGCACAACATATGTATTGGGATCACTATTGGTCCAAACCTGGAGATGTGGATACTGATCAAGGAAGAGACTGTAGTTGAAGAGTATATCAAACTTGAGCGAAGCGTTGGCCGGTACATCTTGAAAAACCCCCGACACAAAAAACTCGCTGGTCGTACCACCATGGCTCCATTGTACAGGTTTACCGATTACGCCCGTTGTGGTCTTAAACAACCGTTGCGCGAGAGTCTCAGAGATAATAACATTGTGCTTATCCGCGAGCACGTTATTTTTATCCCCATCGACAAGAGGACAGGTGAAAATGTTAAAGAAATCTCTACCAACAAACTGCGGCGCTACTTTGAAACGATTATCACCAACGGACGCTATACCTATATCCGAGAACCAATACGACGGAATTACCGAAGCGGCATATTCAACCTCAGGTATTTCATCGGCAAGAGTCTCTGCAAGCAGCCCAGGCGTAGGCTCCACAGCGCCACCGGGTGTATCTTCGAATACCTGGTAAAGACGCGCATCCTTTTCGTGAAACTTATCGGTAGCAAACTCATCCGCCACCCACAGGAATATCAGTATGGCAGCAGCCAGACCGGCAGAAAGACCTGTGAGATTGATGAAGAACGCGCTCTTGTAGCGCCAGGCATTTCGGTAGGTGATCAGTACATTATGGCGTAGCATATTTGTTGGGTTTGTCGTACGTAGCCTGGGACTTCTTATAAACTCCGGGCGAAAGTGTTTGATGACACTCCACATAAACCTGCGCCTGGCCAATTTAGGAGAAGTAGCGTGTTGCTTAAGAAACAGCTCGGTGAGGTCACCCTCAATCTCCTCAAGGTATTCCGGGCGACAAAACCAGCGAAGGAAACGGAGTGGGCGGCTTGGAGGAACGGTTTTCATGAATTTCAATTTGCCGGGAGTCAAGGTATACCATTATTTTTACTTTTGCTAAGTAAATTGACCCGGTTTTTCTCAATCGAGTTATAAAATCCCCCATAAAGGGTTGTATTACTTGCCTTTTGAGTAGAAAACGAAGGTATTGCCTTGCCGGAAACCACGCGAAACAAGGATGTTTTGCATAACAGTATTGTCGACACCGGTAAGAACTTCGATCAGCTCGATACCGAGCCGCTCAAGGTCCTGCTCATAGAAATTGAATAAAGCCGAGCCAACCCCCGACTTCTGAAAGTCAGGATGAACAATAAGCGTTTCAAGGTGGGAATATGTATTGTGATAATCCGCGATCAGCGCTCCAACGATTTGAGTATCATGCTCGCAAACGAAGACTTTCTTTTTCAGGTCGGTTATATATTCCAGCGTATCCGTGTCCCCGAAGCCGGTACCGTCTTCGCCGAAGATATTGGTATTCGTATTAAGCAGGATTGTAAGAGCCTGGTTATCGTCTTTGTCGGCAAGGCGGATAGAGAAGTGCATTGTGAAGGCAGGATTTTCAGAGGCAAAGGTAGCAAGAAAAAAAACAGCCAGCGCACGACTGTATCACTACAACCGGCGCTGGCCTTGGGGGTATTGTTTGGTATCAGTATTTGGTGATCTTCACCTCCGTGCGGCGATTCTGCTGGTGAGCCTGCTCGGTACATTTAACACCGTTAGTGCATTTATTCTTAAGCTGCGATTCGCCGTAACCCTTGCCTTTGATCCGCGAATCGGAGATCCCCTTAGAAACGATATAAGCGGCGGCAGCCTTGGCGCGTTTGTCCGAAAGGGCAAGGTTTGTCTCGTCATTACCACGCGCGTCCGTATGAGCGCTAAGTTCGATCTCCAGCGTGGAATTCTCGTGCATCACTTTAACAACATTATCGAGCACACGCGCAGCATCAGCCCGTATATTGAATTTACCCACATCGTATAGAATTCCGTCGAGTTGGATCACCTTATCCATCACAAGCCTGGGCATTTCCACGACAATATTTTTCCGGTTGGCCTCACCTGCAATGACCTTTGTCACGCTGAAGTAACCCTGGCGGAAGAATGCAAGGCGCCCCACATTCTTGAAGCCCGCAAGAGAAAACGAGCCATCCGAAGCTGTCGTTATAGTGGTAAGTGGCTGGTTGTTTACATCGTATACCACAGCGGTAACACTATCCAGCATATGGGTTGTACCCTGCTCTATAACTGTACCACCCACGAAGTTCGGATCGGGCGGCGGCAATCCCATGCTCAACTTTACCGTCTCGTCTTTAGGAGTGCAGGAGCTTTTGAAGTTGGAGGTTACAGGCGGCATACCCGTGCGCGTGGCGGTTACCACGTAGTCAGTACACGGCTTTATCACCCCGGCAAATTTCTGGACGTCACCCGAAGCTATCACGCGCTGTGTCTGGGCTTCGCGCAGCTCAATACTTACGCCCGGCAAAGCCTTGCCTGTTGCCTTATCCGCCACTTCCACCATAAGGCGCGGGTTCGCAAGGGTTACCTCTAGATTATCCGTTACAACTTTCCCGCAGGTAATCTGATACGCTTTAGGTTGGTTGGTCGGATAGCCTTCCTTTGCCGCCGCTACTTCCAGGGTGCGACAGGCCTGCACAGGAATAGTAAGTTTACCCTGCTCGTCCGCCTGACGGGTAACAGTTTTGTTCGTGGTTTTATCGAGCACAAATATTTTAGCCTGAGGCACCGGAAGCGCTGTTACGCCATCCACCACAGTTATCGTGAGGTAGTTAGGCTTGAAGGAGAAATGATAGATATCGTCCCCGCCTTTACCGCCCGGGCGATTAGACGAAAAGTAGCCATAATCCCTTTCGTTGTTGAGTATGAGTCCGAAGTCGTCATAGCGTGTATTGACAGGATAGCCAATGTTTATAGGCGATGCCCAGCCCGTAGCGCTCTGTTGCGTGGCATAAACATCGAGTCCACCAAGGCCCTCGTGGCCGTTGCTCGCAAAATAGAGTATGCCATCGGCATGTACAAAAGGAAACACTTCATTACCGGGAGTGTTCACGGCCTTACCGAGGTTTACAGGCTTCGACCATGTATTGGCATTGCTGCGGTCTGAATAATAGATATCCATACCTCCTTCACCATCGGGCATATCAGAAGAGAAATAGAGGCGATTACCGTCAGGAGAGATTGCAGGATGTGCTACATTATATTGAGCATTGTTGTACACAAACTCGAGCGGCTTACTCCAGCGCTTTCCGTCATAAGTCGATTCGATAATATAGAGTTTGTAAGTATCCTTATTCGCGTCGCTTACCTTTTCAGTATTGACGGTATTGTATACTTTCTTGTTATCAGACGTAAAAGAAGCCGGTCCGTTGTTGAGCTTGCGCTGAATATCGCTGGTAAATGCCTTAGCATCAGTTTTTGCACTGACCGTACTGTCGGCATAATACAGGTTTGTAAAAGACTCCCCGGTCCATGAATGCTGGCGGCTCCTGGACACATGCTGTTTAGAGGCCGTATATACGATACCCTTTTCGTACCAGGCCGCCCCAAAGTCATTACCATCTGTGTTCACGGGCAAGTTACGAATAGTGTAATTGGCGCTATCGGAGAAGAAGCGCTGAATGCCGTTAATAGCGCTGATAAAGTTGGCCGCTCGTTCGTCTTGCGGGCTTTCGCGCTCGGCTACTTCGAGCCACTGCCTTGCTTCAGGATATTTGCCGTTGCTCATCAGCATCTGGCCATAATAGAAGTGTTCAAGGTTTGTAGCCTGGCGCGCCTTCACCACGCGTGCATACCACTGTTCGGCCATGATATAGTTGCCTGTCAGACGGTAACAATCGGCGAGCTTCGCCTTGGCTTCAAAGAGGGCCGTATCTTTCTTTATTGCCTCTTTATATTTCGGAATGGCATCGGCATAAGCAAGCTTACTATAAAGCTTGTTCGCCTCATTGAGATCTTTCTGCGCCCATGTTGTGTGGCAAGTCAATACAAGGACTAGTATTGCCAATGCCCCATATCGGCATCGCTTCGGTTTATGGATAATATCGTTGAGCAGTGCAGGCATAGCATGTAGCGAGTTAGAAGTAACGAGGAGTAACAATACGATCCCGGCGATTGGGTATGCGGTAGTTTATCATGAACTCATGTGAGCCGCTGTTCACAGCCCTGATCTCCCGTTGAGTAGAAAAATCGTACGCATAGCCAATCTGGAGACGCGGGCCGAGCTGTATCTGCAGAAGCGCATCCATCGAATCGAACGAACGCCACGAGAGGCCTACCCAAATGATTTCCTTGATAAGCAGATTGGCATTGAGGTCCAGTTCGAGTGGCGCGCCGTACACATATTTCACGAGCACATTCGGCTTGAGCTTGAGGCTTTCGTTGAGGTCCATAACATAACCGATCATCCCGAAGTAGTGGCGCACGATCTTGGATTCGGAGTTGGGTACGATGCTGTTGCCAAAATTGTTTTGAATAAGCTGAGGAACGGATATACCGGCATAGAACCGCTCTGTATAATAAAAGAACCCTGCCCCGAAGTTCGGCTGAGTCTCCCGCACGTCGGCTGAAAATGTAGGGTCGGTGGTAGACACCTGGCTGTATTTAGCATTGTAGTTCGTAAAGCCACCTTGTATACCCATCGCAAGCTTGCCTCCGTTCGCAAAAGGAATCCGGTACGCATAAGAAATATAACCACCGGTCTGGTTCGTTACGCCGATCTTGTCGTGTAGAAAAAGAAGCCCGAGCCCCATCCGCTGATTTTTTACGGGCGCGTGTAACGATAGCGTTTGCGTGCTGGGCGCACCGTCAAGGCCCGTCCATTGCTCCCGCATCAACGCCGTCGCGCTGAACGTTTCAGCTGACCCGGCATAAGCCGGGTTGATCGCCAGCGTATTGAACATGTATTGTGTGAACATTACCTGTTGCTGTGCCCACGTCGTTACCGATGCGCCGATCAGGCAGGTAAAAGCAAGTAGTATTCTTTTCATGATAGAGTTCATTTCCGTTTATCGTTTTAACACTATGAAGCCACCGATGGACTTGGAGCCATCACCCAGATCTATCGAGTAGAAGTATGTTCCGTCAGGCACGTTGAGGTCACTGAGAATTACCCACTTACCATTCGAAGATCCGTTCCATGCTCTATCGTTATTGTTATAGCCTTTCACATCGAACACCACATTACCCCAGCGGTTAAATACCTTGACCTTGTTATTCGGGTATTGCTCGATGTCGTGAATGATCCATACATCAGCGTTACCATCACCGTTGGGCGAGAAGCCGGCTTCAGGCTTGATCTTACATTGATCCGAGTCGAGATAGTCCGGCGTACCGTCGCCTTCGCAATCATCATCCTCGAAGTTACCGTTGCCATTGGAATCCTCATCGGCAGTAGGTATACCGTCGCCATCGTCATCCGGATCAATATAGTCGGGTATACCGTCTCCATCAGTATCCTTCGGATCGGTCACGAGCGAGTGGCCGAGATCCGGATCGTAAGCGTCGTCGATGCCGTCATGATCCGCATCGTTACCCGTAGGCAGCGGCCCTCCGCTTTCATGGCTGTCGGGCACACCGTCGTTATCGGAATCCGTATCCTGGTAGTTAGGCGTACCGTCGCCATCAGAATCAGCTGGGCTCGCAGGGTTCGTGCCGGCCTCTACATTGTCCGGTATACCGTCGTTGTCTGAATCCACATCGCGATAGTCAGGCACACCGTCATTGTCTGAATCAACAGGGCTGGCAGGATTAGGGCCGGCCTCTACACTGTCCGGTATACCGTCGTTATCGGAATCCGTGTCGCGGTAGTCAGGTATACCATCGCCATCAGTATCCAAAGGATTGTTAGCATCCGGACCTATTTCTACCGAGTCGGGTATTCCGTCGCCATCAGCATCGCCGTTGTTACCCTCATTGACATCAATCAGGTTAATCGTAATCGTGGCTGTTGATGAATTGCCTTGCAGATCGGTTACCGTCACGACAATGGTGAATACCGGGCTCGTTTCGTAATCGAGAACTGCCGGGTTAGCTACCGTTATAGCTCCTGTTACCGGATCGATAGCAAATGCTCCAGCGCCATTGCCGGATGTTATCGCATAGGTTAGCACATCGCCTGCATCAGAGTCGGTGGCGTTTACAGTAAGCACCGGCGTTCCACTGGCGGCATTCTCGTTAACCGACGCGGTTGCTGTGCTCACCACCGGCGGCGTACCGCCTGGCTTGATCACGCTCGCCGTTAAGGTCACGTCAACACACTGGGCAGGCAGCGGCAAGCCGCCATCACACACTTCGACAACGATAACGTCTGTGCCTACATAACCCGGATCGGGTGTGTACACATAGGTACCGTCTGCGTTGATAGTAATCGTGCCGTGCGCAGGGCCGCTCACCGGTGTGGTGCTCACGGTAAGCGGTGTGCCGTCAGGATCTTTATCTGTTGATGAAAGTATAGTGCCGCTGAACGGCGCATCGTTCGCTACCAGTGCGGTTTTGTTCGTTACTACCGGTGCATCGTTTACAGGATCTACCGTTACCGAAAGCGTCGCAATGTTAGACGGCGCGCCATCCTCATCGCTCACGGTGTATTGCAGTGTAGCGGTGCCGTTAAAGTCCGCGGCAGGTATATAGGTTATCTTCCCCGAACCGTCGGTTGTCCAGGTTCCTGCCGTGTTCGTGAATGTACCCTGAACACCCGGCGTTAAGGGATCGAGATCTACCGAAGCAGGATCCATCGGGCCCTCTATGTCGGCAAAGTCACCTGAAGGATCGTATACCGCCGGCGAGTCTTCCTGCGTGGAGATTGTCGCGTCGGCCAGCGTGGGCACATCGTTGATCTCCGTTATGTTTATTGTGAATGTCTGCGGTGCCGATGTGTCACTGCCGCCGTTGGCGGTGCCGCCATCGTCTTTCAGTACTACGGTTACAGTTACTGTGCCCGATGCATTCGGCGCCAGCGTATAGGTAAGGTTACCCGTTGCCGGATCGATGGAAGGCTGTACGGTGAAGAGGGCATTGTTACTATTCGTTATCGCAAAGGTCAGTACCTGGCTGCTTTCGTCAGGCGCTCCCGGACTTATGTTCGTAGCCCAGGCATTTACGGTTTGCGCGCCGGCATCCTCATTAACGGTTACATCACCGCCACTGGTAAACGTCGGAGCATCGTTCTTGCTGCCGAGGTTTATCGTGAACGTCTGTGTATAGGTATCCGTGCCGCCGTTGCTCGTACCGCCGTTATCTTTAAGCGTTACTGTTACCGTAGCCGTACCGCTGGCATTGGCCGCCGGCGTGTAGGTCAGAGTACCGGTCGATGGATCGATGGAAGGCTGTGTGGCAAACAGGGCGTTGTTATCGTTCGTAACCGTAAGCGTAAGCGTCTGGCCGCTTTCGTTAGGCCCCGCAGCTATGCCTGTAGCCCAACCATTAATCGTTTGCGGACCGGCATCCTCTATAACGTTCTGATCTGGTCCTTTGGTGAACGACGGTGAGTCATTGACCGGTGTGAGCGTGAGCGTGAAGGTTTGTGTAGGCGAGGTATCGCTGCCGCCATTGGCTGTACCGCCGTCATCTTTCAGGGTTACAGACACAGTTACAGTGCCATAGGCATTGGCCGCAGGTGTGTAAGTAAGTGTACCCGTTGCAGGGTCGATAGCAGGTTGTACTGCAAACAACGTATTGTCAGTATTGGTTACTGCAAATGTGAGTACCTGACTGCCTTCGTCTGTGCCGCCCTTGCTGATGCCGGTAGCCCAGCCGGTCACACTTTGCGCGCCGGCGTCTTCCAGCACAGTCTGATCAGCGCCTTTCACAAAGCTCGGCGCCTGGTTAACCGATATAACATTGATGGTAAAGGTCTGGGCAGGCGAAGAGTCCGTGCCGCCGTTAGCCGTACCACCGTTGTCTTTCAATACGACGGTTACAGTAGCCGAACCGGTTTCATCGGAAGCAAGCGTGTAGGTAAGCGTACCGGTCGTTGGGTCTATCGCAGGTTGCACAGCGAAAAGAGCGTTGTTGTCGTTTGTTACGATGAACGTAAGAGTCTGGCCGCTTTCGTTGGCCGCGCCAGGGCTAATGTTGGTTGCCCAGCCCGTTACCGAATGTGCGCCGGTGTTTTCAGAGGCATTCTGATTGGCCCCTTTGGTGAAGCTCGGAGCATCGTTTACCGGGTTGAGTGTGATAGTGAACGTTTGTGTTGGCGACGTGTCGCTACCGCCATTCGCCGTGCCGCCATTATCTTTTAATGCTACAGACACTGTTACTGTACCGAACACATCGGCCGCGGGTGTGAATGTTAATGTACCCGTTACAGGATCGATAGCAGGCTGTACGGAGAACAACGCGTTGTTAGTGTTCGTTACATTGAATGTGAGCGTCTGGCTGCTCTCATCCGGCGCACCGGCGCTGATGTTCGTCGCCCAACCGGTTATAGTTTGCGCACCGGCATCTTCATTAACCACGGGGTCGGTGCCTTTGGTAAAGCTCGGAGCATCGTTCACACCGTTGATCGTAATATTGAAAGTCTGCGCGGGCGATGTATCCACACCGCCATTAGCTGTACCGCCATTATCTTTGAGCACCACAGTTACTACGGCCGTGCCGTTTGCATTGGCAGCGGGGGTATAGGTCAGGTTACCCGTTGTCGGATCGATAGCAGGCTGTGTCGAGAACAGCGCGTTGTTATTGTTCGTTACCGTGAATGTTAATGTCTGGCTGCTTTCGTTCGGTGCGCCAGGGCTGATGTTGGTAGCCCACGTGTTTACAGTTTGTGCGCCGGCGTCTTCTCCTATAGTCTGGTCAGCGCCCTTGGTAAAGCTCGGGGCATCATTCACCGGATTAAGCGTAATGGTAAAGGTTTGCGTGGGCGATGTATCGTTGCCACCGTTAGCCGTGCCGCCATTATCCTTTAACGCTACCGATACGGTAACCGTACCGAACGCATTGGCCGCCGGCGTGAACGTGAGTGTTCCTGTGGCCGGATCGATAGCAGGCTGCACAGAAAACAACGCATTGTTAGTGTTCGTCACGTTGAAAGTGAGCGTCTGGCCGCTCTCATCCGGCGCACCGGCGCTGATGTTCGTCGCCCAGCCGGTTATAGTCTGCGCACCGGCATCTTCATTAACCGTAGGATCAGCACCTTTGGTAAAGCTCGGAGCATCGTTCACAGCGTTTACCGTTATGGTGAACGTCTGGGCAGGCGATGTATCCACACCGCCGTTAGCCGTGCCTCCGTTGTCTTTCAGCACTACCGATACCGTGGCTGTGCCGTTAGCATTGGCAGCGGGGGTATAGGTCAGATTACCCGTTATTGGATCAATAGCTGGCTGTACGGAGAACAGCGCGTTGTTAGTATTCGTTGCCGTAAAGGTCAGGGTCTGGCTGCTTTCGTTGGCAGCACCAGCACTGATATTGGTAGCCCAGCCATTTACAGTCTGTGCACCGGCGTCCTCGCCTACAGTCTGGTCAGCGCCTTTCGTAAAGCTCGGAGCATCGTTCACACTGTTTATCGTGATGGTAAACGTCTGCGCGGGCGATGTATCTACACCACCATTAGCCGTGCCGCCATTATCCTTGAGCGTCACCGTTACGGTTGTTGTACCGTTGGCATTCGCAGCCGGTGTAAAGGTCAATGTGCCTGTTGTCGGGTCGATGGCAGGTTGTACGGAGAACAGTGTAGTATTGCTCGCAGTGGCCGTGAACGTTAACGTCTGGCCACTTTCGTCAGGACCACCTTTACTGATGTTGGTAGCCCAGCCCGTTACACTTTGCGCGCCGGCATCTTCATTAACCGTAGGGTCAGTTCCCTTGGTAAAGCTCGGCGGATCATTGACAGGCGTTACGGTTATGGTGAACGTTTGTGTAGGCGAAGTATCCACACCGCCGTTGGCCGTGCCACCATTATCTTTCAGCGCTACCGATACTGTGGCCGTGCCGTTGGCATTCGAAGCCGGCGTGTACGTCAGGTTACCCGTTATAGGGTCGATGGCAGGCTGTACAGAAAACAGCGCATTGTTATTGTTCGTTGCATTGAACGTTAAAGTCTGGCTGCTCTCATTAGCGGCACCTGCACTGATGTTGGTGGCCCAGCCCGTTACACTTTGTGCGCCGGCATCCTCGCCTACGGTCTGGTCAGCTCCCTTGGTAAAGCTCGGAGCATCGTTCACACTATTGATCGTGATGGTAAACGTCTGCGCAGGCGATGTATCCACACCACCGTTAGCCGTACCACCATTATCTTTCAACGTTACCGTCACAGTAGTTGTGCCGTTAGCATTGGCAGCCGGTGTATACGTCAGATTACCGGTTGCTGGATCGATAGCAGGCTGTACAGAGAACAGCGCGGGAGTAGCAGCTGTTGCGGTGAATGTAAGCGTCTGTCCACTTTCGTTAGCAGGACCTGCGCTGATATTCGTAGCCCAGCCTGTCACGCTTTGCGCACCGGCATCTTCATTGATCGTCTGGTCTGCACCTTTCGTAAAGCTCGGAGCATCGTTCACACTGTTGATCGTGATGGTAAACGTCTGCGCGGGCGATGTATCTACACCACCATTAGCCGTGCCTCCATTATCTTTCAGCGTTACCGTTACCGTAGTTGTACCATTGGCATTCGCAGCAGGCGTGTATGTAAGGTTACCCGTTGTCGGATCGATGGCAGGCTGCACCGAGAACAACGCTGGCGTGCCTGCCGTCGCCGTGAATGTAAGCGTCTGACCGCTTTCGTTAGCGGCGCCCGCACTAATGTTGGTTGCCCAGCCCGTTACGCTTTGCGCGCCGGCATCTTCTGCTACAGTCTGGTCAGCGCCTTTCGTAAAGCTCGGAGCATCGTTTACGCTGTTGATCGTGATGGTAAACGTCTGCGCGGGCGAGGTATCAACACCACCATTAGCCGTACCGCCATTATCTTTCAGCGTTACCGTTACCGTAGTCGTACCATTGGCATTCGCAGCCGGTGTGTACGTCAGGGTACCGGTCGTAGGATTGATGACAGGTTGTACGGAGAACAGCGCGGGGGTAGCAGCTGTTGCGGTGAATGTAAGCGTCTGACCGCTTTCGTTAGCAGGACCTGCACTGATATTCGTAGCCCAACCTGTTACGCTTTGCGCGCCGGCATCTTCATTGATCGTTTGATCAGCACCTTTCGTAAAGCTCGGAGCATCGTTCACACTGTTGATCGTGATGGTAAACGTCTGCGCGGGCGATGTATCTACACCACCATTAGCCGTGCCTCCATTATCTTTCAGCGTTACCGTTACGGTAGTTGTTCCATTGGCATTCGCAGCCGGTGTGTATGTCAGGTTGCCCGTCGTCGGATCGATAGCAGGCTGTACAGAGAACAGCGCGGGAGTAGCAGCTGTTGCGGTGAATGTAAGCGTCTGTCCACTCTCGTTAGCAGGACCTGCACTGATATTCGTAGCCCAACCCGTTACGCTTTGCGCACCCGCATCTTCATTGATCGTTTGATCAGCACCTTTCGTAAAGCTCGGAGCATCGTTCACACTGTTGATCGTGATGGTGAACGTCTGCACAGGCGATGTATCCACACCACCATTAGCTGTGCCGCCGTTATCTTTCAAGGTTACCGTTACTGTAGTTGTTCCGTTAGCGTTCGCAGCTGGCGTATACGTAAGGTTACCCGTTGTCGGATCGATAGCGGGCTGCACCGAGAACAATGCAGGCGTGCCTGCCGTTGCCGTGAATGTAAGCGTCTGACCGCTTTCGTTCGCAGCACCAGAGCTG